>Ga0190313_1000874_pt1 | contig 16968 bp, 20 predicted proteins | sample 4870071011_MG_FD_169989 | JGI IMG/M metagenome (GOLD analysis project Ga0190313, IMG submission 169989) | Hydrothermal vent sediment bacterial communities from Southern Trench, Guaymas Basin, Mexico - 4870-07-10-11_MG | ecosystem: Environmental > Aquatic > Marine > Hydrothermal vents > Sediment ...
TCAACATTCATTTCATATTGCAAAAAAAGTTTGTGCGAGTTGCGGGTTTGGAAAATCTAAAAAATTAAGGGATTATAATTTTCTTGCTAAAAAACCTTTCAATCGAAAAAGAAAAGCAAGTAAATAATAAAATATTATTCTCCTTTTTTTCTTATCCTTTCCATGCATTTTATTAATTCTTTGTTTGATTCATGTTTAAAGAGTTTATTCAAAAAAACTTTGTTTTTTAAATGAAGAAGGTTTTATTCTTTTTCAAAATATGTCTTTAAATCTTCTTGGAATTTTCAATTCGTTTTCTATATATCTAAAGTTTTCCATTGTTTAGATATAATTTTTTTTTAGTTTAAATTTTTTTATAAAATCCAATTAAAAAAATTGTTTGCTCCAATTGCAATAGCAGTATAACTTATTATTTTTCCGATAATAGAAGCAATTAGAAATCTTCTCGCACCAAAATTATAACTGCCTGCAATAATCGCGATCAAGTCTGTTGGCAATGGAGTTGCATTAAATATTACAATTGTCCAAAACCCGTGTTTATTAATTAGTTCTTTGAATTTAATAATCCATTTACCCCATGTTTTATAATCAGTTTCTAAATCAAGCAGTTTATTACCACCTACCCCTAGAAAATAGCTTGTTAGTTCTCCAATTCCAGCTCCAATACCTCCGAATATTCCAAGAAGATAAGGGTTAAAAGAGTATCCAAGAGCAAAGATTATTGCATGACTTGGAACACTAATAAAAATAGTGGAATTAGCAAGGACGCTTATAATGAGGACGCCAAAATATCCAAAATGCATTAAATATGGAATAATGTTTTGAATAAAGTCCTCAATCATAAAAACAAATAGAACTTAAATCATTATTAATTTTATTAAGAGATTTTTTAATTTATTATCAATAATTTGATATAATACTTAATTAAATATTTATTTTGTTATTTTATTTGATTAAGTATGAAATGCAAGTTTTGTAATTTAAGAAAAAAAGATATTTTGTTTGAAACAAAAACCTCTTTTATTATTGAAGGCAAAGGACACCATCATGGACACATAATTCTTGCGTATAAGAAGCATAGAACATCTATTTTAGATTTAACTAAAAAAGAATTTTTAGCTTTTACAGAAGACTTATATAAAGTTTCAAAAGTTGTTAAACAAACTTTTGATGTTGATAAACTTAATTTAGCGCTTCTTGGCAATTGGGTGCCGCATCTGCATTGGCATATTTATCCAAGGTATGAAGAAGACATTGATTACGGGCAACCACCTTATTTGCAGTGGAAAATTATGGGTAAGAAAGTAGCCCCACCGAGAATTGAATTACTTGAAAAACCTTTAACAAGAATTGAAAAAATTGATTTAATCACAAAATTAAAAAAAGAATTTTTAATGAAATGATTTTTTTGAAAATCTTCTTTTAAAAAAAGGCTTTTTTCTTGGCAATTTAATTTTTTCAAATGTGCTTTGTTTTTCTTCAATTTTGTTTTGATATTTTCTCATAATTTTATCCATTTTATGATAATCCCTGTCGCATAATAGTATAATTGCAGTTCCTTTTTTACCTTGCCTTGCAGTTCTTCCAATCCTATGCGTATATGTCTCTAATTCATCATGCAAATCATAATTTATTACAGTTTTGATGTTCTTAATATCAAGACCTCTTGCTGCCACATCTGTGGCAACAAGAACATTTATTTTTTTTGAAGCAAAATCTTCTATTGTTTTTTCACGCTTTGTTTGCGGCATGTCCCCATTTATGCATTTTGCTTTAATGCCATTTAATCTTAAAACCTCTGAAACAAATCTTGTTTTTCTCTTTGTATTGCAAAAGATTAGAGTTAATTCTTTTTCTTTCTTTTTGAGCAAAGGCACTAATAATGATAATTTTCTGTTTTCAGGAACATTAAAATATATTTGGTTTAAAATGCCTTTTTTAATTATATTTTCAAGAAATATTTTTTTTGGATTATTAAGATATTTTTCCATTACATCCATTACTTTCCCATTAATTGTAGCACTAAACATAAGATTTTGTTTTTTCTTTGGTGTGAATGAAAGGATTTTGTTTATATCTTCAATAAATCCCATATCAAGCATTCTGTCAGCTTCGTCAAGCACGAGATATTTAACTTTGCTTAAATCAAGCATTCTGCGATGAATTAAATCAAGCAATCTTCCAGGCGTTCCTATAACAATATCTGCTTTTTTTATTTTTTCAGCTTGATTTTCAATGCTAACCCCTCCATAAACAACTGCAGCGCATAAAAACTTATGCCTTCCAAATTTTGAGAATTCTTCTTTTATTTGTTTTGCTAACTCTCGCGTAGGAGTGATTACTAATGCTTTTACAATTTTTTCATGAGAAAGATTTTCAATAATAGGAATTGCAAAAGAAAGGGTTTTTCCACTACCTGTTTCTGATTGTGCCATTATATCCTTTCCTTTTAATATTAAGGGTATTGTTTTTTTTTGCACTTCTGTTGGAATTAATATATTATTTTTATTTAAAGAAATTATTAGTTCTTGACTAATTTTTAATTCTTTAAAAGTTGTTTTTTCAATCATTAGTTAAAATCAAATTGTTTGGTTTATAAGTGTTGCGTTGAAATTCTATAATTGATTTGTTTATTCAAGAATTTTTTTTCAAAAAAGAAGCGTGCATTTGTATTGTTTGAACGCACTTTGCTTAAAATAATAAGGTTAAAGTTTAAAATGGACTCGGCGGGAATTAAACCCGCGGCCTCTGCGATGCGAACGCAGCGCTCTATCACTGAGCTACGAGCCCGTTAAATATACCTATTTATTTGTTTAGTGTTTTTTAAAATTTTTGAACTTTAATTTTAGCAAATATTAAGAGGAAGATTTAAAAAAAGCAGAAAACAATGTTCAATTATGGAAGAGATTATGTTAAAACTTGAAGAAAATGAGATTAAAGAAAAAGTATTGCGTGGGAATCTTTATTCAATAAGTAATTTTTTATTTAAAAAAGATTACACAAGATATGCTCCTCTTAGCGAGATTATAGAACATGATAAGCAAAAAAGAGCAGGAAGAAATGGCTTGGATTTTGACAAGTATTATTACACTCAATTTTATGGAATATTAATTAGTGGTTTAAAAAATGTTTCAGAAGTTCTTGTGATTAATAATGTAAATTGGAAATTAAATGATCTTATGAATCATCCATTTAGATTAAGTATTGAAGCAAAAATTAACTTAAGCAATGATGTTAAAGATAAGAACATTGTTTATGTTATAACAAGAAATTTTGAAAAAACGCATTGTTTTGAATCCAAAAACCATGAAGATATTAAAAGCAAACTTGAAGAGTTTCTAAGTTAAAAAATAAAAAAATAAGCAAAATTTTAAAAAATAGTACTTCTCTTTTTATAAAGAATGCCGGCTTAGCTTAGTGGCTAAAGCGCCAGGCTCATGAGTGTGATTTTCATGCCTAAACAAGGTCGCTGAGCAACCTGGAGATCCCGGATTCGAGTTCCGGAGCCGGCACATTTTTTTAATTTTAAGAATAAGAGAATTTATTAATTAAGAAGAAATAATTTTTTTTATGAATTCAATAAGGATTATTCCAAAAGAACAAATAACAGAAAAACATTATATGAAGACAAGCATAAAAAGAGCAAAGACATTAAAAACTTCTGTTTCAATAGATTACTTTACTGAAAAAAATTATGCATTTATTGTTTCAGATCCTGAGACTGGAAGCACACATTCTGTCATCTTTTTAGGAAATAAAAAACCTCCTGAAGATTGGTCATGCGATTGCAAATGGTATGCTCAACACGGGCTTAAAGGCATTTATTGCGCGCACATACTTGCAGTGAATTTATGCTTACAAGAAGATTCTTTAGAAAAAACTAAGAAAGAGGAGAATACACAATAAAACTACAATAATTTTACTATGCCATTAAGGATTTTTCTTTTACCTATTTTTTTTTCAAAGTAATTGACTTTGTCCCAATTTGAAAATAATTTAGTGTAATAATTTCTTAATTTTTTTCCTCGTGTTTCATGAATAGAACATATTTGTATTGTGGTAAAATTACTTTCTAAAATATCACTCACAATATCATCTATGACAAGCATGCCTAAATGCTTAATTTTTTCTCCAATTGTTCTTTGTGAGTTATTGTAAAAACTTAGAAGATAAGCAGTATTCTCTTCTGTTTTTGAGTTTTTAAACGGGTTTTTTCTTGAAAAATCCATGCTAAGCAAATTGTTTTCAATGTCTAATGAATCAATGTTAGTGCTTTTATTAATGTTTTCAATTAATTCTGGAAATAAAAAATATCCAAAATTTGTATTTGTGAAATTTATTTTATGAAGAAACGCATAAGATATAATGCAATTTCTTTTAGATATATCATAAGATTTTAATAATTTTGTTTTTTTCATAAAAATAAAAGGTTTATTCCTATTTAAAAAATTTATTTAACAAATTTATAAAAGCAAATAATTTAAAGACAAAAAAATTTAAAAATTAAATCATTAAAAACTAATTGTTATGCTCTGGTAGCTCAGTGGTAGAGCGTCTGCCTTGTAAGCAGAAGGTCGTGAGTTCAATCCTCACCCAGAGCTTGTTACTAATCTTGACTGCTTCTTCTTTCTTTATTGTTTTTAATACATTATGTTTAAAAATGAGAGATGTAGTTTATGCTAATAATAATTAGAAGAGAATTCTTCTTTTTATTAAAAAATTTAAAAAGGTGAAAAGAAAAAATGAGTGAACATAGAAGAGGAAATTTTAGTAGGTTTTCTCGAAAAATGTATAAGGCTGTTTGTAGTGAATGTGGCAGGGAGTGTGAGGTTCCGTTTAAACCTGTTGAAGGAAGGCCTGTTTATTGCAGAGAATGTTATGCAAAAAGAAGAAGATTTTAAGTTCTTGAATACATTTTTTTTATTTTTAATTTTTTATTTACTAATAGGAAAGTATTTTAAAAAAAATTTTTTTACTATGCATATGTTTTTGGCTATGAAAGTTGGAGTAAAAGACGTTGATGTTTTTCTAAAGAGCATAGATTTACTTGAAAAAGAAGGAATAAAAATTAATGGTTATGAACTTCAAATAATTAAAGGAGATTCTATTCAAGAAGTTGTAAAAGCTATTGAAAAAATAAGAGAAAATTTTAATCCAAATTTTCAAGGATTGCATCCTCCTTTTCCAGCGTACGCTGATAATACTTTTTCTAAGTGGGAAAGATTATCTTCAAGCATGAATATGGATTATACTGTCATGCACCCTTCTGTTAAAAAGAATAGCATAACATTTCTTAGGGAAAGCGTTTTTAATTGTTTAAATAAAGCAAGAGGCAGGGTTTTTGTGGAGAATATGGTAACTCGCTTAAACCATTTTGGTGCGAATCTTATTGATGCTGCTTTTTTATCAAAAAATGTTCTTTTTGATATGCATCATGCTATTTTTGAGTACGAAAATAGTGGGAGGTTAAGAATTAATCCTGTTGAGCAATTAAAGCTTGTTTTTGATTCTATTGTTGCAGTTCATTGTGCTGATAGCATTAAGGGAGAAGCAGCAGTTCCTAAGAATGGAGGCACAAAACTTTTCAGAGAATTAATGAAAATTTTGTTTAAAAAGAAAAACATATTTTTTATAGCAGAACCAAAAGACGGGCATTTAAACCAATATATTGGTCATATGGAAACATGCAGGCAAATATGGAAGTTATGGGAGGAGTTTAAGAGCAAAGAATTGAATTAATTTTTATTTTTTAAAAAAGCATTTATTAAAACTCCAGCTCCTATTGAAATAAAAACTATTCTTATCAGGTTTCCAATGTAAGGTATCCAAGGAATTATGGAGAGGATAAAAGCACCAACTAATAATTGCTGAAATAAATTTTGATTTTTTAATTTTAATAAAGATTCAAATTCTTTTCCAATCCAAAAACTAACTAATGTGCATGATAAGAAAATAAACAAACCATATGCTGCTCCTGCAAGTATTCCTAACTTGTATCCAAGAACTGTTAAAAAAAGAAAGACAATTAGAAATGGAAAGAATAATAGGAATGAAAGACCAACAAAAAAATTGAGAAAATTATTTTTAAGGTATTCTTTTTGGAATTTTTTTATTATCTCTGGCTTAAATTTTATGAGAATTAATCCTAAAAATACAATATTAATTATAGTTGCTATTAATCTTATAAATTTGCTCCAAAAAAAGAATTTAATGAATTTGGGTTCTTCTTTTTCTTTAACAATTTGTGAATAATTCATTAAACCTCCAATAAAACTTTTATTCCCATATTCTATTTCACTGCTTTCTATTGTTGCGTTCCCGTGTATTCTTCCATTAATGAAAATCTTGTCTGCACCCGCTATTAAATTCTTGTTTATTATGCCTTTTATTTCAATATTGTTAGCACCCACCCACACATTTGTATTATTCCCATTAAGAATTGCACTGTTTCCAGATACTAATACATCTCCAACAACCTTGTTGTTTTGGTAAATCTTGTTTCCGAAACATAATAAATCATCTCCAACACTACCATTTAATTTTATATTTTCACCTAAGCAATACAAATCACCGCTAATATTAGCATTTAAATTAATGAAAGCACCAATAACTACAACATCACCATTAATGTTTGAGTTAATGGCAACATTACCCCCAAGTATGTACACATCATCATTTATGTTTTTATTTATAACAACATTTTGTTCAGAAATGAATTTCATTGCGTAAGCATTTGAAATAAAAAATAAACATAAAACTGAAAATAAAATGCTTTTTGTCAGAGTTGCTTTCATTATTATTCTTTAGTATATTAACACTTTTAAAGATTGCTTGGTATTCCCGTTTTAATGATAGATGCTGTTTTAATTGACATTGATAACACAATAATTGATTTTGTTACTACAAAAAGGAATGCTATTAAAAGAGCTATTAAGGAAATGCAGTTAAGGGGGTTGAAAATTAGTAAGGAAGAAGCAGAAAAAAAGATTATGGAAGTTTATTCTGAAAGCAGGCATGGAATGGAAGATAAAAAAGTTTTTCAGAAGTTTTTGAAAAAATTAGGTTATGTTGAAAAGAATCAAGAATACTTTCGAATACTTTATTCAGGAGTTAATGGTTATCGTCAAGAGAGAAGCAAAGGATGGATTGTTTATGAAGGAGTTTATGAAACGCTTAAAAACATAAAAGAAAGTGGTTTGAAATTAGGTGTTGTAACAGATGCCTTGAATGAAAAAGCGTATCTAAGATTGACTAATACGCAACTTGATTTTTATTTTGATGTTATCGTGACAAGAAGTATAAGCAAGGAATACAAACCAAGCGGAAGACCTTTTTTAATTGCTTTGAATAAATTAAAAGTTAAACCGCAAAATGCGATTTTTGTTGGAGATAATCCAAAAAGAGATATAGCAGGAGCAAAAGCAGTTGGATTAATCACAGTTTATGCTTCGTACGGAACTACTGATAAAGGCACTATTCTTTTCAATCATGAGAATATTAAAGCAGATCATGTTATAAATGATATAAGAGAACTTAGTGACATACTTGAAAATCTAAAATAAGTTATGTAAAAATACTAATTCCTGTTGAAATGCAGTTTAAACCTTGCTATAATTTATTTATGCTACTTTTTTTACAAAAACAAATAATAAAAAAAAGCAAATTATTTTTGAAGGTGATTTTAATTTAAAAACAAAGCAAGTTTAAGTGCTCCCTTGCGTATGATAATAAAAATTACAAAAAAGAATACCCTGTTCATAACATTAAAACAATGGCGTGTTTATTAAATTATTTAAAAGATGAAACAAACAATTTCGAACAACAAAAACAATTTGATATAATAAACCTTCTAAAATTGGATTTTTTAAATAATGAGTTTTATTTTATATTTAAGAAGAAAAGAGGAATTAAGCATTAAAATTCATTAATTATTTAATTATTAAAGTATTTAGTTTATTAAAATGGTTCATGAAATCATCCTTGGCAGAAGTCCAAAAGGTATAAAGAAATATGGGACAGATGGAACAATTTTTATTGGAAAGCAGTACATTACAATGGGTAAGGATACGAGTTTAGCGAATAGAGTTCTACTTGATGTTGTTAACCCGCATGTTCTGCTTATTTGCGGTAAAAGAGGTTCAGGAAAATCTTACACTATGGGTGTTATTGCAGAAGGAATTGCTTCTCTTCCAGATGAAGTGAGAAATAAGATAAGTTGTTTGTTTTTTGATACAATGGGGATTTATTGGACAATGAAGTATCCGAATATGAGAGATGATGATTTACTTGATGAGTGGGAGATTGAAAGCAAGGGTTTTGAATCAGAAGTAAGAGTTTTTGTTCCAAAAGGAAAATTAGAATTATTGAGGTCTCAAGACATACCTGTGGATGGCGCGTTTTCCATAAGTTGCAAGGATTTAAGTGGCATTGATTGGTGTTCTTTGCTTGAAATCAATGTTAATAGTAGTGTAGGCATATTAATTAATAGGGTTATAATAAAGTTATTAAGCAATGGAAAATCATATGGTATAAGAGATATTATTAAAGAAATAAATAAAGATACAAAATCAACATTAGAAGTGAAAGAAGCAGCAATAAATTCTTTTGAATCTGCAGACTCTTGGGGGCTTTTTAGTAAGGAGGGTGTAAGTGTTAAGGAATTGCTTTCTCCAGGCAAGATAAACGTGGTTGATATCAGCATGTATGCTCATATTGGCGGTGGTTTCAGTATAAGAGCACTTATTGTAGGATTAATTTCAAAAAAAATACTTGAAGAAAGAATTATTGCAAGAAAACTTGAAGAAAAAGAAGATATTGAAAGGGGGTGGAGGTATTTTCAAACAGAATATGTTGTTGGAGAAAAAGAGCATGTTCCTCTTGTATGGATTTTTCTTGATGAAGCTCATGAATTTCTTCCAAGAGAAGGGAAAACTTTGGCAAGCAATTCTTTAATACAAATTATTAGAGAAGGAAGACAACCAGGCATAAGTTTTGTGCTTGCCACGCAACAACCAGGAAAGATTCATACAGATGTTATAACTCAGAGTGATTTGGTTTTAAGCCATAGAGTAACTTCAAGAATTGACATACAAGCATTGAATAACATAATGCAAACTTATTTGGCAGGTGATATACAAACGCTTTTGAACATGCTTCCTCCATTAAAAGGAAGTGCTATTGTGCTTGATGATAAAGTAGAAAAAATGTATCCTATACAAATAAGGCCAAGAATTACATGGCATGGGGGTTCTGAGCCTTCATTAATAAAACCAACTAAAAAGTTTTCTTATGAGACGGAAGGTTTAGTTTAACTTAATCATATGCTTTAATGAATTGCAGAATATTTTTTCTTACTTTTTTCTTATCTGCTTCAAAAAGAGTTGTGTGTCCTGAACGCTCTAAAATAATTTTTCTTATTTTCTTTGAATTTGTTTTTTCTTCTATTATTTTCGGAGTGTCATACCCTCCTAATTTATCTTTTTTAGAATAAATTAATAGAAGAGGCTGTTTTATATATTTTAATCTTTTTTTTACATATTTCATATACTTTGTGATGTCATATAATGTTTTGATTGGTATTTTTGAGTATCTCCTATGTTTTAAATAAAACTTATGAACAGAGTAAAGTTCGTTGAAAGGATGGAGAGGGGTGAATTCTCTTGAATGACCTTTGCTTAAAAAAGAGATTATTTTTTCTTCCCAATCCTTTAATTGTAATGGGGATTTTAAAATTACTCCTCCCTTTATCCAATTATTTTTACTGAGCATTTCTAAAGCAATCATTCCACCAAGAGAATGCCCTATTACAAAGATTTTTTTGAACCCCATTTTTTTAAGGGTTTTTGCGCCTTCAAAAGCAGATTTATAAATTTCTTTTCTTATGCTTTTATTTCTTAAATCTTCAGGTTTCGTGCCATGACCTTCAAGCAAAACTGAATTCACAGTAATATCGTGTTTGTTTAAAAATTCTGCTAAGGGTCTGAGAGTGTATGGCCCGCTTCCTAATCCATGAATCATTAAGCAAGATGTTGTGCCACCAGGCAAAAAATAAGGTTTATAAATTTCATCTATTAATTTTTTTTTTACCATTTTATTAATTAAATGCTTTTTATTAATATAAAAGTTATTTTTGTTTTAAGAAATGTTTTTTTATTTTTATTTAAATTTTCTAATTGCCACTCCTAAAAAGTTTAACTTGTTTGTTTTCACAAATTTCTTTATTGTTAAATTGTTTATGAGTGTTTTGTTGATTTTTGTTTTAACAGAATTTATAAGAAAAGGTTTAAATATGCTTTGAATGTTTTAAAAAAAGGTGAAAGTATGGTTTTTCCTGAAATATCTCCTGAAATGCAACAAAAACTTGTAGAATTTGACACGCTTAAACAACAATTAGATGCTATTGAAAAAAATCTTATTCAATTAGAACAAAAAAGGAATGAATTAGTTTTTGTAGTGGATTCCTTGAATTCTATTAAAGGACAGAGTGGGGAAAAAATTCTTGTTCCTATTGGAAGCGGTGTTTTTATACCAGCGATTTTAGAAAAAAATGACAAACTTCTTGTAGAAATTGGTTCAGGAGTTGTTTTGAAAAAAAATCTTGAGGAAGCTCAAAAAATACTTGAATCTCAGTCAAAAGAAATTGAAAAAATTGAGATTAAAATGAGGGCTGATGCAGATAAAATGGCTGTAAGACTTGGAGAGCTTGAACCAGAAATAAGAAGTTTTTACAATGAACTGCAAAAACCTAAAAAGAAGTAAAAAAAAGATTTATTTATGAGTTTGTTCTTTTAGCTTATATGTTTAAGTTTTTAAAGAAAAAATTGAGTGAAAGCCTGAAATTAATTAGTGGAACTAAAGAAAAAACAAGAAAAGTTGCGAAGAAAAAACAAGAAGGATTTGTTGAAAAAATAATTAAGAAAGCAACAACAAAGAAAATCGGAGAAGAAGAATTAAATAAGTTTTTGGAAGAAATGGAATTCAGTTTGTTAGAAAGCAATGTTGCTTATGAAGTTGTTCAAAAAATAAGTTATGACTTGCGACAAAAATTAATTGGTATGGAAATAAAAAGAATGCATTCTCAGAAGATAATAAATGATTTGATTAGTGAAACAATAAAGTCAATTTTGTTAGAACCGAATGAAAAAAAATTTTTTGATGAAATAAAGAAGTATAAACCTTATGTTATTTTATTTGTAGGCATTAATGGAAGTGGAAAAACAACAACACTTGCTAAAATTGCTTATACATTAAGAAAAAAAGGATTCTCTTGTGTTGCTTCTGCAAGCGATACTTTCAGAGCTGCAAGCATTGAACAATTAGAAATTCATTCAAAAAAGGTTGGTTTTGGATTAATTAAACATGATTATGGAAGCGATGCAGCAGCAGTAGCATTTGATGCAGTGAAACATGCTAAAGCAAAAGGGATTGATGTTGTTTTAGTTGATACTGCGGGCAGACAGCATAGTGATAAAAATCTTATGAATGAACTTGAAAAAATTAAAAGAGTTGTTAAACCACACTTAACAGTGTTTGTAGGGGATTCTCTTGCAGGAAATGATGTTATTATACAAGCGCAAGAGTTTAACAATTTAATTGGTTTTGATTATTCTATTCTAACAAAAGCAGATGTTGATGAGAAGGGCGGGGCAATACTTAGTGTTTCTTATGTAACAAAAAAACCAATACTTTTCCTCGGAGTTGGGCAAAATTATAGTGATTTATTAATATTTAAAAAAGACAAAATAATTAATAAAATCGGGTTGAATTAAATGGGGTTATCTGAAGCACAAAAAAAAGCGTTAGTTTTTTTTGCGCAAAAATTAAAAGAGTTTCCAATTCAATGGGTTCTTGTTGGTTCTGCGAATCTTGCTCTTCAAGGTGTTAAAATAAGTGTTAATGATATAAATATTGCTACAAACAATGATGATATTTTTCACATAAAAAACATATTTAGTGATTATTGTTTAAGAGGGATAACACGGTCAAAACAAGATGCGGACATACTTTTATGCAAGCTTAAGATTTATGGCATAGATATTTTGATTTTAGGTGATTCAAAATCAAAGATTTACACGCGTTATTTTGAGACGCCTTTAATAGAAAAAAGATATTTTCTTGGAGAATGGATACCTTGTTTGGATTTGGAAATGGAGTTAAGAAATTATAGATTAGTTGGTATGAAAGATAAAGTTGATGTTTTAAAAGAGTTTCTTAAATAATTACCAAATTCTTTAAAAATAGGATTTATCTTTTAATTTCTATGGTTTTAGATAAATTAAGCACGTCTTTAAAAGAAAGCATGAAGAAAATATTAAAGACAACTCATGTGAATGATGCTTTAATTAATGACGTGCTTAAAGATATACAAAAATCCCTTATACAAGCAGACGTAGATATAAAACTTGTTTTTGAATTAACTAAAAAAATAAGAGAAGAAATAAATAAGAGAAAAGACAGGTTTTCTCAAAAAGAATTAATAATAAATACAATTTACCAAGAGTTAGTAAGTATTCTTGGAGAAGGGAATACCATAACTATTGAAAAAAAACAAGAAATTTTTTTATTAGTTGGTTTGTTTGGAAGTGGGAAAACAACGACATGCGCTAAACTTGGAAGATACTATCAAAAAAGAGGTTTAAAAGTTTGTCTTCTTGGCCTGGATACTTTCAGGCCTGCTGCTATGAGACAATTAGAGCAATTAGCAAAAAAATTAAACATTCCAGTTTTTATTGATGAAAAAGAAAAAAACCCTGTTAAAATAATAAGGAAGTATAAAAAAGAACTTAAGAATTATGATTTAATCATCACAGATACTGCTGGTAGAAATGCTCTTGATGAACAATTAACAAAAGAAATAAAAAATATTGAGAAAGAGCTTAAACCTTCCTACACTTTTTTAATTCTTCCTGCAGATATTGGGCAAAACGCAAAAAATCAAACAATTGCATTTAAAGATGCAATAAATATAGATGGCGTTATCATAACAAAACTTGATGGAACTGCAAAAGCAGGAGGCGCTTTAACTGCTTGCGCGTTTACTAAAACAAATATTCAATTTATTGGTGTTGGAGAAAAGGCAGAGGATTTAGAGGAGTTTAAACCAAAGAAATTTGTTTCAAGGCTCTTAGGCATGGGTGATTTGGAAACCCTTCTTAAAAAAGCAGAAGAAGTAATAGATGAGGTTCAAGCAAGAGAAGTAGGAGAAAGGCTTATGAGTGGTAAGTTTAATCTTTTTGATTTAAGTTTTCAACTTGAAAGCATGAAAAATATGGGGAGTATTCAAAAAATAGTGAGCATGATCCCTGGTTTGAGTATGGCAAACCTTCCTAAAGAATTATTAGGTGTTCAAGAGAATAAATTAAGAATTTTTAAAATTATAATGGATTCAATGACAAAGGAAGAACTTATGAACCCTGAAATAATTAGAGCAGAAAGAATAGAAAGAATAGCAAGAGGCGCTGGTGTGAGTGAAAAAGATGTGAGAGAGCTTCTTAAACAATACAAACAAATGAAAAAAATTTTGAAAAAAATGAAAGGCGCGGGACAACCTAAGAATTTAAGGCAATTAATGAAACAATTCAAAGGAATAAAAGGTTTGATGTAAATGGTGAAAAAATTAAAATGCGATGCGTGTGGGAGGGAGGTTGAAACAACGTTTCTTGGAAAAATAAAAGGCACGTATGTTGGAAAAGGCAGGAACAGGAAAATTTATTGCAGTATGTGTCAAAAAAAATTAAACAAATAATGATTGAGGCGAAAGTTTTTAAATAAAAAAATAATGAAAAAATTGATATAAACTGGAGTAGTGATGCATAATGAAAGCAAGTAAAGGTCCTCAAAGAAGAACAAGAAGCAAATTAAGAAAAAACATTAGAGAAAAAGGGAAAATAAGAATAACAAGATACTTGCAAGAATTTAAGATAGGGGAGAAAGTGCTAATTGATGTTGATCCAAGTGTTCAAAAAGGAAGACCTTACAGAAGGTTTTTTAATAAAATTGGAAAAGTGGTTGGTAAGTGCGGAAATGCATACAAAGTTGAAGTAAGGGATATCAAGAAATTGAAAACAATTATTGCAGCACCAGTTCATTTAAAGAAGATGAGTTGATGGTAATGGGTTATGAATTAATTGATGAGAGATTTTTGACAGAAGCAGAAGCAAAAGAATTATTAAAAAAATTAAATAAAAAAGAGATGATTGAAGAGCAGAAAAAAGCTTTTGAACACGTAGAAAACGCAAAAATTTCTTTGAGCAAAGCAAAAATTTTGGAACAAAAACTTGCAGAATTGAATATAAGCAAATTAAAACCAAAGTTTATAGTAAAAATAATTGATTTTATGCCGAAAAATATGGATGAATTAAAAATAATACTTCAAACTTCCACAATTAGTTTTAATGAAGAAGAAATGGAGAAGATATTAAATACAGTGAAAGAGAATGGGAAATAATTTAATATTGAGTTGTTTAATTAAAAATGTGAGAAAAAATGATGCGAGAACAAAGGCGTATAGAAGAAACAGGTATTGTCTTAGACTTCCTTCCACATGGGCATCCATTAAAAGGAGGAAGGAATGCAGTAGCGCAAGTTCTCGGTGATAAATTCTTAACTCTTCTTGAAGTAGAGCCAAAAAAAGATGTTCATTTAACTGTAGGAGAAAAAGTATTCTTAGGCAGGGGGAAAAAAGAAAATCCAGAAAGCAAGGTTCATCATGTGATTAGTAAGATATCTTATGAAGATTTAACACAAAGTGCTAAAATTGAATTAGAGAGGATTATTGAAAAAAAAGTTGAGGAAGAAGAAGAAAAATATGTTAATTTTTTCAACAAAGCAGGTCCTGTGAACATAAGATTGCATTCTCTTGAATTACTGCCTGGCATTGGTAAAAAGCACATGCTTGCAATTTTAGAAGAAAGGAGAAGAGAACCTTTTAAATCCTATGAGGATATAAGCAAGAGAATAGAATTGCTTCCATCCCCACAAAAACTAATAATAAAAAGAATAATTGAAGAAATTCAAGGTATTGATAAATACAAGCTTTTTACATAATCCAAATAAATGCTTAAATTAATATTTCAGTAATTTCTTAAAAAAAATATGAAAAAATTGTTTTCCTTACTAATTTTAATGATGCTTTTTTTCCCTGTTTTTTCTGAAACAATTCCTGAAACAAACGCTTCAGTGAATAAAACTTTAAATGAAACAAGCATTTCGTCTGAACAAGTTTCACCTCAAGATATAATTGATGCGTTCAAATTTTTTAAAGCCACCACGAGTAAAATAAATAATAGTTTGAAAAAAATTGCAGATTTAAAAAAAAATTTTGTTAATATGGGTTTTTCAGATAATCAATCATTAGCCATACTAATAATTCTTCTTTTAGGCATTTGTTATATTTTGTTTAAACTTCTTAAAATAGTTGCTAAATGGGCGGCAATGATTTTTATTGTTTGGATTATATTGCATATTTTAGGATTTGCTTAACATTCTTTTTTTAAGTTAAAGTAATTTTCACATTTGTTTGATTTCTTTCAACAAAAACAATTAACTCATTGCTTGAAAAATGTTCTCCACTTAATATTGTTTCTTTTGGTAAAGAAGAATTTAAACACTTTTGAGTTCCAGTGCCAAGTTTTATGCAAAAAGCATAACCATTTTTTACCCAAATAGTGTAAGTATCACCGCTTAATGTTTCAGGCATTGACAGAGTATAACTTATATTGCTTATTGTTGAGCTTCTTGCACTCATAAAATATAAATTATAAGTTATATAGTCTATTTGATTTAATAAGTAATCAATTTTTTTATCAATAGTGTAAGTTTTTAATTCTGAAGAAAGTATTTGATTAAAAAGTGCAATAATTCCTGCTATAACAGCAACACCAATAGCAAAAAATAGGATTTCTTTAACAACAAGTGTTTGAGATTTTTTGTTAAACATATGATTATATGAGGAGTTTAAACTTAAAAAGAATTTTATTCTAATGCCTTTAAAAGCATTGGAACAACATCAAGCTTCCTTGTTAATAATTTATTAAATTCTATTTCATTATTTTTTATCTTTCCTTTAAAAATTTTGTTGATTTTCTCTAAATCATCACTTAATATGAATAAAATTGTTTTGTTTTCAATTATGTTTGAAATAATAAAACACAAAGTATGATAAACATTTTTTTTCATTTCTTTCATTTCTTTCAAAATTTCTTTTTTTCTTTTTAATAAATCAAAATTATTCACTTCTATTTGAGCAATCCCTACTTCTCCTGCTTTTGATAAAAATTTTTTAAAATCATAATTCAAGAGTTCATTAATACTCATTCCAGATATATCTGTTTTTATTTTAAGGATTTCTTCTTTGAATTCATCTAAATTTATTTCTAAAAGTTTGGCAATTTCTTCAGCTGTTTCTAAATCATTATCTGTTGTTGAAGAAGATTTAAATCCTGATGTATCACTAATAATAGCGCTTAAAATTAATCCAAGAATTTCAAGAGGAACATCAACCCTGTTTTTTTTGAAAAGTTCGTAAATAATAGTGCAAGTGCTTCCATAAGGTTTGACAATAAAGTTTATTGGCGAGTGATATGAAAAATTAATTCTGTGGTGATCAACCACTTCAAGAATCTCTGCTTTTTCTATGTCAAAAGCGGATTCACTAAAATTATTATGATCCACGAGAATTACTTTTTTTCCAGACACGTTTTCAATAAGCTTTGGTTCTTTCACTCTCCATTTATTTAAAACCCATTTAGTTTCTTTTTTTAAAGGACTTAAAATTCTTGGTTCTGAGTTAAATCTAACCTGATTTTTTAAATAACTTAATGAAATTGCAGCGCACACACTATCAGTATCAGGATTCTTATGACCAAAGATTAAAATTCTCATATTCCTACAAAAAAGAAGTAAATCTTTTATAAATGTTTTTTTAAAATCTCTTGGTGTCTTACCAGATTTTAAGAATCCTTTCACAAC
>Ga0190313_1000875_pt1 | contig 16960 bp, 17 predicted proteins | sample 4870071011_MG_FD_169989 | JGI IMG/M metagenome (GOLD analysis project Ga0190313, IMG submission 169989) | Hydrothermal vent sediment bacterial communities from Southern Trench, Guaymas Basin, Mexico - 4870-07-10-11_MG | ecosystem: Environmental > Aquatic > Marine > Hydrothermal vents > Sediment ...
TCTTACAGCTGTATCACAATTCCGTGTGATAATCGCCGTAAAAAAGCCGAGCCTTTTTAGTTTGTTGAGAAGGGGTTTTGTAAAATGAAAAAGTTTACCTTTCTTTGCTGCCTTTATCTCGGCGTCTTTTATCAACCTGAGCGCGCTGATTTTGAAGATGTTGAAATCTCTTGAAGATGGTATTCTGCTCTCAAGGGCGCTGATAAGTTCAAGTAGTGGTAGGTCCAGAATTTTATCTTCTATGAAAACATCGAAAGCCTTGGCCATTGCAACGACTGTGCGTTTCAGTCCGACGAAGTCTATATTTAACACCGCCAATGTGCCATCAAAATCAAATACAAAACCGCTGAGCTTTGGCATTTTCGCCTTTGATTTTGGATTGTTTAGGTTATCCAAAATCCTTTCCCATGTAATGTTCGCCCTTAACAGGAGCGTTTTTTAGACTTGCTAAACAATCATATTACTTTTATCGTGTGCTAGCTATTTCACAAGGGAAAAGTCGCCTAAGTTTATTCGATACGGAAGGGGGGTTCTATGGATCGACCATTAATTCTCTCGCCTGAAGAAATATATCGAAGACTGTGTGAACAATCGTACAATTACCACAGCAAATATCTTGCAATGTACTCCAGCTGGTTTGGTGGGATTGTACGAGATCCATCTTTTATGCTCATGCCCATCGACGATCACATGGTACACCGAGGAGATGGTGTGTTCGAAGTTTTCAAATGTGTTGGTGGGAGGTTGTATTTGGTGAATCAGCACTTTGATCGCCTGGAGAGATCTGCTGCGGTAGCAGAGCTGAAAATTCCCATGTCTCGACAAGAACTCCTGGAAGTGATTAAGCAAACAGTGCTTTCCGCCGGAGAAAAAAATTGTCTTATTAGGCTGTTTGTGTCTCGAGGCCCAGGTGGATTTTCTGCACGTCCATCTGAGTCAATAGGCAGTCAGGTTTACATTGTTGTTACCACAATTCCTCAGCACCCAAAAGAACACTATGCCAAGGGTGTAAAGGTCAAAACCAGTCGCATTCCTATGAAACCGCCATTTTTTGCGTCTGTTAAAAGCTGTAATTATCTGCCAAATGTTCTTATGAGCAAAGAAGCTGAGGAGGAAGGGGTAGAGTTCACGATATCAGTTGATGAACGTGGGAATATCGGAGAGGGTCCGACAGAAAATATAGGGATCATAACGACCGATTACGCATTTCTAGTGCCCAGGTTTAATAAGGTGCTCAGGGGGATAACCATATCTCGCATGATGGAGCTGGCTGGTGAGCTCATAAAAGCAAAAGTGCTGTCTCACATAGGAGAAGCGGATATACCATTGGAAGAAGCATATAGAGCGCAGGAAGTTATGATGTTTGGTACCACCTTCGATGTTCTGCCTGTTGTCAGGTTCAATAATAAGAAAATAGGAAACGGGCAACCGGGTCCTTTTTACAAGAAATTTTTAAAGTTGTTGCGAGAGGATATGAGCACTGATTCAGAAGTTACGCTCAAGATTTATGACTAACAACTGCTATGGGTTTGGATAATAGAGGCAGACAATACATAAGTAATTCCTTCGATGATTTACTGCGCCTCGTCGGTTTACTTAAAGATCAGACTACCAGCTGGATCGAGGATATGGTTGAAGTAATTGCTGCTGCCTTTCGAGGGCATCACAGGCTCTTTGTATTCGGCAATGGAGGCAGTGCAGCCGATGCCCAGCATTTTGCGGCTGAACTGGTTAATCGCTTTGAACTGAAAAGACCGCCTTTGCCAGCGATTGCACTCACAACGGACACCTCCATTCTCACGTCCATTTCCAACGATGATAACTTTGACATGGTCTTTGTAAGGCAGCTTAGTGCTCTGGCCGAGCAGGGTGATGTGGCTTTCGGCATTAGCACCAGCGGAAAGTCGCCCAACGTAGTGAAAGCCTTACGGTGGGCACGAGAACATGGACTCCATACCTTCGGATTGTCCGGTAAAGATACTACCGAAATGGACGTTTATTGTGACAGAATTATTCACGTTCCTAGTGATTCGACGCCTAGGATTCAAGAATGTCATATTTTGCTAATTCATATTATTTGTGGGCTCATTGAACGCAAACTCTTTATGGACAGAACCCATGGAATGGACACCACTGAACCTTGAAAACTTTAAGACCTATTCCATTTACGACAGGATAAATAAAGCTCGAGTTGAACAGTTTTCTAAGTTGTGGAGTCGGAATATTAAAATTTCAGAGTTTATCAATATTTTGCCGGAAAGTTTTGCGGCTGACGATCTGAGGAAGGTCATAAAACATACGGCTAATGCGATTACGCATGGCAGAACAGTTCTGCTCGGAATGGGAGCGCATCCGATAAAGGTGGGATTAAGTCCCATCCTGATTCAGGCCCTAAGAAATGGCGTTTTTACAGGTTTTGCGACTAATGGCGCGGGGTTGATTCACGATGTCGAAGTGGCTCTGTGCGGGGGTACTTCTGAAAATGTGGCTGAGCATGTTCGCAATGGTTCTTTCGGAGCTGTGCGGGAGACGGCTGAATTTATTCACGAAGCTGTTGCAGATGGATTAAAACGTTTTCCCGAGAAGGGGCTGGGCTGGAATGTGGGCAGATTTGTATTTGATCATGATCTGCCTTATTGTCGTTACAGTATCTTCGCTACGGCTTACGAGCTGGATATTCCGGCTACGGTGCACGTGGCAATTGGTACTGACATTGTTCACATGCACCCGAAGATGGATGGAGCTGCTATGGGGGCTCTTTCTCACACGGATTTTCGAATCTTTTCCCACGTGGTCAGCACGCTGGATCAAGGGATTTACATAAACCTTGGATCAGCGGTTGTAATGCCCGAAGTATTTTTGAAAGCCGTGAGTTTGGTTCGCAACTTGGGTTACACTCTTGAGGATTTCGTTACTGTTAATTTCGACTTTCAGGTTCATTACAGGCCTTTGAAAAACGTTGTTGAAAGGCCAGTAGCCCCGAAGGGTAAAGGATACAATTTGGTCGGACATCATGAAATAATGTTTCCACTGTTTTTATGTGCGGTGATGGAGGAAATGGTTAAACATAATGGCGATTCTGTCGAGTAAAGCCAGGAGATTTTGTGTCCATGGGCTGCAGAATAGAAATCAGGGCGGGGCAGGCGGTTCTGACAGCTCGATTGAACGATTCGCCCACTGCAAAGGCCATAGAAGGTGCTATTCCCATCGAAGGGGTGGTTCAAACTTGGGGTGATGAGATTTACTTTCCTATACCGGTGGATATGCCTCTGGATGAAACAGCAAAAGAGGTTGTTTCAAAAGGCGATATAGGTTACTGGCCTACCGGAAAGGCCTTTTGCATATTTTTTGGGCCAACTCCGGTGAGTGGTCCTGGTGAGATCAGGCCTGCCAGTGCTGTGAACATTGTCGGGCAGGTTGAAGAGGATGTTGAGATTTTAAAAGAGGTGCGTGACGGAGAGGTTGTCCGGATTGAAAAAAAGGATTAGTTTCTAGCGAGGTGGATGTGCCTCGTAGTGAAAAATTATTTTTAGGAGGTAGAAAACCGTGCCAATTTACGAGTATGAATGCAACAGTTGTCATAAACAGTTTGAAAGGCTAGTGTTCAGCAATAGTGAATCGATAAACTGCCCTGCTTGTGGGTCAAATGAAGTGACCAGGCGGATGTCCGTTTTCGGTTTTAAAAGCGGGGGAGATAAAGGTGCGGCGAGCAGCCGCGTAGGTTCTTCATCGTCCGGTTGCAGCGGTTGTACGGCCACTTCCTGTGCCTCGTGCAAGTAATGGAGGAATTTTAAAGAGTGAAAAAGCACGTGCTGCTGGGAAGTCGGGGAAGTGTTCTGGCCTTAAAGCAAAGCAACTTCGTTAAAGAGTTGATTGAGCAACAATGGCCTGACGTTGAAGTAGAAATCAGAATAATCAAGACAATAGGTGATAAGATTACCGATGTGCCCCTTGCCAAGATAGGGGGTAAGGGGCTTTTTGTTAAGGAAATAGAGGATGCGCTGCTTCGGGGAGAAATTGATCTTGCGGTACACAGTATGAAAGATGTTCCATCTCAACTTCCGGATGGTTTGGTAATTGGCGCGGTGCCCAAGCGGGAAGATCCAAGAGATGTTATGGTAGCGGTTGATTGGAAGAGGATTTCCGATCTTCCCTTGGGCGGAGTGGTGGGCACCAGTAGTTTGAGGAGGACCGCTCAGATTTTACATATTAGACCAGACCTAAAGGTAAAGACCTTACGAGGGAATCTGGACACACGCCTTAAAAAACTGCGAGATGGGATGTACGATGCCGTAATACTTGCTGCTGCAGGTCTGATTCGCATGGGATGGAATGATGCTATTACAGAATTTCTGGAACCTGAATACTTCCTGCCGGCTGTAGCTCAGGGTGCTCTGGGGATAGAGATAAGAGAAGACGATGAACGAATGAGAGAACTCCTTGCTCCCATTCACAACGAGACGTCGGCCACTGAGGTGGAAGCCGAAAGAAGTTTTTTGGCCGAACTGGAAGGTGGATGTCAGGTTCCGATAGGCGGGCACTGCGTGGTTAAGGACGGTCATGCACGAATATTTGGGATGATTGCATCCGTAGATGGTCAAGTGTTGATAAGAGACGAAATGGCCGGGCCGGCGAGTGATGTTGAAAAGCTTGGTAGAGAGCTTGCCCGCAAGCTGTTGAACGCTGGCGGTAGGGAGATCCTAGAGGAAATTTATTCTTCCGGGTAAGTAATAGGAAAGATTATGGCAGGTGGGAAGGTTTATCTGGTTGGAGCGGGTCCAGGGGATCCAGGGCTTTTTACGTTGAAAGGACGTGAGATTCTCAAACAAGCGGATGTCATAATCTACGATTATCTGGCAAATGAGGCCTTACTTGAACAAACTAGGGAAAACGCTGAGAAGATTTACGTTGGCAAGAAGGGGGGGCATCATACGAAAAGCCAGGAAGAGATTAATCGTCTTTTGATCGAAAAAGCAAGAAACTCGGTGGTGGTTCGTCTGAAAGGTGGTGATCCATTCATCTTTGGAAGAGGAGGTGAAGAAGCGCAGGCCCTGAGAAAAGCTGGTATTCCTTTCGAAGTTGTGCCTGGGGTGACTTCAGCCATAGCTGTGCCTGCCTATGCGGGTATTCCACTTTCTCACCGCGATTTTACCGCTTCTATAGCTTTTATTACAGGGCACGAACGAGAAGATGACGAGCGTTCGAAGATAAACTGGGAAGCCTTAGCAAAACTTGGAGGTACCCTGGTATTCCTCATGGGTGTCAAAAACCTTCATTACATAAGTGATTGCCTTATGGCACATGGCATGCCTAGCGATACACCCGTTGCTGTTATCGAATGGGGTACCACGCTACGTCAGCGAACCGTAACGGGCACACTGGATTCGATAGCTTCTCTGGCGGAAAGAGAAAATGTCAAGCCCCCTGCCGTCATAGTGGTAGGAAACGTGGTGTCGCTGAGACCCGCGCTAAACTGGTTTGAAACCAAGCCGCTTTTTGGGAAGAGAATTGTGATTACCAGAGCACGGGCTCAGGCGAGCCACCTGAAGCAAAAACTTGAAGAACTGGGTGCCAATTGTATCGAATTTCCGTCTATTGAGATTGTGCCTCCACCGTCGTGGGACGCATGCGATCAGGCCATACAGGATATATCGAATTATTCATGGGTTATTTTTACCAGTGTTAACGGCGTGCAACAGTTTTTTAAAAGGTTATGGGATCTTGGCAAAGATCTTCGAGTTTTGATGGGATGCAGAATTGGAGCGATAGGCCCTGCGACAGCTACAGCAATAGAAAATCGAGGAATTCGGGTCGATGTAGTACCGCAAAGTTATAGGGCTGAAGATCTAGCAGCGTCTTTCAGCAAAGAAATGGTGTATGGGAAAAATGTACTTATTCCAAGAGCACTGAAAGCAAGAGATATCCTGCCGGAGTCTCTTAGAAAAATGGGGGCGAATGTGACGGTTGCGCCCGTTTATGCCACGGTGCCTGCTCGGATCAGTGAGGAAGATCGCAATATAATGACCGAGCTTCTGAAAGAAGGTGTTCATTGTATAACCTTTACATCTTCGTCGACGGTTAGAAATTTTTGCCACATCATGAAAACGGACAGGCCAGCAGATTTGCTGAATAAAACGATCGTTGCCTGCATAGGGCCTGTCACGGCGGAAACTGCCAGGAATTTTGGAATAAATGTCCACATTGTAGCTAAGGAATATACGATCAATGGGCTCGTACAGGCAATTCTTTCCTATTTTTAATGCTTTTTATTTCATAAATCCGGGTATCCACATTGTCAAAGGTTTCCAAAAGGTTATAAGTAACAAATTCAGGATTAAGACCGTGAGAAATGCCCATATTCGCCGAATTATTTCTTCCAGGCGTATACCAGCTATACTGCATGAAACCAGCAGGCATATTCCCAGTGGAGGTGTTAGCATTCCGATTGCAAGGTTTACCACGACTATGACCCCAAGCTGGATCATGTCAACCCCAAGATCTGGCACAAGAGGCATGATGACGGGCACGAAAAGGATAAGGGCAGCCGTTGTTTCAACGAATGTCCCGGCAAGCAAGAGTATGGCATTCACGATGAGAATGAGAACGATTGGATTCCTGGTGATGCCTAGGATGTGGACAGCAATCTTTCCGGGTATGTCCTCTATAGCCATCAACCAGCTAAAAACAGATGCCGTCGATATTATGAAAAGAATGGTGCTGGCAGTGAGGGTTGCTTTAATGAAGATTCCAGGTAATTGCTCGATTTTTAATTCTCTATGTATGAACAAACCAACAATCAAAGCATAAGCGGTTGCCACAGCTGCTGCTTCTGTTGCCGTGAAAATTCCTCCGAGAATTCCTCCTAGAATTACCACCGGTGCTCCAAGCGCCCATTTGGCTTCCCATAGGGCCCGTACAAATTTGGACACCGAGAAAGATGTGATGTCTCTCATGCCTCCGCGCCATGCTATGAAAACCGACAGAGCGATGAGACTGATGCCTATGACGATTCCTGGAAGTATACCCGCCGCAAAGAGTTTTCCGATAGATGCTCCGGTGAGGAATCCGAAGATTATCATTGGAATGCTCGGTGGAATTACGACGCCTAGAGAGCCCCCTGACGCCATTACGGCACTGGCTAGTTTTGGATCATAGCCGCGCTGAATCATTGCAGGTATTAGGATGCTACCAACAGCAGCGGCGTCCGCAGCGGCAGATCCCGATATCCCGGCAAAAAACATTGCCGACACAATTGTAACGGCCGTAAGCCCGCCAGGTAGCCAACCCACTGTTGCTTCCGCCAGATCCACAACCCTTCTTGATATGCCCCCTGCTTCCATCAGGAGCCCTGCGTACATGAACAAGGGAACGGCCATGAGAGGAAAGGAGTCAACGCCAGCATAGAGACGCTGTATAACCATCATTAAGGGAAGGTCCCCGTGAGCGTGAAAGGCGAGGAGAGATGCCAGAGCTATGGACAGTGCAATTGGAACATTAAGCAGGAAGAACACAAAGAGACTAATTAATAACACCAGTATCATCGCTTGATTTCCTACCTGACTTTAACTCCATGACTATTTTGAGAAAATGATCAAAGGCATGGATAAAAAAAATGAACCCGCTGATCGGTATGACCAGATAAGTAACGCTCATTGGCAACCCGATAGCGGCTGTTTTCTGAAAAGACACAAATCCGACAAATTTTATCCCAAAATAAACCAACACGCCGTAGAAGTAGCAGGAAGCTATTATTGTGAACAGTGAGCAAATTTTCTGTTGATACAAGGGTAGTTTCCTTGTGAGGAAATCTATGCCTATGTGCAGATGCCGTTTATAGGCTGAAGTTGCCCCAAGAAAGGATAACCATACAAGACATATTCTTCCAAACTCTTCGGACCAGAATAAGGAGTGGTTAAGCACGTATCTGCAAAATACCTGTATCGTCATGACAACTGCCATGACGATTCCGAGAAAACAGAGAAGCCATTCTACAACGTAATTTAATTTGTCACTAGCTTTCGCTATTAACCCTGTTGCAGAAGATTTCTTGTCCATGACCAACTCAGCGAAAATTAAGGCTGTGTCGGTAGTTCACGTTATGGCCGCCACCGACACAGCTTGTGTCTTACTGCTGTTTTACTGCTTCGAGGAAAATTGGAAGGAGTTCTTTTACTCCTTTTGCCTGAAAAATAGAGAGTTTTTGAATGTCTTTTACCTTTTCTCTAAAGGATTTGAGCTCAGGATGCTCGTCTACAATCATTCCGGCTTCTTTAAGTTTTTTCAAGAAGTTCGCTTCATTTTCCCGGTTCCATCTTCGCTGATAGTGAGCAGCCTCCAGCATGCAATTTTTTATCAGTTGCTGATCTTCTTTGGGCAAGCTATTGAACCATTTTAGGTTCGCAATGTCTATGTGTGCGGAATAGACGTGATGAGTCAAGGTTAGATATTTTTGCACCTCATAAAGTTTATAAGTCCAGATTACCCACAGAGGATTTTCCTGAGCATCAATTGTTCCTTGCTGAAGTTCCGTATATATAGGCCACCCCATGGGTGTTGGATTTGCTCCGAGTAGCCTCCATAATTCTTTGTGAAGCACCGATTCCATAACGCGAATTTTAAGGCCTTTTACGTCATCTGCTGTGTGAACAGGCCTTTTGTTATTGGTGAGATGCCTGAATCCGTTTTCTGAAAAAGCCAGCCCTTTAAATCCTACTTTTTCGAGCTTCTTGAGAAGCAACTGCCCCGGTTTTCCGTCCAGCACAGAATCCACCTGTTCATAGTTGGCAAAGAGGAAAGGGTAATCTATTACCCTTACTTCTGGTAGAAAAACATCAAATGGACCGGACGTTATGATTCCCATATGAACCGTATTCATTTGGATTTGCTGCAGTATCTCAGTTTCTGTTCCAAGCGATGCGCTGTGGTAAATCTTAACTTCATACTTGTCTGATCTGCTTTCCAGTAACTCTTTAAACTTTTCTGCACAGACATTTTGAGCCGAACCAGGTTTGGTTACAACTCCGAGCTTTATAATGGTTTTGGCATGTGCTCCGATAGGATGGATAAAAAGGGCAAAAGTTAGCAAGGTAATAGTTGTAAGTAGCTTTCGCATGGCTTCCTCCTTTGTTTGAGTTGACAAGCTAATGGCTGGATAAGCGACAGTGTTGAAGGTGCATTCTGAACAGAAATTCGTCAAGTGGGTATTCGGTACTGTGGTGGATCGCAACGAAAGCGTTAGATTTGCTCGTCGTGTGTAAGCTCTCACAGGGTAGATTTTTGCTGTCAACGTGAGCTGATTTTTGGTAGGGTTCCTACGTCATCAAGCGAAGGGAAACCGTTGCCGAAACAATCCTGCGTCATACAAGGTCACTGCATCGGCCAAGCCGAACTCCATTGTATCCACACCACTGTTGCAAGGCACTGGAAGCAGCGTAATGTAATAGCAAAAGTGGTTCTGCTCAACTGCTGCTTCCTCATTTCCCGCCTTTCCGTTTGCCTTTTCAAGGCCCTACTCTGGGTTGCCTGATAGTTAGACTGATTTGCACGAAGAAAGGAAAAAACCAGAATATGGGTTAACTCCCGTGTATATTTTCGAGCAGGCTCGTGGTTTTATTGAAATGATAAGTGTTTCGGGGTACTGTAAATTAAACATTAGAAACCAAGGAGGACGCCATGGGTACCAAGAATAAGCTTTTGGTGGCTCTGGATGGTTCTGAAACTTCCTTTGAGGCGGTTCGTTACGTTGCGTCTGTTGTTTCTCCTTGTAACTGGGATATTCATTTGTTCCATGTGTGGGATCCCGTTCCGGAGGGATTTTGGGATTTTGAGATAAATCCTTTAGGAAGGGCCCAAAGTGAGGCTATCAGGGCGTGGCGGGTTCGAGTTAGACGCAACATAGAGGAGTTTCTGGGGCGGGCGCAAGATTATCTGATAACGAATGGTTTCGATAATGAGCAAGTGAGTGTTCGCATTCAGATTCGCGAACAGTCGAAGGGGGTGGAGAGAGACATCGCGGCAGAAGCTAGGAAAGGAGGGTACCATGCTGTTGTGTTGGGGCGTCGAGGCCTGAGCAATCTTTCGGATTTCGTTATAGGTACAGTAACTCAGAGGCTTATTGCCTGTCTTACGGATGTACCGCTCTGGATTGTTGGTAAAACCGTAGATAGCGATAAGCTTCTTATCGGTGTGGATTTATCCGAAGGAGCCATGAAGGCCGTAGAACATGTGGCGCATACCTTTTCCTGTGGCCTACCTCTGGAATCTATCTGCCTGTTTCACGCAATTCGTGGAATTGCTCCAGAAAGAGGACGGATTGCACGGTCTTTTGCACCGGTCGAACAAAAACAATGGATGAGTCGAGCAACAGGTGAAATTCAAAGGGTCAAGGAAGAAATAGAAAAGGTGTTTGAAACGGCCAGGAATTGTTTGGAGAAGAAGGGAGTTCCCTCAAACCGCATCGTCACCAAGGTCGTGTGTGGCGTAAAAAGCCGGGCGGCGACCATAGTAGAATATGCCCGACAAGAAGGATATGGTACCATCGTTCTTGGTCGTAGAGGGCTTTCCAGGTTTAAGGAATTCTTCATCGGGAGAGTGAGCAACAAGGTTTTGAATATGGTCCATTATCGTGCTGTGTGGGTGGTCAGTTCTCACCGTGGCTAAGAACTTTTAAGGTGCCGATATAATCTTCTACGTTGCTGATTCCCTGCTCGATTAGAAAGTTTCGTATTCCTTCAAGAATTTCTATGGAAGCTCGTGGATTGGTGAGGTTTACCGATCCCACTTGAACTGCCTTTGCTCCCACCAGCAAAAATTCTAGTGCATCCTCGGCGGTGGCAATTCCACCAATTCCTATAACCGGAATATCAACGGCCTGCACGACGTCAAATACGCATTTCAGGGCAATGGGCTTTATGGCCGGGCCGGACAATCCACCTATTACGTTACCCAACCTGGGTGTTCGAGTATAAATATCCACGGCCATTGCGGGAATGGTATTTATACAGGCTACTATATCTGATCCCGCCTGCTCCACTGCCTGAGCAATTTCGGCAATTGACGTTACCTGCGGGGATAATTTTGTAATGATTGGTTTCGACGTAGTCCTTTTGACGGCTTCCACAACCCGACCAGCCGTCGATGAATTGCTCCCAAAAACCATTCCTCCTGCTTCCACATTGGGGCAACTAATGTTAATTTCCAGAGCAATAACTCCTGGCTGATCGTCTAAAATCGAGGCGACCTCGGCATACTCTTCCACACTTTCGCCAAATATGTTGACCACAACCGGGACATTGCGTTTCTGTAAGTAAGGAAGCTTATCCTTTACGAAGACTTCTACACCAGGGTTTTCAAGCCCTACCGAATTTATGAGTCCTGCACAAGCTTCAACAATTCGGGGTGGTGGATTACCGGGTCGTGGTTTGAGAGATATACCTTTTACCACCACTGCCCCAAGTTCTTCAAGGGGTACTAAATCGGCAAATTCCCTGCCATACCCAAATGTTCCAGAAGCTGTCATGACTGGGTTTTTAAGCTTAATAGGGCCCAGAGTAACCGAAAGGTTTACATCCTTCATTTTTACAACTCGTCCCATCTTATGTTTTCTACCGGAAATACTGGTCCTTCAAAACAGACGTGAACATATCCCTTTTCAGAGTTGCCATGACGTATATTGCCGGGCACGGCACAGCCAAGGCATGCACCCAACCCGCAACCCATGATCGATTCCAGACAAAACTGTCCTGGTATAGAATGAGCCAGAGCCCATCGGGCGATGTGTTTTAGCATGATCAGTGGCCCACAAGCGTAAATCACGGAAGGTAGTTTCTCGCCCTTTTGAACGTGATAGTCTATGCACTCAGTAATAACTCCACGGAAACCCATCGTCCCATCGTCGGTTGAATAAAGTACTTCGTGGCAAAGTGATTTAAAAAATGACGGTGGAATGAGTTCGGATGCCGTTTTTACTCCGTAAAAAAGCACTCTTTTTGCTTTGGGACGTTTGATTCTTAGGTCTTCCAAGCACAGTATCAGGGCCGTTATTCCGACACCTCCTGCGATTACCCATATATCGCTCGTATCTTCCGGAGGTAACCTAAAGCCGTTGCCGAGAGGGCCAAGCAGGTCAACCGTTTGCCCTCGCTTTTTCTGGGATAACAATGTGGTCCCGCGACCAACCACCTTGTAGCCAATTTCTATTATGCCTTCTTCTTTATCTATGCGAAAGAATGAAAATGGTCGCCTGAGAAATGGATCGTAGGATTTATCTACACGGACCATGACAAACTGACCGGGACGGGCTTCGCGAGCTATCATCGGCGCCTGCAAAATAAGACGATATGTGTCCTGTCCGATTATTGGAATGTTGTCCAGAATAACGGCTTCTTCCTGATGCTTTTTCACTTTTTTTCTCCTTCAAGCGATATTGCGAAAGCCTATTACCGCCGCCATGCGACCGCTTTTTTTCCTGCGTCTGTACGAAAAAAACAGATCTGGATTACAGAAAGTACACCAGCCGGTTATGTCAATATTTTCTGAAGTCAATCCCGCCTGAATTAATTGGTTTTTAGTGATGGCCCAGAAATCGAAAAACTTTGGTCTCACCTGGTATTTCCAAAAGGGCTTGGGCAATTCCCTTTTGAAGTTTACAAACTCGGCACAACAAGGACCCAATGAAGGCCCTACGGCAGCGACAAGATTAGCAGGTTTGCTACCGAATTCTAAGCACAGCATGTTTACCACTTTCTCAACAATGTTTTTCACAGAACCTCGCCAACCGCAGTGTACCGCAGCCGTTATTTTCAATTCCGGATCCACAATCAATATTGCCTGACAGTCTCCGGTTTTTATCATAATACCCACACCAGCGCTCTTTACAATAAAAGCATCGGCTTCCGGGTAATGCCACTTTTTCTCATCATTGACAAAGACGATTTTCGTTCCGTGGACCTGGCGCCCCCACACTATGGACTTAAATCCCAGGAATTTACGTATAAATTCTATGTTCCTACTGACGTTTTCCGGATCGTCGCCTACGGAATAAGCGACGTTAAGGGATTTATAATATCCTCTGCTGATTCCACCATGTCTGGTGAAAAAGCCGTAAGCAAGTCCAGGAATTTGATCGAGCAAAGTTGAACAGACAAGGCAAAACGAACCTTTTCTGATCAAGGGCGATTTTCTGTAAATTCTTAAGGCATCTGGAGTTCGAGACATAAGGTTAATATTCCTCCTCAGTAGCCGGACCAAGATGCCTTTGCACGAGAGTACGGCAATGTGTCAAGAAGTTTGTGGAAGGTGGTCGGAAGAAAATCAGCTGAGACCAAGACTCGTTAAGGAGTTCTTCCTACCTTCGTCATTTGACGAAACGATGGATTTTCGAGTGTTCCCTGATACTCTCTTATGTGGTATTGTTGACCGTCCGAATCAGATGCTAAAGAATAGGAGTAAAATCGAAAATGAGAGATTGTTATGAACTCAAATTTGATGGCACCGACAAATATTATCTAAACCCCGAACTCAAAGAGATCGTGAACATCGCCATTGCCATGGAAAAACCATTGCTTCTCACAGGTGAAGCAGGGACGGGCAAAACGCAGCTTGCCTTTGAAATTGCTAGAGCGCTGGGCCTTCGCATGGAAGAAGCCCGATGTAAATCTACATTCAAAGGAGAAGAACTTTGCTATGTTTACGACACGGTTTTGCGTCTTAACGATTCCCGTTTCGGTAGTGGGGATAGTGGCCGCGATGTAAACAACATCTGGGACTACATTCGTTTTGGCCCCATCGGTAGAGCTTTTACCGCCGATGACAGACGAGTACTGTTGCTCGACGAAATAGATAAAACCGATTCAGATACTCAAGATAACCTTTTAGATGTGCTGGAGGATGGTTCATTCATAATTCGTGAAATCAACTACAAGGTGGTGGCCAAGCACAGGCCCATAATCGTTATTACAAGTAATGCCAAACGAGAACTTTCTGATCCGTTTTTGAGACGCTGTTTCTGTCATTATATTCCCTTTCCGTCACCAGAAGAGATGGCCATTATAGTGCGGCTGCATTATCCAGATATACCCGAGCCGTTTATTGAAGCATGCCTTACGGTGTTTTACCGATTGCGTGAGCAGGACTTTGAGAAGCCTCCCGCAACGGCGGAGTTACTGGATTGGATAGGAGCAATGCGCAGAGCGGGGGTAAAGGGCCCCGGCGGAGGTAAGAATATTCCATTCATCGGAACGCTTCTTAAGAGAACGGAAGATATATTGCGTTTCAAAGGAATTTCCAGCCGGGGACGGTACTGAAATGCTGACTTTTTTCTACGAACTCAGGAAAGCAGGTGTTCCTGTAAGTGTGCATGCCATCATGGACTTTTACAGGGCTTTAAGCAAGGGGCTTGTTACGAACCTAGACACACTTTTCGTGGTGCTTCGGCTTGTAACGGTAAAACGAGTGGAGCATTATGATATCTTCGAGAGGATTTTTAAGAGTTACTTTCTGGACGGCTCTGGTGGCATAACTGCCGAAGAATGGGAAAGACTCCTGGCTTATAAGCCTTTTAGGGAATGGCTTTCTGAAGAAATCCGCAAGGGAAATTTGCCTCCTGATGTCGTACATTCGATACCCCTTGAGGATCTAATTAAGCGGTTCTGGGAAACGGTTCAGAAGCAGCGGGGCCGTCATCAAGGCGGTAATCGCTGGATAGGGACAGGGGGTAGATCGCCTTACGGTCACAGCGGGTTTTCAGAGAGTGGGGTTAGGGTTTACGGTTCCGGAATGCACGGGACTGCAAGCAAGGTGATTGATGAACGAAGGTATGTTGATTACAGCGATGATGCTCCTCTAACGAGGGAAAACATACGGCAAATTCTATCTTCCATGAAAAGTCTCAGGCCCGTTGGGCCATTGAGTGAGCTGGATATTGACGAAACTATTGCCAGGACGGCTAGAAATGGCGGCGAATTGGAATTGGTTTTTCGTCGAGAACTAAGAAACAAAGTTTCTGTGGTCGTTCTTCTGGACAACGGTGGATATTCAATGACGCCATACATACCGCTAGTGAAACTGATTTTTCGCAGAATCAGGGATACTTTCGATGATGTAAAGTATTATTATTTTCATAACTGCATCTACGGAACTGTTTATGCTGATCCGCCCCGTACAAAACCGGTCAAGTGGGAAGATCTCTTGAGTCATAGCCCTTATGCAAGGCTCATAATCATAGGCGATGCCAATATGGCCCCTTCAGAACTCATGGCCTCGTTTGGTGCTATCGACATGTTTTCTATGGTAAGAACCTGAATCCGTGACAATTGCTTTTGTACTCTACCATTTTCAACTTTTTGAGTTAGAAACCAAAAGTGTTTCAATTACAAATCAATTCATACCAACATATATTGCCCTCCTAGGCAACTAAACTGCCCAATTCCCCCTTATTTTGATACAAAATAGCCTCATAAGAGCATATTCCAGCTGTCCGGGTTCTACAAATGCAAGGGATATCCAAAAAACTCTACGCACAACACAGACTATACAGCCTGCAAAAGGCATAGTACCAATCTTTATGTGCTTTTAATTTCAAAACTACCTGCCTTGAATGGGCTACTATCCTGCCCGCCATATACATAAGACCCTGAATAACGGTCCTCAACCTGCGGCGAGTGGCCTTCCGAAGACCAAAAAGACGCCTATTAGCAAGATCATTTCCAATAAACCGGAGAACGTTATAAACAAGCATGGCAAGAATAAGTATCAGGTGGTTTGTCAAAAACTTGCCGGAAGGAAAACGTTCAATCCCTATCTCTGTCTTTACTTCGCTGTGATACTGCTCTGAAGTCCCCCGTCTCTTGTATGCCTTGAGAATCTCTTCCTCTGGTGCCTCAATATTAGTCCATACCGAAAAAATCGTAACCTTAGGAACAATAAAAAGCTGCCCTCTCCTGTCCGCGTACTGCAGAACCACTTCAAATACCAAACGCCTACCAGAAGAATGAAGAAAACTACCGCGGTATTTTTCCGTATAGCCCTCCTTCTTGATTAAACGGCCATGCTCTTTGGCTATCTTTGCCCATTCTATAGGATTGGTCCTTCTTACATTATGCTTGACAACACACTTAACAGAACTCTCTTCTAAAAGCTCGAGCATCTCCTGGCTATCAAAGCCCGCATCCAGCACCACCATTACTTCCCTTGAACCAGCTAATTCTATAGCATACCCTACCGACTCTCTAATAAAATCCACATTCTCTGGATTGTGGCTGTGGTAATTCCCAGGCCTTAGAGCTGCATTTATCATCCAGCCGTTCACACCAAGATGTGCAAAGATAGGGTTGTACCCAGCTCTGGAAGAACCGTTAATCTTTCCTATCCCTTCCTTCTTGGTCTCAGAATTGTCATAAGGCACCGTATCAATATCCAGCCTTACGTATTCCTCATCGCCAACACGCTCACTCCCAGGTTCCCCATCAACTGCATTTAAAAATGTAAACACACACTTCTTTATATCCTCTACAAATGAGCTGTCCCTTCCAATAGCATCTAGCCTCTGGCGAAGTGTCTCTGCCGACGGAACAGACTTTAAACCCGTGAGCTTCAAATAATTCTTATCCCCTTTGAAAATCCGCACCTGCTCATAATCACTCTTACCCTGAGCCAGTAAACAACAATATGCTGCAAGTATCTCGAAATTACTTATCTTCGCAAAACTCCCACTAGAATGTCTCTCTGCCACCCTGTCCAAACCAGCTTTCTCCAACAAGTTTATTACAAGCAGGAGTCCCGCATAATTTATCGTTCCGTCATCTGAACGTTCAATCCTGTCTATACGCAAAACCCTTCACCCTCCTGGTGAAAAATCAGTGGTTTATATCTGTAAAATCTAACTCTTCGAAATTGCACATTTTTTCTAAAAAATATCTTTCATTCTGTCAATAATTTACTTATATTCGCTCACGGATCCAGG
>Ga0190313_1000877_pt1 | contig 16954 bp, 21 predicted proteins | sample 4870071011_MG_FD_169989 | JGI IMG/M metagenome (GOLD analysis project Ga0190313, IMG submission 169989) | Hydrothermal vent sediment bacterial communities from Southern Trench, Guaymas Basin, Mexico - 4870-07-10-11_MG | ecosystem: Environmental > Aquatic > Marine > Hydrothermal vents > Sediment ...
CCTTCATGTTTTTGAATATTAATTTCAGAATTTATTAAATCAATTAAATCAACCATTTTAGAAGCAAATAATCTTAAATTTTCAACTTTAGTTAATTCTTCCCAACATTCTGGAATCTGTTTACAAAATTCATATAAAGAAGTTTCAAAAGGTATCCAACCATACTTTTCTCCAATTTTTACTTCCTCTTCACTTAATCTTACATTGACCTCTTTAAGTAAGTTTCTAGACTGTTCTAAAAACTTTTTAAGTTCAATAATACTTTCAATTGGATAACCTTTCTTAACATAAACATAATTACCAATTTCTTCACATAAGTTGTTTAAGATAGTCCTGAACTCTTCTAAATTTTTATAAAAATCTTCATACTCTTCTACATCTAAAAGATATTCTAAATCTTCTGGAGGATTACTTATCTCTTCTAAGTATTCTTTTAAACTCTCCTTCAATAATTCAACTAACTCTTCTCTACTCCTACCAGTTAGTAAGTACTTCTCTCCCTCTTTAAACTTCTTAATTAACTCTTTAAGTCCTCCTATTGCATTATAATAAATTTCAAAAGAAGTAGTATCAGCTTCTTCTGATAAATTCTCTGTCGCTTTCCATAAATATGAATCAAGAGTATCGAGAAGTTGAATAATCTTACTTACAACATCTTCTGGAATTTTAACATAATACTGTTCAGTAGTAATCTCTCCTCTCTCAATATGTTGGAATAAAGTTGCTAAACTTCTTCCTATCTTTTCTAAATCAAATAGACTAACTAATTTACTACTCATCAATAATAGTGGAGAAAAAAGATGTATTTTAATCTAGAGCTACTCACTCCTCTTAACAATTCTTAGCCTAACTTCAATAATATCTCCCTTCCTCAGTTTTAACAAATCACTAACCTCCTTTGGTACATTAACTCTAAAGTACTTTTCACCCTTAACTGTAGTATAGAATGATGCCTCACTAATACTGACTGCTTTAGTATATTCAGTAACCACCTCCTTAATTAAATCTAAATACTCTTCCTCAGTCAAACTTTTCCCCTTAAGCTCTTCTTGTATTAATTTTACTAACTCTCCAACTACTGTAATTATTGAAATTAACCAACCTCTCAATACATTCTTAGAAATTAATCCCTTATACTTAGTAAGTCTTTGAACAGATTGCTGGAATATTGGATGTGAGTATAATCTTCTAACAATCTTACTGACCTCTCTTACTAGTGTAGCAGTATCAATCTTCCCCTCACTATAATCTCTAATTAAATTTCCAAAAATTACAACCTTATCTTCAAATATTCTAACTCCATGTAAAGCTCCCTCCTCCTTAACTTCTGGTGCTGGAATAATTGGCTTTCTTTTTTCCTTCTCTTCTTTCGTTTCTTCCTTACTCATACTATCACTATCAGATAATTTCTACAAAAACTATATAAGTTTTACCAAATTTATCTAGATTTGGTAAAATAATGAAGGATAGAAGTTATATGAGAGCTATCATAATTTCCAAAATGTTCATAATAACGTTCAGGTGAATAGTTTGAATAGTAATTCTTATTTTACAAATCACTTTTTTATTTATTGAATGAGGATTGTTGCCTACAGGTACAGTATGGAGGTAATATATGAGGATGAGGATATTGAAATCCCTAAACTAGTTGATAGATTACTTAACTTTTGTAAGAACTACTTTTTAGAGAATAAGTATGCGACTGTAATGTGGGTCAAGTTTGATAAGGCTAATGCGTATGAAATTCTGAAGTTTTATAAAGAATTGGATAAGAAGGGGGTTAAGTATAGGAAGAGGAAGAAGTGTGGTAAGGGGGGTCTAGTAATTTTAAGAACTGGTATATTTAAAGAGGTCGGTAATCTTACTAGTAATAGTGGTCAGTATGAAGTTGGTATGGGATACTAGTTCAATTAGTCATGCACTAGAAGATTACATACACTCAATAGCTAGTGCATACATGCATAGTAAGAGGAGGGCAAGAGATACTCCAAAATGGGGTGATGTTTATAAGAGTAGTGTTAGGAGGCACAGTAGTGAGTTTATTGCCAGACTACTATTAACTGGCTGTGATGATGAAAAGTTCGAATGTTATATTCCAGAAGCTATTAGGGATGAACTTCTTAAGGATAAACACTTTGAAATGATTATAAAAGCATTGACTAGTTTAGAGGGTAAGAGGGAGGTTGAGGAGTATTATAAGGAGGTATTGGCTGAAGAAAAGAAGGAGGATATTACAAACTTTAGTGAGGTTGTCAGAACTAACTTGAAGGTTGGTAGACCTACTCCGAGCAGTAGGAGTTTGGTTACTAGAGAAGCTTTAAGGAGGGGTTTAATAAGGGAACTATCTTCACAGGATTTGGAGGCTATTGCACTATCATTAGACTTAAATGCAGTATTAGTTACTGCCGATAGGAGAATGAGAGATTTGGCTAGGGTATTAGGAGTTCCAACAATATATACTATTGGTGAGATGAGGTTAGATGAGATTGAGAATAGGATTAAAAAGGTCGTTGAAAAAGTTAAGTTTAGAGGGTATAGATACTAGGTGATGTCATGTCATTAAGACCAGTATGTGATAGACTGAATGAAGAGTTAGAGAAGGCTTTTAATATTAAGGAGTTTAAAGTGATTACTGATACTTACGAGTGTACTATTGACTATGTTAGGAAGGATACTTATGATGAGGCTATTAAGAAGTATTGGTTTGTATTAAGGGGCAGTATTTGGGTTAATGAAAAGGAACATTATACTGTTGGAGATGTTGTAGTACCACTATCTAAGGCAGAGAGTAAGGCTAGAGAGATAGAAGAATTGGGCTGTAAACTACTACCAACCACATTTGGATTTACTGGAGAATATACTGCTGTACATAAGTATAAAGATTATGGAGTAGCACATATACACTTTGAGTGTAAGAACATTACTCCAGAAAGTGTCAGAAAACTTTTGAGAATAATGTTAGAGTAAAAAAGAAATTTTAGTTTAATTATCTTGGTGGAGGATTCTATTCTTTTCCTACGTTCTTAAGTCCTGTTAGATATCTGTTTTCCTCAATAGCCCTATTAATAGCTTTATTCCAATCTTCGGCGGATACGTATTCAAGTCCTTCAGCGTAGTTCTCACAAAGTGTTCTAATTTCTTCTGGACTCTTACCTAAGAATTCAGCAAAGTGAGCACAGTACTCAGACTCTTTACCAGTTACGTTCTTCTTCCACTTAGCACCCTTACCTTTAACTCTCTTTGCCCACTTTTTAGCCGCCCACTCAAGTTTCTTAACCATATTATCACCAAGTAGAAGGGGGTGAATTACGTTTATATACCATATTGTACACTATGTTCATGGTATGAGTATTAGAGAAGTAAGAAAATCATCAAAGTTTACCGAACATGTTCATCTAGTATTGACTAAAGAGCAGTTAAGATTCATTGACGGCATAAAGGAGTACTTTGGTTTAAGTAGTAGGAATGAGACTATTAGGCTAATTATAGATACTTTCAGACTAATGATGGAGTTTGGAGTATTTGCAGTACTAAGACCACTACCAGAAATTTATAGGAATTTAAGAGAATTAAAACTAACAAGATTTAAAAGTCAAACAAATAACATAGTGTGATAATTTTAGTAGTGATGAATGTAGAAGAGAGGATGGTCTTATTAAAGTCTAGCCTTATAATAAGCATAGTATTGGTTGGGATAATCATACTCATGTTACTCTTCCTATTCTCAAAAGTCTCACCCTACGTGACTTGGAGTTTTATAGAACCAATATTCGCAATAATACTCTACATTTTATTCATGCTAGTAATTTGTGAGGTATTACTATTACTACTTGATACACTTATTAAACACTAGAGAATACTTTCACTTCACTTATACTTTTAAATACCAGATGTTATAACATTTATTTGGGATTATGAATAGGAATGGAGTTCCAGTACATAAACTGAATACTGATGTTATAACAGACTTACAAAAAGTTATTAAAATCGGAAACTCTTATGGAGTAATCCTACCAAAGAGGGTTAGAGAATTACTGGGATTAAAACAAGGTGATACTGTAGTATTAATTGCTGTAAAAAGTTCTAATGATTCATACTTAATCTTAACAAAACCATAAGGTTGAGATAATGAGTAGGAAGAATACTTCAAACAATACTAATACGATTGTAGACCTGATTAGTGAGGATATTTACAGATTTTATGTTAGGAGTTATCCTAGGGAAGTAATGTGGGGAGGGCTTGGTCTATACGCCGTTCATAGGATTAAGGTGTATAATTTGAGAGAATTTGTAGAGTTTCTAAAAAAGTATAAGTGTCAAGACTTACATATTGGAGTACAACCTTATTTAGGAGATGATGAAAAGACCGATTTTGTTGTTGAGTCAATAATTATCGAATTTGATGTAGACCATGAATTACCTATTGCAACTAAAGAAGGTTTAAAGAAGTGTTTAGAAGTTGTTAAGAGGGTTTATGAGTATTTTAAAAGGTTTGGTTATGAGCCTTTAGTATTATTTAGTGGTGCACATGGCTTTTATATTATAATTGATGTGCCACAGTTAAGATTGAATCACCCCAGAGAAGTAATGAGGACTTTTATTGAAAAGGTATTAGAAAAGTGTGGTTATAGTGTTGAAAGATTGAAAGACTATGGCATTGATGTTGACTTTAATAGGTTAAGTTTTAGGGCATTAGTTAGGATTCCATATACCCTAAATCCAAAATCCAACCTCTACTGTATTCCAATTAATGACATGATTGAGAATAATCTTGGTGTTGATTTAATTTTAGAGAGGGCTAAGAAACCAGTTCCAAAACCTATTAGGAAGAGTACTTGTAGCTGGATTGCCCCAATACTAATACAGCTTGATAAAGAGTTGGATAAGATAAGTCAGAGCATTCCTAAAGGAGAGGCGTTAATGAGTGAAGTTAAGCCCGAAGGAGGCTTTATGAACTTACCATGTATTAGGGCATTATTTGAAAACCCACTACCTCCAGGTGCGAGGTGGAAGGAGGCTTGTAAGATAATCGCAATCGCATACTGGTTGGATAAGGGCACTACTGAAGGTTATGATGTTATTGCAAAGTTATTTGCCGAAAGACAAAAACTAGGTCACCCACTACACCCAGCAGAAGTAAGGGGCTGGATTAGATGGGCTAAGAAGATGTGGGAAGAGAGGGGCTGGCTGGTGTTTAACTGTGCCGAGGTGAGAAAGTGGTTTAAGGAGTGGAAGTTAAAAATACCATGTTATGAAGGCTGTCCGTATTTAAGAGCATTAAGAGAGTATGAAAAGAAGCAGTTACTGGGAAGGGTTAAGGAACTGCTGAGTTCTAACCTTTTGGATGAAATTGTTAGGGTTACTAATAACTGGATGGTAGGTGAGGAGAATAATAGAAAATTACTCTATCTCCTAATCTTATTAAACCAGTCAATAATAGTGAAGGGAGAGACTTCTAGTGGTAAGAATACCTTGGTTGAGTCAGTACTCAAATTATTTCCAGAGGATTGGGTCTGTACTGTGACCGCTGGCTCACCCAAATTCCTTAGGTGGATTGCAAAAGATTACATTCCAATACTTTACATTAAAGAACTGCCCTCAGAAATGGCTAGGAGGGGATATGTTAAGGGGGATACCTGGGAGTTCGACTTAAAACAAGCCATGTCAGACCACGAAATACAAGTCGCATATGCTGTTCCTAGAAAGGGCAAGTCTCCAATAACTAGGTTTAAGACGATAAAGGTGGGTGCCATTATTACAACTACTACAGAGTATAGGCTTCCAGAAGATTTGGAAAACAGGTGCTGGATTATAGCTACTAACCCATCTCCAGAACTGACTGAAAAGGTAAAGGTATTTCATGCAAGGAAGAGGGCAGAATTATTTCCAGAAAGGGTTGACTTGACAGTATTTAGAGAGGCTAGTAAGTTGATTATGAGCTCTACTAGGGTGGTTAATCCATGTGCTGAAGTGTTTGTTGAAATATTAAAAGGGGGTGAGACTAGAGAGAGGAGGGATGTTATTAAAATACTATCACTTGCAGAGGCTATTGCCAAGACTAAACTGCCTAAGAGGAAGTTTAAGGTTAAGAATACTAATGAAGAGGTTGTTCTCGTATATCCAGAAGATATTATTGAAGCGTATGAATTGATTAGACGAGATTTAGAGACGCTACTGTCACATGTAGACCCCAGAATTAGGAGGGCATATCAAGTATTTAGGGAGATTGAAGAAAGAGAGGGGGTTGTTACTGTTAGAAAGTTTGCAACCGAAATGAGGATTTCTATTACTAAGGCAAGAAAAATGATACATGACATGTTGGCATTGGGATTAATTGACGAGTTGGAGGAGAGAGGAGCTTATGGTGCTAAACAGTATGTTAGTAGGAGTGTCGAGGAGAAGAAGTTCGGTGAATTGGATGTTAAGAGACTTTACAATACGTTTTATGAGTGGTTGAGTAAGTATGGCGAGTTTTTAGAGAAGACTGAGGAATAGGAATAATAACCTAAAATTAGTCTTAATTTTTGGGTAGGATTATGCCATATAAGAGTTCATCTGCCAGTACAAGTTTGAGAGTTGTTAGTATTGGAAAACCAGTATTGAGTATTGATAGGGATAGGGCATTACCTGGAGAACATGTAGTATTTACTGTAAAACCTCCAAGTGGGGAGGAGGAGTATTGGGCTTTTACTACTGTAGAGGTTCAAATACGTGGTACTGATGGCAAGTGGTATACAATTGGAAGCGGTAGTTTTGAACCTCCAACATATGATGTGTCATTTGAGTGGGAAGTACCTTATTCAATTCATGGAAATACTCCATGTAAGGAGTGGTCGTTTAGGGCATATTCTGTAGATTTTGATACCTCATCTGATATTGTTAAACTAACTGTGGGCTACAACACTAGGATATATGGATTGAGTGTTAGTCCAAGTAGTGTCGCACCCAATAAACCCGTTACTGTTAGCGGTTATTTACAGTACGAGAGCAGTACTGGATGGGTTGGACTAGGAGGCAAGTCTGTTGCAATTTATATTGACGGCACACATGTTGGTAGTGTTACTACGGGGAGTGATGGCTCGTTCAGTTTATCATTTAGGGCACCATCCACTCCTGGTACATACACTATTAAGGCAGTATTTACTGGAAGTTATGAGTATGGGGGTACAGAGGCTACAGCGGGACTGGGGGTCAGTACAGTACCCACACCAGTATTTGAAATAAGACCAGAACATATTGTATTGGGAGCTGGACTATTGACACTAGGATTAGTGGGAACTTATACCATTCTAAACTGGGATAAGATTATCAAGTTCTTTAAACACTAACTGCTGGGCTTCGAAATCTTTCCTAACCAGTTCCAAAACTCTCTAACCGTAATCATTAGTGACGCAATACTTCCTAGGAATGCTAGTGTTACTACTGCCCCGTTAATAACATCTTCTGGTTTCATTTTTTCAAGTGCCTTTAAGTCCACCATTTAACCCACCAAGAATAAAAATAACTAGGAGGTTTTTAAATATAGACTTGAGGTTGTAAAAATGCCATACATCATACTTAAAGATAAGGATGGTGATTTAGTAGATTTAACTAATACTAGTCGGGTAGAGAAGTTATATGAAGTTGAAGTATGGTTTTATGTTAAGATTAAGTGTGTAGAGGGCAGTATAGAGACAGTAACACCATTCAGATATTCTGATAATGAGGTTATAGTCAGGAGTAATGGAGTGTATATTCCTCTAAGCCTTATTGAGGAGAGGTGTAAGAGTATTGCCAAAAAGAATAATGTGACTTATAAAGAGCTAGAAAGATTAGTACTGCATGAGGTCGGGGTTAGAATAACTCCGAATTATGAATTGGGTGGTGATTATGATAAGTTTGAAGTATACACTTACCTACCATTAGAAGTTAGTGTCGAACCTAATACTGAAGTATCAGTCAGTAATGATAATCACACTACCGAAGTTGTCCTACCATTAGTCAAGGATGTCAAGATTGAGGTAAGTTTAGTTGAAGACTATTTCTTATGTTGTCCTAAGAAGAATATTGAGATACTATACATTTGGAGTGAAATACCAAGTAAGAGGGAGAATTTAAACTATTTTACAGTCTATGATACTGACAACTTTTCAATAACCTTCAAGTATAGTGTGACTGGCAGACTTAGTACTAGGATAGTTTGTGATAGTGAGTGGTACGGTAAGATTTGTGAGGTAAGGAAGAGTACTACTACTAGCGTTGATAAGGGTGGCAGTACTGTTTATTTCGGAGTAGAACCTTATAGATGGATTACAGAGGCTAATATTGAGAATATTTCACCCCCAGAGGGCAGTACTGTACTGTCTGGTGATAAAATTAGTGGACTAGTTGTGATTACCAGACCTCCAGAAGAGTTTATGAGGGACTATCCTAAACCTAGGCTAAGAATTTGGTATAAGTTTGATTATGAAGAGTTTAAGATTGGACTGGAAAAGGAGTTTGATAATACTAATGAGACTACTTTTGAGTTTAAAGTGCCAGAGTTCTCATACTCTACCAACCTACACTTAAAGTTTGAAATTGTTGATACTGAGAGGTATACGTCTTGGACTAGTAGGGAGTATGTCTATTCATACTCGTATGAGCCTCCAGAACAGCCTAAGCCAGAATCTATTGAGTTGAAAGTTGATAAGAGTGAAGTACTTGAAGATGAGGAAGTAGAGTTTTACGGTACTGTTAAACCAAGTGGTACTAGGTGGAAGGTATGTGTTTGTGACAGCAGATATTGTTGGGCTCATGGATGGAGTGATTTAGATGGGAGTTTTAGAATTAGATTAAAGCTTGACAGGGGACACTTCCCAGGTACTGGGTATTATGAATTTTATGCAAGAGTTGGTGAGGTTAAGAGTAATACTGTTAGAATACTGGTTAGGCGTAAGTTTACTGAACCAGATAAGATTGAGATAACTCCAAATAAGACTGAAATTAAGGCTGGTGAGGTCGTCAAGTTTACTGGTAAGTGTTATGTCCCAGAGTATCCATACAAGTTTAGGGTACAGATAATTGTTAATGATGATGTTGTTAAAGAAGTTGATACTGACGATTATGGCAACTTCAGTTTTGAAATCAAGTTTAACCAGGGTGGTGATTATGTAGTATATGCTAGAGTTGGTAGTGTTATAAGTAACAAGGTCACAGTACACGTTGAGAAAGTGCCAGCCACAATTACGATTAACTCTGATAAGACTGTCGTATATGATGGTGATGTAGTAAGAATTTATGGTAAGGTAGAAGCGTATGGTAATCCACTAGCTAACAGATTATTGAGGCTGGAGGTTGAAACTCCAGAACATGGTTGGTGTACAATTACTAAGACTAGGACTGATAGTAGTGGTAATTATGAGTTTAATGTAAGGCTTGACAGTAGATTAACCGACATATATGATGGTCTAGAGCCAAACAGTTATTGGAGGTTTAGGGTCAGAGTTGAACCAGAACTTGATTCGAGTGGTATTCTGAGCATATACGTCATAGAGAGACCACTACCTAAAGAGTACGGCAGTATTGAAGGATATGTCAGGGATATTGAGACTAAGAATCCAGTAATTAATGCGGTAGTAATTATTGAGGAGATTAACTATACTACAAGGACTGATGTCCATGGCTATTATGTACTCAGAAACATTCCAGTTGGAAGGTATAAGGTTAGGGCAGTACATGAGGATTATGAAGAAGAGGTTAAGGAAGTTGAGGTAGAGAAGGATACTACCACCAGATTAGATTTTGAATTGAAAAAGAAGGAGAAAGTGTCAGTTAAACCTCCAACAAGACGTAGATTAATTATCAGACCCGAGTTATTGGGATTAATTGGTATTGGGGCAGTATTACTGGCAGTTGGAGTATTCTACTCATTATATGGTGGGGGGATTAGTAAGGAGGTTGAAGGAGGTGGGTAGATGACTATTGAAAGGTTAGAGAGGATTTTAAAAGAAAAACCAGCACTAGCCAACATTCCAATAGTTAGGGTTGACGGTAGGGCATACACTATTAGGGAAGTTGTCGAGTTGTATAAGGTCGGTAGGTTGGATTCTAGAGTCTTGGAGAGGATTAGGGAAGTAGGATTAGACCCTAGTGAGGAGGATGTTTGGGAGCTGGCTAAGGAGTATTTTAAGAGGATTGGTGAAAAGTATCCTGATATTAGGGTCACAATCCTGGGGGTCGGTACTCTGAGTATTAGGGAGATTGTATACTTAATTGAGAAGAGAGACCCGAGGGTTAGGAGTCTGGTTGAGAGTTATAAGGATGTACTATCCTACATTAGGAGTGGTAGCCTATGGTGAGGGTATTAATCTTTAGACCCAACTTTGATATTGCAACAAAGTATGGGCATTACTATTTGGGATTATTGGCTAGTGAGGCTAGATTATTAGGTCATCATGTAATTGATTTAGAGGGAGATAATGCCAATTTTAATAATTTTTCTTCTAAGATTAGGGATGTTGAATTCTTTATAGGACTTGGACATGGTGATGCATGTTATACTCCAGAACATGAAGTTTTAACAGAAGATGGTTGGATACCTATTAAGGAACTAGTAGAGAGAAGACTTAAAGTGAAAGTGGCAACTTTAAATCCTGAAACTGGGGAATTAGAGTATCACTATCCAATTGGGTACTATAAGTTTAGATATAAGGGTAAAATGTTATTAATTGAAGGTAAAAGGGTAAGTCTGTGTGTTACACCAAATCATAGGTTATACGTAAGTTATTTGGGAAAGGTTAATGGAAAAGTTACTTGGAAACCTTATAAATTTATTGAAGCTAAAGATATTGGAAAACATGGTATTACTAGAGATGGAAAGGGAAGATTTAAACCTACTGGAACTACGAGAGGATATTGTTTAAAGTTTAAGGCAAGTGCGAAATGGAGTTGTTCAAATGTAGAATATTTTACTCTACCATCAATAAAAAGAATTTATAGAGTTCCATTAAGGTCTGATGTTACTTATACAGAAATATATGAAGAAATAATACCAGAAAAGAAAATAAATATAGTTGATTGGTTAAGATTCTTTGGAATATGGTTAGCAGAAGGTACAGCCGCCTACTATACTGTAGATACTAAAAGAAGGTATTACGCATATTTAGTCGCTGTATACAATAATGATTTGAAGAAGTTAAGAATAATAAAGAGATGGTTTGATAGGGTATGTAAACAGATAGGAGTTAAATGTAGGGTTGAAATTTCAGAACATAGTTCTAGAGTAGTTTGTCATAGTAAACAACTATATGAGTACCTATCACAATTTGGTAAATCGAGACAGAGATATATTCCTAAAGAAATTAAAATGTTACCCCCAGAACTACTCAAAGAATTATTATTTGCTATGATACTTGGAGATGGTAGTAATTATGAATGGTATGAGAGAGAAGATGGAGGTATAGAAATTGTACCGAAGAGAGGTAATTATGTTGAATATTCAACATTTTCAAAAAGACTTGCAGATGATGTACAAGAGATAGCACTAAAGTGTGGATATTCTGCAACCGTAGTAAAACAAAAAACAAAAAAAGATACATACTATCAGGTAAACATACACTTTAGAAATATAGACCCATGTGTTACTAGAAGATGTATTAAATGGATAGATTATGATGGTTATGTATACTGTATAGAAGTACCAAATCACTTAATTTATGTAAGAAGAAATGGTAAGCCAGTATGGTGTGGTAATTCTGTATTTAGTGGTCAATATAAAGAACCTATACTAAATGCATGTACTACTGATGTATTAATGGACGGTAGGACATGTTACTTACTAAGCTGTAATACTGGTGTAGTTTTAGGATTAAGTATGGTTCAAAAAGGCTGTATTGTTTATTCTGGATATAATGCACCCTTTATGTTTCTCATTACCACTTATAATCCCAGAAATGATGAGTATGCAGAACCATTTTTTGAATTTGCATTAACACTTCCAAGACTGGTTCTTAGAGGTTATTCATTTATTGAGGCATATAATAGACAGATTGAGGTTGGCAGGAGTTTGATTGAAGAGTGGAGTAGGGTAGGTGATGACATAGCATCACTAGTAGTCCTACTCCTAACACACAATCTAAAACACTTCGTAGTGTACGGTAATCCATACATTAGGCTAGTACCAACTCCCATACCAATACCACTACTAGTCTTTTTAGGATTACTTTCACTTATTGGGGGCATTACAATCTACAACGCTGTTCTAACTTATAAGAGGTAAGTAAGGAGAATTTAACTGCCTAAAAATTTAATTTTCCAGAATATTTTCACCCCATTTTATTAGAATATTTAAATATAATTGATGAAATTTTAACATGAATAATATGATGACTGTTAGATGTAAGAGGGTCAGGATAAGAAAGGATAGGATAAGAAGGGATAGGAGTACGGTAGTCAGTACGTGTTTTAAAATAGTTGAACTACTGTCTTCTAAGGGAGGTTACTGGTGTGTTAGTGAGATTAGTAGGGAGTTAAGTATTGATGCATATACTGTCAGAAGGGCGTTGTATAGGCTTGTTAGGGATGGTATTGTAAAGTTTATCGTGTATAAGCTTAATACTGGTAAGATACTGTACCTCTACTACATTAATAAGGAAGTATAATATAAATTATCATAAATTGTTACGGTTAAATATAAATATGTCTTTATATAATATATTATGATACTATGAGAGAACTTAAAGTGTACTTCTCCAGTAATGGGAATATAATCCTTATCAACCTTACCAACTCTTTAATTATCTTTGAAAGGGAGGAAAAGGGAGAGACTATTATAGATGAGGTTTTCTCACACTTCCACTCAATAGCACTAAAGTTCTTATCAAAGCTCAAAGTCGTCAGAAGAGATACTACTCCATTCTTTTACAGAAAGATTCATTACTTTAAGTTGAGGAGTGTAAGTGATTTAGAAGTACTTAAGTGTTTGGATGGGCTACAGAATAGTATAGTTTCCTTACTGCTCGCTTATCATAAGAATTCAAAGTTTGTAGAGAATGTGTTAAAGTTAATTAGTTTAATCTCAAAGCTGGTAGAGGAGGAGGATGTTGGTACTTTAATAAAATTGTATAAGGCTACCGAATATCTTTCTAGGGAGATTATGTTTCACATTAATAATGTAGAGATAAAAGAAGTATTACTTGATGAATTCTATACCATCTTAACAGATATTGATTATAATACAAAGGCTGATGAAGTAGTTAGCGAGTTGAAAAAGATAGTAAATGCTTACAAATTTTTAGAAACTTAGCCCGTTTTACCTAGGTCATTCAATCTAAATTTTGAAAATTTTCTGACAAACCCATACTTAGAGTTGTTCATAAAATTTATTATAAAGAGGTTTGAGTAATATTATACACACAGCTACTATTTGAAAATGTATCTAAAGTATTTGAAAAGTTTAGTAAGAAGTAGTATGGGGGAAACGTTATCTGGAGTTATACTAGTAGTAGATGTTGGTGTTAGAGGATTAGTCAGGAGGTATAAGACCATAACACGGGCAACCACCTATAAACATACAGAAAGTAAGATTATTAACTTCTATTTAAATTAAGTATGTTGAAGTAGTTCTTTAATCTCATCATCTGGCATAAAACATATCTTAAAGAAGGGACAGTACTTGCAAAGCCATGATATATGTCTCTCTGGAATCTTATCCTCCCTTAAAGAATCTATCAGCTTATCCCTCCTCTCCAACATTTCATACTCTATTACACTCCTATCCCTAATCCTGTCAAGCAAGTATACCCTAACCTCTGAACTAGCCACATTTATGTAAACAATACCACACGTTAATACTGGATACTTATTCTTCTCTAACAGTACAGTATAGTATTCGAGTTGTGTCTTATGATGTTCCAAAATCTTGTCTGGAATATTCCTAACAGTCTTCTTATCAATTAGAATACCCTTCTCATACTCATCTACCCTACCAACTATACCCCTATAATCTACCTTCACCACCTCCTTATCACCTTCTAAAACATCTCCTACTTTTAATTCACTAACATCTACCTCACCCTTATCATATAGCTTTAATTTAAAACCCCTACTCAACCTCATCTTAGTACCGTCTGATAAGTAGACATCATAAGTACCCCATTCTAATTCTAGTTCATGTAATTCAAACATTTGTGTTTCATGCAACTTCCTACCAATCCAAGTCCTAATAATTGATTCTAAATCAAAGTAGTAATTGCCAAGCCTTCTTAGGAAAAACCCCCTCCTAATGCATGGATAAACAATTTCAGTTACACTAACCTTATTATCCTCATACACATGCTTCTTTTCCTCCTCTAACTCCTCTCTTATCAAAGATTGGAAAAACTTTTCTAAAACCCACTTTTCTACCTCATTCTTCTTCTTAATACTCATTCAAGCACCTCATAAGTAAGAATAGTGAGGGAATAAAATAGTTTAGTTTGAAGTAAGAACATTATTAATTAACTATCTCTTCCTTCTCTTCTTCTTAACCTCTTCCAACACCTTCCTCTGGGTCAACATTTCTTGAACCTTCTTCATTTCATCTGGGGTTAAATCTTCTACACCCCTATCACTCAGTTTAAATATTACTTGCTTACCTAACTCCTTCTCCCTATGCTTGTATAATACCGCAATTCTGTATGGTGTTAATTCCTCCTCACTCTTCTTTATAATATCTAGGAAGAGTATAGTCTTTGGCAGGAATCCCATTTCTCTACCTCCAATCATAGCTACTTCACTTTCAGCACCCAGTATTTTTCCAACAATGCTTCTAGTCCAACTAGTCACCGTTACAACCGAATTAAACCTACTACCAATTGCCCTCAATACTACTAGTTGTGCATCTAACTTACCAGTATACTGTCTAATAGTATCTGCGAGATACTGTGCTGGAGTTGTTAGTACTATATGCCTATATATTGCAATAGCGGGGTCTAGTGAGATTAACAATGGCTTAATATTCTTACTCTTAATCATATCTGGAAGTTCTTTCGTTATAAAAGTATGTTGTTCACTAAACTCAATTGGTCTATAAATTAAAACCCTATCTAATATCTCATCACTTGGTAAATTATTAGCCTTTAGTATTTGTTCTAACCTCTGTGGCGAAAAGCCTCCATCAGTATCAATTACTATAAAACATGAGTGTGAGGGCAGTTTTCCAATATTCTCGTAAAAGTATTTTGATATAGACATTATTGGAATATATGTTGCTAAAGTCGTTTTCCCAGCCATTGTAACACCGTAAACTAAGTGGATTACACCTCCAGCCTCATATCCTCCAAACAGTTCATCTAATGTTTTACAATGAGTTGAATATTTAGTCGGTTTTAACAAATCTTTTGCCTTTAAAAACTTGCTACCCATCTAATCACCAGAATATTCTTAGTCTGAGAGTATATAAACTAGTTTGAGATATATTATTCACAAGCTTGGAGTTAAAATATATTTTGAAATATTAGAATATATTCTAAGAGTGTGTTGGGGAAATTATTAAAGTCAGATAAAGATTTATATTTTCCTACATCTATATTATATCTGGAACAATTTAACAGAAGGTGAAGAGTGTGGAGAGTAGAGAGTTAGAAAAAATATTAATATTACTAAATGACATCACACATTTAGCAGAAAAGTATTATTTATTGCTTAAATTAGAGAAGAAAACAATTCTTTCAATACAACATGCACCAATTGAGAATTCGTATAAAGAGTTACTTTCGGCATTAGAAAACGTTGGTTCTATAGCGTGTGTATTATTTAGTCAAATTGAATACTTTATTAAAAAGTTGGAAGGGGGTGATAATGTTGGACAGAAGAGTTAAGGTTAGAAGGAGTCCATTTATTATAGGTCTTTTACTTAGAGCTGTACGTGATATGATAAGTGCCGAAGAACTTCTAAGGAGTGGTTATAATCCCCCAAAGAGGAGGGCTTACCTTAGGGACGTGATTAGGCAAGGTATGAGGGCTAAGAAAGTTCTAGAGGAAGTTTATGGAATAAATGTGGATAAGTATATCGAGATGTGGGAGAGGAAGGAGTATTAAAGTAATCTCATTTGTTTCTCTATATTTTCTTTTAACTTCTTATACGCCTTCAACATCCTACTACTCTCCGCAATATAGAAGTTACTTCCCGCAATAGCGACAGAATATTGATTTGCCTCTCTAGCATAATCAACTATTGCCTTGGCGACCTCCTTCGCCTCCTCTGGAGTTAAACACCTATGTCCAATTTCGATTACCCATACTGGCTCACACTCCATTCTGTTTTCCTCTTCATTAAACCAACAGCCCTGACAATCTTTATAAACAGTACTGCCTCCAAAAATCTTATTCAGTCTATCCAATAATCTTTCTACAGCATCAATACACTCCCCATAACATGTTGGTGCATATATTCTCAATACTTCAGTAAAACAAGTAACTCCCTTAATATTCTTCAACCACTCTTCTAATGCATCCTTAACAGTAGGCATTACTTATCACCAATTTACACTTACAATAACACCTAATTATTCCTATCTAGAACAATGCCATAGCCATCATAATACTCATTCTCAATTTTAAAAATTATAGATTTAAAACTGTACTTTTCAAATACTTTAACCAACTCAACTACTTTATTATAATCAAAACACCAATGGTTGCCCGTGTTTTATCTTTTGGGTATTTTCGAAACTATGAAAACGCGTACGGGCTTCCCCTTCATCCCTTCTTGGGTTTGCATCTGGTCGGGGGCATTCAGGGTCTCCACGAAACCACGAGACCCCACATCTCGGGTAAGGGATTTCAAACCTTTAAGTGCTAGATTCCATGAAGCAACGATGTCTCTAGTAGTAATTACACCACTAGGTAACTTAACCCATCTATAGTTAATGAAAGTTAATTTACCACCTAATGGAGATGTCTTAGATGTTCCTCTAGGATTAGTATACACAACTTTTATACCATCCATTAATGC
>Ga0190313_1000878_pt1 | contig 16932 bp, 20 predicted proteins | sample 4870071011_MG_FD_169989 | JGI IMG/M metagenome (GOLD analysis project Ga0190313, IMG submission 169989) | Hydrothermal vent sediment bacterial communities from Southern Trench, Guaymas Basin, Mexico - 4870-07-10-11_MG | ecosystem: Environmental > Aquatic > Marine > Hydrothermal vents > Sediment ...
TTCTTAACGAGGAGAGTAGGCATAGATATCCATAGAAATCTAGATATCTTAGGATATAAATATTTCCTTTGAGTTCATAATATACTGAGAAAGCATAGTGGATAGGAGATAAGGTGAGAGATGCTCATTTTGCTTCTATGGTATGAATGTCGCTGAACTTTTCTCGGCGACCAGAAACTTCCCTGAAAATTTTTCAGCGACGATCCCATATGCACTCCCAGGTTAATTGAATAAGAAGCCTACTATATAACATTTAATTTAATGAATCGTCTTCTAAGATGACTTAAGATAGGAGACTTAGTATCCTTAACCTCTCTCCTCGCCCGAGCTAAATCCCAGTATTTGAGGCAATCTCCTCTTATCCTCCTTAACCTTCTCCATAATTCTCCTGATCAAATCTTCATCAAGTTTCTCAACAACTTCCTTAACATTCTTTACAGGCTCTTTTCTATCCTTTATGATGAGAACATCGGGAAGGCCTCCCACAGTAGTATCGACGTCTTCAGCAACCCACAGTATCGTGTAAGCTATGCGCTTAGCATTCTCTTCAATACCAGCTTTATCATCGAGAAGAAACTTAGCTAGTGAGAGAGCATAAGGTCCACCGTGCCCTGTGCATACAAAGTCTACATGCTCTCCATAGCCCTCACCATGAATGTAATATAGCCTAGCTTTTCCATATGTTATATTTTCAAGACCAGCAAGTAGCACGCCAACTGGAGCTCTTCGACCTACACGTGCTCCATAACGCTCTGATAACTCCATGATGATGTCCTCAGCAATTATCTTTAATTCATATAGCGTCTCAACACCTCGCATCCTTTCAAGCTCGCCTCTCAAGAGATAGTAGAAGTCATCAACGATACCCGTTAAACCCTCAGCTACGAAGACAACGGGTTCGAAGATAAAGTACTTAGGAGAGTACTCTACCTCCATACCCCTAAGAAGCTTTCTATCAGAGCCTACAGCTACGCCATCCTTAGACCTAAAGCCGATTATTAAAGTCATTGGTATTTCACCAGCGCAAGTAATTCCTTCCTACTCGCCCTCAACCTATTCCTCAGATTAACTAGTCTAAGTGTATCCAATGGTGTCTTGGGCCTTCTAAGCCTTTCTTTCATCTCCCTATTATGCTCCCTAAGAAGCTCCAATGGGCTTCTCCTACCCTCAGCCATACTAAAACTCCCCCTACATCAAATGACTACTAAGGGATTTTAATTTAACTCACTTAGTGAAAATGAGTGGTGGATTGACGACATTAATAATGGGACATCAGCGGATATATAACTAGTTAAGCAATCAGTACGCATCATTAGTATACAGACGCCCCCAGGTTAATTAGGAATTATCTGGTATACAGTACCTTAGAAGACCTGTCTTCTAACATTAGCCATGTCTACCTCTCGGTTAGGTGTGTTTTTCCAAAGTAAAGTAAAAATTCTTCCCTAAGCACATAATAAAATTAGAGATCACTTATGCATAGAGCTATACTCGAGGCGCTCACTAGGCAGGAATGGAGGTACCGAGAGGAGATACTCAAGAGACTTCACAAGAACATGAAAGAAGGAGCGACTAACTTCTTCGCAGCACTGTATCCCCATAGAGTTGAGGGGGTAGTACTTTACCTACCCGATATAGTAGACCTCTCCTTTCTCGACCTCTTAATTCAAGTGTCAGACCTCGTTATATTACCGGTGCCTCCACAAGTAAGTGAAACATTTGTCGAGAAGAGTTGGGGCGGCGTGCAACATCTACTAGAACTATGGGACGAAGGAAAGGTTTTACCTATGCTAAGCTCTCCGTACGAGAGTTATAGCGGTATAGACTTCCTAGACCCATTGCTGGAAAGGGAGCCTCCATGCGGCGCTGTGAGATCAAGAATCCTGTTGGAGTTCCTTGCAGGAGAGAAGTACAGCAGTTTAGCTTATGTAGAGAGCAAGTTCATCGAGTACATGCCCGGAGATTACTGTATAAAGGGGTGGGCTGCAAGCCTACTAACAGAGCTTAGGGTTCTCGGACATGCCCGTATAGCTGGGCTCGCCGAGAAGGCCATGAGCGCTAATTTCAAGGCAGGATTAGAGCTTGCATGGAGTGCAGCAAGACTCCTAACAGTACCTGTGGTCAGCGGTTTTGGCGCTATCCCCCAATATAGAAGTATTGATGCCGCTTTATACGAGACCTTACCATGGGGCGAAGTTAGAAGGTACGATATAGCTACGTGCATGTTAAGTAGACGCCTAGACCCTGTAAGCGTAGACTCCGAGGAGTTTAAACGAACGCTACTAAAGCTAGACGAAAATTGTAAAAGAGGAAATGAGTATGGGGTCAAGAATTCTCTATACGCGATCAAGGAAATCCTACGTGACAACGAAGGGCAGGTAGGCGTATCCATATACTTAGCGAAAGGCCCCATAATTAATAGTCTGAAATGGACGTTTATTCCTATAGTTGTGTGGGAGTTGATGAAGAAACAAGAAAGAGAATATGTATCCAGGAGAATACAGCTTAAGATTAAAGAGGTAAGACCTGGCGATTCTATAAAACACCCTCTGGGAATAATAGGAACTCTAGGGGCATTTGGACTAGACGAATATGGTAAGCTAGTGCCCATAACAGCACGCCACGTCCTGACAGCTGGCTACACCATGTGGCCCTCGACATTCTTCTTCGGCGAGCAAGAGAAAGAGCTAAAGTACGTTGTGTTTAACCCTAGGATCAAGAGACTAGACGAGGACCTCCCAGCCGTGTTAAAGAAGCCTATCAAGCCTAAGAGAGGAATGAGAGTCGTCATGGTTGGCTGGAAAAGCGGGCTAAAGACCGGCGTAATACTCGATGAACAGTTGCCAAATGAGCCGTACTATTTTGAGATAAGGGGATATAGATTCCCGGTGAGTGGGCGCACATTGTTCACAGCGAGTCTAGGCGCTACGGAAGGCGACTCAGGAGCTCTAGTTCTTAGCGAAGATGGAAGATTTCCCGTGGGAATGGTAGTTGCGTCGAGCAGGGAAGACCCTAGCGTAACATACTGCCACCGGCTAGTAGATGTCTGTCCAAAGCTTGGTGTTAAAGGAATATTCTGCCCAATAGGTCTTCCCAAAGGCTCTTCGGAGTTCCTCAGAAGGATCGTAGCCTCATTAGTTCCCGATTGTCTCTTTCAGCAAAGTATGAAGATAGTCTCGAAGAGCGAAGAGGATATCCTTAGGGATCTAGGTGTAACAAGAATAGAGGATACCACACATAGCATCGACTACGGAAGAGGACTCAGAAAACGGAAGGCAAAGCTAAGAATAGGAGAGGAGATAATCTATAGGGGTAGGCTGGCCTTCAGCAAGAAGGGAGAGATTGTAGGTATAGCGTTCGCCGCCTCTGAGAAAAATACTGTAGTCATGCCTATAGAGCGGATAGAGAAAGCCTTATGTCTAAAAATGCTGAAAACTACTATTACCTTATAACGCCTCTCCTTTTAAGGTAGTTGTACTGCCTACTAGCATCGAGAAAGTATTTAGTCGGGTTTATGAAGAGCTTCCTGAGAGCTTGTGAGAAGTTTCTGGAAGTATCGAGAGATACTCGAAATAGCTATAGATAAAATGAGGATCGTCTGGTATGTATAATCGTAACTCTCCTATATAAAAGACATAGCGAAGCTTTGATCCAATGTGGCTCGTATGTTATTAGGACACATCTTAAATTAAGTAGAGTGCGAAAAGAATATTTTCTAGTTTTTCTCGAAGAAAGTAAGGGCTATGAAGAGAGAAGAGATGCAACGGTTAGTTAACGAATATTTCTCTAAACTAGGTAACAGAGACATTGCGGTAAATGTTAGAATAATTAATGACCCTCGAATAATTGCAGGAGCGAGAGGAGTAAAACTGCCCGTATTAAATATCCCTTTTGGCGAAATATACATTAATGAGCAATTAAATCATATGCTAACAGATGATGAACTTAAATTTGTCTTAGCTCACGAAGTTGTCCATATCGACCAGAACCATCTTCCATTTAGTGTACTTCTCAAATTACCGAGGATAATTCTCAAAGAATTAGGAAAAGAATATCTAGCTGCTTGTGGTCTTTCACTTTTATGGGAACTTATAAGGATGTGGATATATCTTCAAGGAGAACTACCACCTGAAGCTGCTATTACTAAACAACAGGAACTACAAGCTGACATATGGGCAATATTCTTAACAGGCAATAAGAGTGCAGCAATAAGCTGCCTTAAAAAGTTAGTGAATAATGATTTAAGTAAACCTTCTCATCTCTGGGAAATATTAGATGTTAAATTACCTGTAATGACAATGTATGAGAGAATAAGTAGAATACTTGATGTTATTTCGCAATATGAGAAACAGGGATACAAGTTCAAATAACAATAATTGCTATGTAACGTACCTGCTTGCTTAATAAGCTCTTTGGCATTTAAGAGTTACAAAAGAAAAAGCTCCATAAGCCTAAAGTCCCTTAGTTCCTAGTGAACAAAATGTGTGGGTAGGAGATGGTATATGCCCTTCACGAGGAATTGGGTTGAAGAATTGATTTTGGAATGGTTGTTACTCAAGGGATATTTAGCTCTATCGAATGTCAGGTTAAAATCTGGAAGGAGCGGAGGAGTAAAGGAGGCTGATATCCTAGGGTTAAAGCTAGTAAAGGAGGCAAAAGAGTTTAATGAGGAAAAGAAAGGAATAATAGAAGTATTAGAAATCGTTCATATCGAGACTGGAAGTCTCGCCAGGAACTTTGAGAAGAACTTAAGGACTATAAAAGGTAAATTCGCTCCAGAGCGTGTTAAAACGATAAAGGAAATCTCGCTGGATGTCGTTGAGCTTGAGAGCATACTAGGTAGGTTCTTAATTGGATACTCTAGGCTTGGAGTTTCCGAGGTTAAGTACAGGCCTATCTATATAGCTAGCTACGTAGCTAAAAGGCAGGTCAATAGGCTTAAGAAGGAACTTGAGGAGGAGGGCATAGAGTTCCTAACTCTAGAGGATGTTCTAAGAGCCATCATAAGGGATATTGATGAATGGAAGAGGAAACAAATTGAGAAAGGTCTCAGAGCTACTAAGAGGATAACGCTCCCAGAAAGCTGGTGGCTCCTAAACCTCATAGACTACATGAAGAACAAAGGGCTAATCAAGTGCTAGCATTTAAGAAGGATAAATTATTGAATGTTGAGAAAAAGAAGTGTAAAGAAGATAGGAAGTATTAAATTCAGGATCTTTTAGCTTTGTGTAATCATTCCCTCCTGCTTACCTATTGCTTTTATTCCTCCTCTTGGCTTCACAGAGCCCAAGCTTTATGGCTATCCATATATAGTTTCTCGCCGTTGATAGGTTTACTCTTAGAACCTTCATGATGTGCTCTATTGCCTCTTCAGTGGTGTCAAATGCGTTATATATCTCGGCCACTCTTCTCAGTAGCTCTCCATTAATAACCTTAGTCCTATTGCCCATTCTCAGTATCGCATACTTCCACCATACTCCCGTCCTCTCCTTGGCCTTGGGCAGGCCTATGTAGAGCTCCTTTATTGCGCACGAGTGGCGAGGGACTGAGCTCTTTGCACGGTACCTCTTAATGAATTCCATGAGTTTTTCGAGGACTTCTAGCACTAATGCATCCTCGTCCACTATCTTAATCGCCTCATCGGGCTCGACGTAGTGTGGCCTGAAGCCGTCAATCATTATTAGGGCTCCTCTATCGTTCTCACCCCTAGCCAGGTCTATCTGGAAGCCGGGTATAGTGATGGCGAAGCCCTCTCCGTGGAATGCCTTGGCTTGACCAAATTTGTGGACATGAGCCGCTACCACGTACTTGACGCCGAACTTGGCTATCAGCTTGCTAGCCTCCTTTAGCATTCGGGGGCTTATACCATAGATGTAGGAGCCAGAGCTCTTAGTGAGGAGCGAGTGTTTGTAGAGAACCCTGCACTCCTCGTCAAGGTAGTAGCTGTATACGAATACTCTGCCATCGTATCCCATGTCGTTTAGAGCATGGAGCAAGCCTTCGCTAAGGCTCATGCCTTCTGCTATCCTCTTGTCGTGGTTGCCCTCCACAATGATTATCTGGACAACTTTTATCCCTCTTCTTTCGAACAGCTCTACTATCCAATCGATCAAGCCAGCAGCTGCATAGCTCTGCCAGCTTCCTCTGACTAGCGTGACTTGAGTGGGATAGAGACCCTGAAAGTCATGTATATCCCCTAGCAGGATTAAGTCTATTTCCTTAATTCCAAACCTTATCAGTTCCTCGATCACCTTGTAGATCACGTACTCTATGGCCCAGAAGTCGGTTAAGTTACCCACATGGATATCGGCTAATATTACCTTAGTCCTAGCCATCCCCCATCACCGATAATACTAGTAGGAATTCCTATATATAAATCTTTAGGTTTTCCTAAAGGAAGTTCTCTAGAGTCTAGAGGATAAGCGATATATATTCCTAAAGGAATAAGATAATGGTGGTAAAGGGAATGATTATAAAAGTCCGTAAACAGCGTGGAGGCAAGGGAGACATCACGTATTACGTCCGCATCCCAAAGCACATATACGAGGCTCTTGGAGCACCTGAAGCCTTCAGGCTAACATTGGAGGATGGGAAAATAGTCCTCACACCATTAAGGGAAGCATAGGAGAGTAGTAGCATGTTTCCAAACGAGCGTAGCCTAGCTGAATGGCTTATCAAAACCATAAAAGCGTACAATCTGTGCTTAATTAAGGATATTCTTTCGGGCGATGCAATACCTAAGAAGCCTTATGAAGACATTCTTGTGAAGTACTTCGGCTCTTACGCCCCTATGATCATAGCTAAGCCCGACATAGTGCTGGTAGTCGAGGACTATAGAAAGCTCATCGACGAATGGCTTCTAATAGCCGTAGAACTCAAATACTTCAGGAGAATCGAGAAGAAGCGCTGGAGAGAAGCCTATCGAGAGATAGGTCAAGCACTTAGGTACTATATGTATGGTTTTGACTCCGCTGTCCTTTGGCACATCTTCGATAGGGAAATAGATGATGATGCCGTAAGAGCATATAGCAATGTAGTGGGAGAGGTGATCGAGAAACTTAAGCTACCTATAGCCTACTTCTCAACAAAAATAATCGATAAAGGCGAGTTTCTCGTATTCAAGCTACGGGAATTAGACGGCTCCTCAGACGTAGGCTATATAGTTAATTGGATGATTAATTACTGCAGGAATAATGTAAGAAACCCTCTCCTACCACATGATAGAGAAATAATTAAGAGAAGGAAAACTCTAAAAGCTATTCTGAGAGTACCATGAAGCATCCCTTATCTTATAACCATTGTCACGTCCATTCGTGAATCTATTACATGATATTTATTTCATCCATTCCTCGCTTCAATTTTATAGCTATAGGCTTAACTATTAGGCGTAGTTGCATAAAGCGTGTCGAAATATTACTCATTAGTAAACCTAAAGCTACACCATCGGCAGAGAGTCATATGATATGCGAAGTAAGCTAAAGAGAGGAGTGCTCTTGTAGGTCAAGTTTACAAAATACTTGCGCAGTACTTCTCTCCAGTAGTCTATTATATTATTAGCTAATTTCATGGTCTCACTTATCTTAAACATAAAGCTCCAAGTCATTCAGCAAAAGTAACATATGCTATAGAGTATATGATGATCATCAGTCATTGATTAAGAAAGTCGCTTAAGGAGTGGAATGGATAAATAATCTTTCATTTCTACCTATTTACATGGTTCGCTGCCATTTTTGCAAAAAGGAGACACCTCTCCCGTTTAAGTGTAGGTATTGTGGTCATTATTTCTGTGTCGAGCACCATTTGCCAGAAAGTCATAATTGCCCATATCTCCCCAAGATAAGGAAGCCAGGAGTACCTTGGTTTCAGGAGAAGCTTTCCATTAGCCGAAGTACTATAGCTCGTTCTCACGAACTTCCTATTCCCAAACGTATCAGAGTTCCATTAGAACTGGAGGAAGATAGGGCCATTACCATACCCAAGGTACTATTCCCCTTTAACGAGGAATGGTTAAAGTTCGCATTATATAACAAGCTTGAGGAGAAGGGCATTAATGCATTTCTAGAGCCTAAAATTCCAGTAAGGAAGACAAAATTAGTCTATTATGATTATGGAGGTTACCTCGCACCTACTTGGAGGGAGAGATTATCGAGACTTATCCCAGATATAGTAATTGGCGAGCCATATCTGCAAATATGGGAGATTGAGAATTTCTGGAAGGATGACATTTCCCACATTTTGAAACACCCATATGAATACGAGCGAATTTTCGGAATGAGAGCCTTCGCATTTACATGGAGAGCAAAATGGATCGATAGAGTATTAAATACGACATATGGAGAAAGGCAGGTAAGAGATTGGATTGTACAAGTAGATCCAATTACAGGGCTAATAAAGGCACCTAGATCACTCTATGAGCCTGGGCCTAGACCACCTGAGGATATAACACTTGAATGTGCACTACCGGGATCTCCCGAATTCCATAGTCGCATTCAATATGAGCTTGCAGTTTGGTTATGGAGGAAGAATGCATTAGTAGCCTTTGAGATACCTATATCACATAAAGGTAAGGTTTATGCTCCTGATGAAATTGTGATAAACCGAGAAGAAGGCATGATCGAGTGAAAGCCTAGAGGATGGTGGTCTTACGCAATAGATCTAGCACCACCTACGGTAACAGTAGATTTAGTCTCAATGATTAATAACACCATCAGTGGATATGAGATAAAGTCTAGAAGAGAATTGAGACAAGCAGGAAAAAGTGAGAGAAAAGTAGAGGAATTAATTAAGAGAACGGAAAGAGAATTGCTAGGAATGGTTACATCTGGGCTATTTAATGAGGTTTTCCTAGTCTTACCCTATGAAGAGGCATGTGCGATGGCTGAGGAACTTAGGAAAGCTGAAAGTCCTAAGGAGAGAGTGATAGGTGTTCTTGCATACAAGGGGCCATACGATTTTGAAGTAATCAAAGAGGCGGAGAAGATAAGGATAGAGAGCGAGTCTAAGCTTACGATAAGAGTAGTCCCTTAATATGCAGATAATATCTTATTGCCTCAGTAATAAGTTTAGCGATGATCCATTCTCTATCGAGCAGCACTTGGACTCTAGACCTTAGAACTGTACCTTAATCTAAGTTCATGGATCCCACCTAACAGCTTAGGCATGTTCTCCTAATTAACAATCATGTCTATGATTTTATTAATACTGTGTGATTTCATGCATACTTATAACAGCTAAAGCCGCCATTTTTCAATGGGGGACGCAATGTATTATAGGAAGAGAATTTGCGCCTATTGCGGAAAGGAATTCTATGCAACTGCTCCAGGTCAGAAATATTGCTCTTATGAATGTAGGGAGAGAGCTCAAAGAGAGAAGAGGAGAGAATATCGAAGAAGGAGGATCAAACGAGGTCGTGGTCGCTCTCCTAAGCCTAAACCTGGAGACAAGTGCATTAAATGTGGATATGATATACCGTATGCACTAGAGTATAGTCATGAGGTGAATGCCTTTCTTTGTGCAAACTGCCATAACCTTTTACATCCAGGAAGTGAAAGAAGAATGCGAAATGCTGTAAGAGGTTATCCAGTAAAGTTGCTTGGAGCACTATACGATCCAGGATTCCCGTATGAGCCTGAACGATGTTACCTTTGCAAGCAATCTATAACGCCTGCTATATGGGAAGAGCACCATATGATACCTAAGTCAGCGGGTGGCAACCATTTAGATATGAAAGATATTGTGATTGTCTGCGCTAACTGTCATAGGATACTGACAAGAGCTAGCGATATCATAGAAAGATGTTTCGTTAAATTCCTAAATTCAGAATTAAATCCTTACTATCCTCACTATACAACACTCGACCAATATGAGCGACTTAGTCTAGCTATAAAACTCGAAATTATAAGAAGCTTTTACCAGTTCTTAAGAGAGAAATGGAAGGAAATACTGAGCCAGTTAAGACGATCCATAGATGGTAATTGAAGTTGAACGATAGGCTTTCATTAAGTGCTTAGAATGCTTATATCGTATATGAGCTCATTCTTTAAAAGGGGCATAGATGAAGCTTGAGCGATTCATTAATGAAATCACATCTCTTGGACTCCCTACAAAACCGGTATTAGACTTTATTAGGATACTCTATACGGCTAGAGAATTACCCTATGAAAGAGAGATCAAGATCTCACGACAACAGCCCTATTCTACTGAAACTCTCTTCGAGGTTGAGGATTGGATAGTGAAGTTGCTACGTAAGTACGATCTCATTCCTAGTGGTATAAGTGAGACGACAACTTATGGGGAGATTGCAAATGTCAGATATTATAAGCTTACTGAGAGAGGCCTTCAATTAGGCTCACAGATCTTTCAGAAATACCTACAAGATGTAGTTGGTAGGTTAGTAGACGTATTAGGTAGGTACCCTCAAAAACTCATTAGGATCATTGCCCTAAGTGCTATAAGCCCAAGAGATGGAAGGGCCACATGGTTAACCATCAAAGTAAACGGCTTAAATTTAGATACCGCCTTCTCCAGGATCACTTCAGAATTTGAGATGTTAATGATGAGACCTGAAGAGCTGATTAGAGCATATAGGGATTCTAAGAGGGCTTATGGAGACTTAAGACTTGTCTTCGAAAGGCTAAGAAAGGCTAGAGCTAAGATGTACGAGCCGCAGGTTTATGATATGTTCATATCAAAGGTCTTAGTGGAATACAATGGTAAGGTTCACGAGAGGACATTAAGCCTAATGGAGGAACTATCCGCTCTAGGATTAGCTAGAAAAGTTCAAGTGTACGCCAGTAAGGGGGAGTACATTGGAGATGAATATAGAGCTCCACCAGAGATAGCATATGCCCTAGAAGAATATTCAGCTAGTGTTGACCTTAGTGAGGTTAGGAAGATGTTCTTAGCTGTTGAGCTAATAATGAGAGCTTTAAGGGAGAAGGTAGCTAAGCGTGAGCTCCTTACAGCCCTAAGTAAGCTAGGTACATCGGAGGAGGAGGTTAAGATAGCTTTAGAGGTTATGTATCAGCAAGGTGTGACATCTAGGTATAATGAGACAGGAGATCCTGAGTCACCTGCTTTCATTATTATAGATGAGGAGAAAGCCAGAGAGGAAGTTAAGAGGGCCATAAACTTAATAGAGAGCGTTGTCCTGTACTAAAGTCTATATACCATAGGTTTTATGCTGATGTAAGAGGTAATATACCTTAAAATAAATTAGTAAAATTACAGTATATCGGAGTTATCATGCCTAAGTGGAAAGTGCACAGATACTTCAGTAATAAGTTAGGTATAAAACCAGATATCGCAGAAAAAGTAGATAGAATCATAGATCTTGAAGAAGAGTTTAAAGGTTATAAGATTGGCCATGACTGGATTAGGGGGAGTATAGGAAGGTTTACGCTAGCTATAGAACTATTCTATCAAGAATTTGGGATAGACGGGGTAAAAGCGATGTTATTGCATGGAGCATTAGATTATGCTGATCAGCTTTTAAGATGTGGGTTTTCAGATGAAGAAGTACTGTGGAGGGTAATAGCATGGATTAAGTTCTGCGGTGCTCGCCATATGATTAATAGTGTTTCTAAATTGGCTAAAGATAAAAGATTAGACTTTGTTATGAAACAGGATTTCAGCTACTATAATTACCTGAGGCTAACAGATATTCCTCTCGAATCCATCATTAAAGCAAGCAAGGAAGTTATTCAGTTCTTTATTCGTGATTTCAATGAAATAATGAAAATCATTCGTAATCCTGATATTCTGTAATAGGAGGATTTGAAGCACGTGGCGAATTCCATAGACATTAGAGAGGTGAAGGAGGGCGATGCCGAAAGTCTTGTTGAATTGTACACATTAGTCGGCTGGAGGCTTGATATGGAGCATGCCACTGAGATTATCAGGTATTCCATGAGTAGCGGCTATAGTAAAGTACTTGTAGCTGACCTTAATGGAAAGATTGTTGGCAAGGTCACGCTCGATACAGTTTTTCAGCCTTATGCAGAAATAGTAAACGTGATAGTACACCCAGACTATCAAGGAAAAGGTATAGGTTCGATGCTTGTCAAGGAGTGTATCAGTAGAGCTATTCAAGCTGGCCATAATATCATTTACTTAATGTGTGATCCCCTAGACCGAGGCATACACAGGTTCTACGCTAAGCTAGGATTTCTCCCCGCCATACTAGGCGATCCCAGCATGCCCCATGGATGCATGTGGCTATACTACTTTGGCGAAGGCTCCTTCGTGAGGGAATTCCTACACGAGCATCCCTTTGCTGAGTTCTCAGTTTCCAGAGGGATTAAGAGTTTTCACGGACTATCCCTCTACTCAATGACATGGATCGATCCTATATCCGACAACAGCCTGGAAGTCTTCATCAAAGGACAACCAGGGCAACCATTGAAGGGCGGTACGATGCCTAGAATAGGCGACGTAAGGCTTAGGCTTAATAAGCTCAATATTGACTGCTGGATAGTCGAAAAAGATGAAGACATAAACATAGGGGAGTCAGGTAGGTTCCAGTTAAGCTTACTGAATAAAGGGAGTGAAACCTTAGATGTTTACTTAAGCCTTGTTCCAGCACCACATGGTATCTCCGTGAGCATTGGTTCACCATCAGAGATATTGCTTCGTCCTAAGGAGAGGATTGATATTGAAGGAGAGTTGACACTAACGAGTGAGTTCTCTATCCCTCTGAAGTATTTATCATTCCCTACCGTCGTCTCCTCGATAACTTTAAAGCTCTCTTCATTCATGAGAGTAATAATATCCGTGGGGTTCAACATTACCGAATGTACACGCTCCTAATATCAAAGTACATCAGTTATGTACACAAGCAATCTAACCTTAATCTAACCCTGCTCACCATGAAGATATGGTAACCCAAGTATACCTAAGTTAACTCCATTTAACCAAAACAGCGAAAACCTTATAAACCCTTTCATCTTGCGATGAAGGCAGAACTAAAAGAAAGATGGAAACCTCCCCGTAAATAACCCCCATATTTGACCCGGAGCTGCAACCCCTCCTAGGAATCTAACCTTCCTACCTCGCACGTTCATGTTCGCAGGCATTATGCCTTAGGTTAACCTTGGTTGACTCATGGATACTGTTTCTCAGGTTAGGGTTAGGTTTAGGAGGAGGTTAGGTGTTGTCTTTCATGATAACTTGTGGTTATCTCGGTTGACTTGGGGCGACCTAAGTCACCAGCAACCTTACGGAGTTTTTGGTTAAGTTAGGTTTAGGAAGGTTACATAATGTAGTCTTGAGTTAGTTTTATTTAACCTATGTCGCCTAAGATATACCTCTTCGACATGGTCTTTCTGTTCACTTCTTTTATAAAGTCTAACCCGTACACTTCTGGTGACTTTTTCACCTTTACGGGGTTTTGGGTTGGGTTAGGTTTACCTGTGGTTGTACTTGGTTTATGAAGGTATACGCCTAGTAGAGTTTTCTGGTATTTAAGCGGAGGTGTAATAAGGATTGTACAGCTATGTGGGATTGGGAGCATAAGAAGATGTCCTTATGAATCTTTCATAGGAGGTGGCCAGGTAATATAGTTGCATATGATTATGTTAAATAAGTCGATTCGAGAGTCTTTAGTAACACTTCTCTAAATCTCCCTAATGAGGGCACAAACTTTTAGAATAATGATGAGTAAAGGTCTTTCCATCTTACAGGTGGATATTTCAATTCAAGCCTACTCATTATCTCCAATATCTTTCCTTCACTTGCTCGATGATAAGGATAATTGCAATTCCTTAGCCTAATCAAATCTAACATGTACCCGAATAGATTTCCTAAAAGGGAAATACGACAAAGAGAAAAAAATTCTTCGAAGAAATAAGTGGAGATGTCTTCACTCTTCGCTCATGGGCTATGTTTAGTTCAGAGATTATCAGAAGGAGATGTTATTCCCTGAGGATTGGTAAAGAGAAGGTCATTCCCCAAGAACATACTAATTAAAATAATTGAAATGGCAAGAACATTAACTAAAAATGAGGAGATTAAAAAGCTTTCTCGATCATGGGCAAGAGCTTATACTCATCAAGAATTGGGTGAACCTATTGAAGCCTTTCTTAGAGCGTGGTACATAGTTGAATACTGGGTAGAGAAGACGTGGGAGCATTATGTTATGAAAAAGGTAAAAACTGATAATAAGTCTTTAAAGGAGACTATTCGAAGGCTAACTAAGGATCCTACCTACATGACCCTTGATCACAAGATTAGGCTTCTTTACATAATCGGACTTCTTGATGCTACTATGTACAGGAGGATAGTTAAGCTAAAGGATGTAAGAAATAAGATAGTTCATGACTTCTATGAACCTTCAGAAAAATGAAGTAAAGGAAATATTCGAACTAGCAACGCAGAAAGTCTTATCGTTCCTAGAGAAGTACCGAGTATTACTTAAGAGGTAAAACTACTTCTTAGTTGCTTAAAAATAATCTCGACGTCTTTAGCCCCTTCAAATGCGTGTACAAGTCTTGCTAAATGTAATAATGGTGCTATAACTAGTGTTAATGCTATCAAATTAGCTATGAACATGACTTGCACACGTATGGACTCTCATGGCTTAAGCTATTTAAATAAACTATTAACAAAAATTGAGCGGGGATCCTTGTCTTCGGCTAGACTTAAGGAGGATTATGATAAACATAATTATACCCACGTAATTAAACGATTGAGAGTATTACTTAAGAAGAGGTATGTAGTTGAAGCTTTGTTAAGAGACCCCGATTATCGCGTTAAACTTTACCTCGTCGCTGGGCTCCTCGGAGAAGACTTCTTAGAAGATCTGGGTTTGTTAGAGCAAACTGAATGAGCCTGTCGATGAGAGCTTTAGCTTCCTCAATCTCATCCTCTCTCCTTAGGAGTTCAATGGAGGCTTCGGTTGAAAGTGGCTGTCCGCAGCGTGGGCAGAAGTTGAAGTTCTCGTTTACTGAGAAGCCGCAACGAGGACATAGTTTAATATCAACTTGTAGCCTTCTCTGAGTTTTGTCGTAAAATGCCGACAGGTAGCTCTCCTCAACATCCTCCATGGTGATATGGCTGTATATGTCTATCATCTTTCGCGTTTTCCAGCCGAACCACTTCATCATCTCCTGCTCTGTGAATATGCGTCTTCTCAATAACTCGGTGGCCCTGCTGTGCCTCAAGACATGGAACTTTCTCTTGATAGGTGGGAGTCCTGCTAACTTCCATACTCCTGTTAACTTCTTTAGGTATCTATTGTATTCATAGCCGAAGATGTAGTCTTCGGGATCCTTCCCCTCGCATAGTTTTAGTAAGTCGGTGGCATAGAGAACTACTCTTACTACTCTAAACTCGCTCTTACTCCTCCTTATGTATATCTTAGCACCATGCTCGTCAAACTCGATATCCTTTCTTTTTAGGGATAAGATTTCGCCTACTCTAGCCCCAGTCTCGTAGACTACTTCGACTAGAACTTTTAGCTCGAAATCGATTTTACTACAGGCCTCAATCAGTCTCTGAACTTGATCCTCATTGAGGACGTCAATCATCGTCTGTTTCTTCTCCTTGACTCTGATCTTATTGTAGAGTTTCAAGTACTTTTCATCGTCTGTGAGTTCGTACAGGTACTTCAGGATCAGCTTAACGTTCTCGGGGAGTTTTTGTTCGTTAAGGTCGGAATACATTCTGAGGTAGTCCTCATAAGTCATCTCCTCAAGGGATTTTCCATGTACATTTAACCAGGAGAGGATCTTCCTGAGGGCTATTAGGTACCTGTGTAAAGAGTTTGGAGAGTAGTCTCTTCTACTCTTTAACCATTCAAGGAACTTAACTGCAAACTCCTTGGAGCCACCGGGTGGAGGAGGTAGCTCCTTTATCTTCCCTGTCTTGAGCTTAATTGGCTTATACCAGTTTTCTAGTATTGTTTCTGGGCTCCGCTGGATCGTTGTGTGGCGTCTATTCAACAAATACCCGCCAAATCTTTGAGATAGCTTATTTTTATAGTGTGAACGTCGCTGAATTTTTCTCAGCGACCAGAAACCTTTCTGAACACCTGTTTTTCCTTGAGAATTCTCTGCTACTCTATAAGATAAGTTAATTATTCTCAAAACCAAACCTCTACATGACATCCAACATGGTGAATATTTAGTGTACAGAGCAGGTATTGTAGAGCTCGTTGGGTATAGATTTTGGACGGAATCCCTAGGCTCGGATAGGGAGTGGATTATTCAAACAACCCAAGCTAAAATATACAATGTTCTCCATAAAGAATTCTCAAACATAGGTTCATTCCTGTATAGTCTCCGTTACGACTACATGGTATTCATAGATGGAAGTTCTAAACCTCAAAAATACATTAACATTTTAAATAAGGCGAGAAAAGTCTCTCCTGTTCCCTTAAGAATAGCTATTTCATGCGGTAGAACACCTGTAGAAGCACAAAGTAAAGCTACGAGAGCTTTACTAAGTATGGAAGTTCAAGGTCTCTTATTTGATGTACCAGATAAATGCCGCTTATCTCCAATAGCTGCTATACACTCAGATTTTAACGATTTCACAGGGAAAATAAAGGAGGTTTCAATTTATGAAACATATTCGGAACTTACAAAATTCTACGTAAGATTAAAGAACTTTATTATGAGAAATGGTGGCTTAACATTTTACCTTGGTGGAGATAATTTCGTGAGCTTCTTACCTGCAAGAAGGCTTAATAAAGCGGTAAAGTTTCTAAAAGAAGTACCCCACCTTAAATCAGGTATTGGTGTACATAGGATACCTAGAAGAGCATTAACTTTAGCGACTAAAGCATTAGATGAAATAAGGGAAAATAGGGGTAATGATAAGGTTAAGGTGCTATTATTTGGAGAAAACGCTTAACATAAAATACGTTGTTGTAGGAAAAGACTATGAAATTAAGGAAAACATAAACCTAACATTAGATATTGAAAAAGGTTTAAT
>Ga0190313_1000879_pt1 | contig 16919 bp, 15 predicted proteins | sample 4870071011_MG_FD_169989 | JGI IMG/M metagenome (GOLD analysis project Ga0190313, IMG submission 169989) | Hydrothermal vent sediment bacterial communities from Southern Trench, Guaymas Basin, Mexico - 4870-07-10-11_MG | ecosystem: Environmental > Aquatic > Marine > Hydrothermal vents > Sediment ...
CTATTGCGGGAGTTCTTGAGGCAAACGGTATTAAATACTATTTAATGACCTCAGAAGAGGTATTGAAGGATCCTAAAGTTTTGAAAAACTACGATCTACTATTAACATCGGCTATGATAAGTGATGTTGGGTGTTCTAGGATAGTAAAGGAGTTATGGGATAAGTATTCAGGAGGATTATCAATTATCGGAGGGCCAATAACATCTAATCCTACCTTACTATCTAAGCTTGGATACGATGTTGGCGTTTTAGGTGAAGGAGAATATGTTTTAGAAAAACTTCTTAATAAGATAACTAAACGTAACTATCCTAGTGTAAAGGAACTACTAGAGTTAACGAATAAATTGAAGGGATTAATCATCAACGTCGACGGGAAGGTACATGTAAATGGAATGGCTGATCACCTAACCCGTAAACAGTTAAATTCCTATAAGCCTTCAACAAAAGCTGTTAAATTCTATCCCATATACTGGGCTTCAAGAGTATACGTTGAAGTAGTTAGAGGCTGTAGTAACTTCCATAGAACAACTATAAAGCTACCTGACGGAAGAAAATGCATTAACTGTAATATATGTACTAGAGGTCCATTAGAAGATAGGTTAAAGTGTCCATTAGATATACCACCGGGCTGTGGTTACTGTAGTGTTCCAACGTTATATGGTCCGCCTAGAAGTAGAAGTATTGATAATATTGTTAGAGAGATTAAGGAACTAGTTAAGCTAGGTATTAAAAGAATTGTTCTTAGTGCACCAGATTTTCTTGACTATGGTAGAGACCTATTAGTTTACCCTAAACCATTAACTGATCCAAGAAATCCTCCACCAAATATAAATGCTATTGAGGAGCTTTTATCTAAGTTAAGCGAGATAAGCGAAATATCTACAGGAGAAGCAATCATAATGATGGAGAATATTAAGCCAAACCTATTATCAGAGAAAGTAGCTAAGGTCTTAGGCAGATACCTTAAAGGTACAACAGTTCACTTAGGAGTTGAAACTGGCGATGAAAAACACTGTAAAATGCTTGGAAGACCTAACACCATAGCTGAAGTCTTTAACGCAGTTAAACTCCTAGTCAAATATGGTCTTAGACCATACGTTTACTTTATCCACGGACTACCAGGACAGAACACTAGAACTATCAATAACACGCTTAAGGTTATGGAGACATTATATAGGCTTGGTGTTGAAAAAATAACCATATATCGTTTTAGACCACTACCTATGTCCGCTTTTGAAAAATTCCCTACACCACCTCCTGCAGTTAAAGACAAGTTAAGTAGAAAGCTATACGTTAAGGCACGGGAACTAAACGTAAAGGCTAAGGAGAAGATGAAGGGAATGAAGTTTAAAGCCATTGTAGTTTCAGTTTACCCTCCAAACAAAAAATACATGGTATCTTACCCGCTAAGTCATGGACCAGTAATACTAGTTCCTCGAGCTCCTAACATTTATAGAAAAGCCATTGTTGAAGTTATAGTTAAAGACATTGTTAGCGATAGAGCTGTTCTAGGCGAAGTTATGAGAATTCTATCAAAGTAGTTAAAGGCTTATCGTTTAGCTTTCCTTATTGTTGCAATACTATTATCAGCTACTCCATGCTCCTTCAATAACTCCTCATTACACCAAACCTCGTTTTGAGATACAGATTCATCTAGTACCACATTGAATACTTTTCTAAATCTTCCAGCCACAACAACTTCTACTAAATCTTCTGCTTCAATAGCTTTAGCTAAAGATGGATTTATTTTAGCATATTCGGGATCTATATCTGGTTTTCTCCTTAACCTAATTCTCTTTTCAATTAGTTTAGGAGTTTTACGTGCAAGAATTTCGCTGGCAGGTGGAATTACAGCTACTAGCGCCTTTATATTTACCTTCTTTTTAACCTCCTTCTTTTCAACTTTACCTTCTTCCTCCGAGGACATAAACTACCCACCACTAATTTTTGGTGAAGATTGCTACTTAACTAAAGTACCTAGCTCGCTAATATCTTTTTTACGATATATGAAGTCATATAACTTGCCTACAAGCTCATTTACAGGAACCCTTACTTGCTTCCACGTATCTCTATCCCTTACGGTTACGGTATTATCCTTTAGTGTTTGATGATCTACCGTAATACAAGCAGGTACTCCTATTTCATCAGCTCTAGCATATCTTCTACCAATACTACCAGATTCGTCGTAGAGTACGTAGAATCCTGCATTAATTAATATTCTATAAACATCCTTAGCCTTAGCAATAAACTCGGGCTTTGATAGTAGTGGGAATACAGCTACTTGTATTGGTGCGAGATCTCTTGGTAAGCTAAGTATAACTCTATCTCCACGCTCTCTATAGGCATACTCTAATGTTACGTAGAATAACCTCTCAGCACCAAATGATGGCTCAACCACATGGGGTATAAAGTGCTTACCAGTAACCTTCTCTTCAACCTCAACTATGCTTAAATGCTCCTTAGTTAACTTAACCCCTATAGGTAGCTCAACATAACCCTTACTTCTTAAGCTCTCTTCAACTTCTTCAGGCTTTAACTCATTAACATACTTGATTATCTCATATAGCTTACTTCCATAATCCTTTCCGATCTTAGCTTTATTTACTACAATTTTCTTCTTCTTAACAATTACTGGTTTCTCATAGGCTTTAAACACCCTTAAATCTTGACCACTAAACTTCATATGCCTTGACAAGTCGTAGTCTGTTCTATAAGCGTGACCGGATACCTCGACATAACCCCACCTAGATACAGCAACGAGTTGATCAAATGTTTGTTGAGCATAGTGTGCTCTCTCATGGGGTAGCTTTTCTATAAAGAACATCTTATCGTAGGGTACTCCTAGGTCGTGGACAAAGTCTCTTGCAACTGCCATCCAGTATGCAAGCCAAGGCATGATGATTATTTTCTCTCTAACAGCTTCCTCAATAGTAAATTCCTCAGGCTTCTTCTCTCCCCTCATCCTAGCTTCGCATGTAAGTATCCTCAATTTGGTATCAGTAACTCTATCAAGTAATGGGCATGAGGGATCATCTGGGTCGAAGAAGAATTCAAACTCCATTATAGTGAACTCCCTTAACCTAATCATACCCTGCCTTGGTGAAATCTCATTACGCGCAACTCTACCGATCTGAGCTATACCTATAGGTAGTTTAGCCCTCATAGCCTCATAAACTCTCTTAAAAGCAGTAAACATTCCCTGAGCAGCTTCAGGTCTAAGATAACCAACACTTTCTCTATATGGACCAATAGTAGTCTTAAACAGTAGGTTAAACACCTTAACCTTACTCAAGGTACCCTTACATGCAGGACAACGAATATCCTTTTCAACTATAATCTTAGTTAATTCATCAGAAGTTAAACCCTCAACACTAATGCCCAACATCTCCTCAATTAAATGGTCAGCTCTAAAAATCCTCTTACAACTCATACACTCAACAATAGGGTCAGTAAAGCTCTCTACATGACCACTAGCAATAAATACCTTCTCAGGAGCAATAACAGGAGTCTCAATCTCAACTATGTATTCTTGGTGCTTCTTAATAAACCAAGTTCTCCACTTCTCCTCAATACGCCTCTTCAACAAAGTACCAAAAGGTCCGAGATCGTAGAAACCAGCAACACCACCATAGATTTCATATGATGGCCAGAAGAAACCTCTACGCTTAGCTAACTCGACTAGTTTCTCATATACGTCTCGAGTCTTAGACTCCATTACTATCTAACCCTTTTTAGAGAGCTAGCACGTTCTTTACCCTCTATGTATGTAGCTATCCTTTTTAAAGCCTAGAGAATATGCCTTAAAATATCTTGCCTCATTAAAGCATAGTGGTGGAGGATAAGAATTCATGATAGAACTATACCTTATTGAACCACTAAATGTATTTGGGGGATTTCAGGGAAGACCGGAGAAAACACCCTTCGACTTAATAGGGGTACCCTTCGATGCAACAACAACATTTAGACCAGGATCACGGTTCGCTCCAGATAGTATTAGAAGAGCTTCAATGGATATAGAATTCTACTCTATTAGAAACAACCTAGACTTTGATGAAGTAGGTGTAAGAGACCTAGGAAACATATCTACACCACCAATAGCTAGTGAAATGATTAATAGAGTTAAACAAGTGACATCACATATAATCAATAATAACAGGAGGTTAATAGTCTTGGGAGGAGAACATACATTAACAATAGGAGTAGTAGATGCAATTAAGAAGCTAGAACCCTGCATAATAATAGCGGATGCACACCTAGACTTAAGAGAAGAATACCTTGGAAGCAAACTAAACCATGCAACAACTACGAGAAGACTATTAGAATTAGTACCTCCATCAAAAATAACACTATTAGGAGTAAGAGCATTCTGTAAAGAAGAAATAGAATACGCTAATAAAATAGGACTAACATACTATACACCAACACAAATGAGAATACTCGGGATGAGAGAACTAGCAAAAAGAATTATGCGAAGAATAGAGGAATGTAACTGCATTTACCTATCAATAGACATGGACGTATTCGACCCAGCATATGCCCCTGGGGTAGGTAATCCAGAACCTGAAGGAATAACACCAACAGAACTTCTAGATACATTACACTTAATAATAGATGATAGATTCATTGGATTCGATGTAGTTGAAGTAAACCCCCTCTACGATCCATCACAAATAACATCAATACTTGCAGCAAAAATCATAGTAGAAATAGCATCAACAATATACACGAGACTAAAACAGCCATACAAACACGGAAGCGCTACAATCTACCGATAATACCATATCTTAATGCACTCTTTATAACATCATCTACGCCACCTTCAGCTATCTTCTTCCCTCCATCAAGAATAATAGCCTTCTTTGCGATTCTCTCTAAGCCAAAAAGCATATGAGTGGACACTATTATAGTAGCTTCATTACTTTTCTCTCTAAGTATTTCGACTAATTTACTTCTAGACTCATGATCTAAACCAGTAAATGGGTCATCAAGTATGACTAGCTCAGGATTACCCATAAGAGCTTGAATTAATTCTATCTTCCTCTTCATACCCATAGAATAAGTACCTACAAGTCTATGCCAGTAAGACTCTACATTAAACTCCCTAGCTAATTCAAGAACTTTACCCCATTCAATACCCTTAATCATTGATACGTGTTTTAAGAATTCATAACCAGAAACCCACCATGGAGGATTAAAATCATCCAATAATGCTCCAATTCTTCTCTTCAAAATACGAAATTCTTTAAAGGGATTAAGCCCAAGTACTCTAACTTTACCCTTAGTAGGCTTAATCAATCCTAGGAGAACTTTAATTAAAGTACTCTTACCACTACCATTAGGTCCTATGAGTAAACAATGCTCATTACGAGCTATAGTTAAATCTATACCATCAAGAGCCTTAACGAACATAAACTTTTTACAAAGATCCTTAACAATAATAACATTCTCATTGCTAGGCATAATCCCTATACCTCACAATAACATAGCCCATAAAAGCACAAGCTATAAACAGTATAAGATACGGAACTACATTATCCCAATAATATGAATCACAAGTTATAAATAGTTCAGGATTATACTCCTGAGGTGCTAGCCCCATACCCTTTACTACAAAGGGCATTAAGAAACATACAAGTAATGCATATAGAGGCTTAGATAAAACGATAGCTGGGAGGAGGACATAAGATAGTGTAATAATAGCTAATCCTAAATCCATTAATAGTCTGATACCGAGTATATTAAGAAATCTTAAGGTATGCACGGTAATCAAAGAAGTATCAACTATAGGCATTAGAACCAAATGTAATGAAAATAAGGGATAAGTAGCGAGAATTATACAGGATATTAACTTAGACCAATAAACTTCACTCCTAGAAACACCAATAACAAGCCTATCCCTTAGAACCTTTCTCTCAACTTCGTACGAAAACATAGAAACACACATAGCAACAACATAGATGTAGTACATGTACCAGAACATATCCTCATTAATACTAGGATCTACACGCATTGCAGTCTTCTCCAATACTTCACCTAAAGGATCACCATAACCTACAATCCAAGGAGCACTAAATAACTCTTTAAGCTTAGTAAAGTACTTTTTAGGATAAAAGCCTTGAAATAAAGATGTATTACTAAACAATACCATAGCCGATAATAGGGCAAATATTATTATAATTGAAAGCCAGAATCTCCAAAAACCATAGAGTTCCCATGAAATAATACTAATAAGTCTAGGAATATTCCTTAACCTACCAAATACACCCAATATAATAAAAACAAAGCCTAACATTAATATAGTAGCCATTCTGGGGGCTAAGTACATAAATCTATAACCTACACTAGATGGAGTTACCGAGAAAGAGAAATGCATTCTACCAGGCTTCGAAGAATTAAACTCAATAATACCTAAATATATTCCAGCACTAGGAGCATTAAAAATAGGAGATAATGGCTCATTCGCAGTACCTCTATCGATATAATTCCAAGACTCAGCTGAGGACATTTTAATCATCGTAATATTAATAAACCATTCACCTACATCCTCAAAGAAATATTTAAAATCAATTCTATCGCCAGCATACAAGTATATATAGAACTCACTAATACTATTACCTGAAGTACTTGTTCCTGCACCAGCAAAAGAGTGAACTCCTACTTTAACTAATGAAATACAACTAATGATAATCAAAGTGAAACCTATTAATATAAGAGTTCTTATCAAGAACTCATACTCCTCCTATACTTCCACTTAAGTATAACATATAGCACAATTATCATTAATAACGTAAGAGCTATGAATAAAAACAATACATGTCCATTAGTTTTCTTAGCCTCTGCGCCAAATACTGGTCTTTCAAATGGAATATTGGTATCAACTAAGTTTAGTGATACTGGAAACACTATTCTTCTACCCTCTATAATTTCTGAATTAGATAAAAGTCTAACGATATTAAAAACTCTATACATTATAGAATCCACGAAACTACCACTTTCCAATTCGATCCTGCCCTTATACAGGTACTTATAATAAAGATCTACCCTAATTAGGAGACCTGTAATTATATCATAATATAGCTTGGATGAAAGAGGACTTAATTTTAATATTTTAGAAGTACGATATGGAAAGTAAGTTGCTATTCTTGATGAAGGTAGAACTCTAAATCCTAAGTCTAAAGTATATCTCTCCTTTTCAGGTCCAACAATTCCCTTAATAGTAAAGGTTCTATTTACACCCTTACCTCTAATTAAAAACGATGCTAGTGGGTACCTATAATTCTTTATAAATGTTATATTCTTCCTCCCGATTTCACGTCTATATATAAACCAAATCCATTCACCAATATACTCCTCATTGAGATAGATTTTTCTGTCGTTAAGATCAACTAATAAAGTACATGTTCTTTCGAGCTTATCTAAGCTTACCCTTTTTTCAATAATCTTAACACCTATATTAGTTTCTTTAAAGTATGTTACTTTTGCTGAAGTAATGTTATATAGTGTTAAGTTAAAGAATATTTTAGCATGTGTTTTATTCAGCTCTATTACCTTCCAATATATTTCAATGATACCTTCTGCGGACTTATATAATAATCTTTCTTCATCACAATCATAGACTATAATGACCGTACTATTTGATTTATACTTAGCATAAGCTCCTGGCTTAAGCCAATACCAAATATCAGCATCATTCCATGTGGATAATTGAATATGGATATGAGGAATTAGTAGGGGTGATATTATGAGCGTGGCAACTATGGTAAAAATAGGTATGTTTAGTTCTTCTTCCACGATGTACACCTTCTAAGGCACGCACCATAATCCTACATATGTATCTGGAGGTTCAGGGGGATAAATACCGTGATATCCGTAAGAATGTGATTCTGCATAATATATATTGCCTTCTACAAAGCGAGGACCTGTTGTGGCTTTAGGCTTACCGCAAGATGTAACATAAAACCATACGCCTTTTTCAGGCATATCGTTAACTCCATAATACATTTCTACAGTAACGTAACTATCAACTTTACTCGTAACCTCAGCATAGAATGATGCATAACTTCCTTCAGGATCTACAGCGATTGATGCTTCAAGAACTGTATATGTTCCTTCATCTCTACCTGATGCTAAGCCCGCAAACACTATAGGGACAATTAGCAAACATAATGCCAATAGATAGGAGGTTTCTCTCTTCATTAGGATCACTATTGGTGAGAACCCAAGATTTATATAAAAGAATTGCGTTCAACAGGGAGTTAAAGCCTTCATTAAAAGTATACTATGAAGCCGAGTTTATAGAATTAAAAGCTCGGATGTGGTAATGTCTTTATGTAATTATATTGCTTTTACTTTCTTAACTATTCCTGGTCTAACCTTGTAGATTACCTTATATGCACAGTAGGGGCATCTAATTCTAGGTAATAGTATTTCTAATTGTGTTTGTTCGAACTCCTTACCACAAGCACCACACTTATATTTAACCATAGACCATGACACCTTGTATTCTATTACGAAATAACGTTTATAAGAGTTGCTCCGTAATTATAGGGTAGTAGAGGATCATGCCAAAGGACTACTCTTCAATATTTGGAGCATTACCCCCAGAAATATATGAACAACTAACAAAAGAGGAGCAAATAATTAAGATAAGACTAGAGAAGAGGAAGTTTGGTAGAGAAGTAACCATTATTGAGGGTATTGATGAAAAGGAGTTTAATTTAAGGAAGCTGGCATCAACACTTAAATCAAAACTAGCAACTGGTGGTACAGCAAAAAATGGTAGAATAGAATTACAGGGAGATCATAGACATAGAGTAAAGAAAATACTCGAAGAAATGGGGTTCCCACCAGAAAACATTATTATAATTGAGTAAAACGGCAAGCCTTTGAAAGAAGGTAGTCTATTTTTTAATTCTCCCTTCTTATTGTGGAAGAGTTATCCCTAACTCCTTAGCTAACTCCTTATACCTATTCCTAACAGTAACTTCCGTAACGCCAGCTACTTGTGCAATTTCCTTCTGGGTTCTCCTCTCATCATTTAATAATGCTGCGATATATATTGCCGCAGCTGCAAGACCTGCAGGATCCTTACCAGCGGTAATACCCCTTTCACGAGCCTTCCTCAATATCTCAATAGCAGTCTTCATAGTTGCACCACTAAGCCCTAAGAGTGCTGCAATTCTAGGTACATGGTCTATTGGGTCAGCTATTGGTACACGTACACCAAGCTCCCTAAGCAATAGCCTATAACATCTAGCAACCTCCTTCCTATCAGCTTTAGTATAGATAGCTATTTCGTCAAGAGTTCTAGGAACCTTAAGCCTCCTACAAGCAGCATAAACAGCTGCAGCAACAATACTCTCAATACTACGGCCACGAACAAGACCCTTCTCAACAGCCTTCCTATAGATGAGAGCAGCCTCCTCCTTAATAGGTCTAGGTAATCCGAGTAAACTTGAAATTCTCTCAAGTTCATTCATAGCCTGTGCAAGGTTACGATCAATACTACTCTGAATCCTAGCCCTTATCTGCCACTTCCTCCACCTAAGAACCTCAATCCTCTTCTTAGGCTCAAGCTTCTTACCAGTAGCATCGCGATCACGCCAATCGATAACAGTCGATAACCCCTTATCATGAACCGTAGGCGTTAATGGACCACCAACTCTACTCCTACGCTCCTTCTCCTCAGGAGTAAAAGCTCTCCATTCAGGTCCCTGATCAACAACATGCTCCTCTAAAACCTCACCAGTCTCAATGCAAATATACTCACCACGCTCCGGGTCAAATACAATCTTATCCGGAGGACACCTATGCTCCTTTTCATGAGACACGCATCCATCACCTCGCAGGGACAGGTAGAAAAACTTATATTCTCCTCTTATAAACTTTACGCAAAACAAATATATAAACCCTATCCTAATCAAACAACAAGTAACCCCTCAAATCAACTATAAAACCCCCAAACAACAAAAGTATCCAAGTCGGAGCCGGGTCGTCTAGCGGTCAAGGATGCGGGGCTCTGGCCCAAGAAAGGGGGAGAACCCCCGTGACCGGGGTTCGAATCCCCGCCCGGCTACCACTCACATTCTCAAAACACTAAAGCAAAGAAAACTTAATAAACCAAGCAATAATAGATAAGACCTTGGCGGCCCGACCCGGCCATAGCGGCTGGGCAACACCCGGTCCCATATCGAACCCGGAAGTTAAGCCAGCCGCGTTGGGGGTCGCCGTGGGGTCCGCGAGGCCCCGCAGCACCCCCAAGCTGGGATCGGGCCGCCTCCTTCTCCAATAACTCTCTCCAATAACTGAAGTATTTCTGATACGTGAGAGGAAAAAAAGCTGTGATATAGAGTTGTGATATGAAGTTCGTGTTGTTACTTCTCTGGTTTATAGAATGGGTGCTCGACTTTGTCTTTTTTCTCTAGTATCTCTTCTATCTTGGGTTCTCCTGTCATTGCTCTTTTTAGTGCTAGTTTTGTTGCTTCATAGTTGTACTTGAATACTTTGTCTGGGTCTTTAGCTGCTGGGTGTATGAATACTCCACATATTATGACTACGTCGTCTACTATCTCTTTTGGTATAATTCCTTCTTCTACTGCATCAGCTACTGCTTTTGCAACTGCGTATTGAGCTGGTCCGAAGATTAGTTCTGCTTGTTTCATGTTCTTTATTGTTACCTTGGGGACTATTAGTGTAACAGGTTTAGCTAAGAGGTTGGGTGTTATTACTGCAAATAACTTGGTGTGACCATAGCTTTGATGCGCTAATCCAAAGGCAAAGCCTATGCCTACGGGTCCATCCTTATCTCCAATTATTAAGTCTATGTGCGCGACTTCAGCTCCTTCTCCAACAAGAGCTTCTCCTATTCTAAAACCAATTTTAGGCATAGTATGCACCTAATATGGGAATTAGTTGCACAGGGTTTAATTGTGGGCTTGAATTTTATAAGGTTTTAATTCATAGGTTCTAAATCTTAGTTCAAGTAGGATGCATGGTGAGGGTTAACGGGTATGTATTACTAATAAGTTGTATAAGGAATTAATACTTGATATTGTACTTGTGAGTTACTATTATCACTCTTGCATAAGTACCTTATTATATGATGTATACAACACTTATTCTTTATTCTCTCATTATTTTCTTATGATCCTCATAGTAGCTATTAAGTGCATTTCCATTAACTTGACTACAATGTTTATAGTCAATAATCCTAGTGCTAGTAATGCTGATATTAAAGATGTTATGGAGGTTTAACGCTTTGGTTAGCCTCTCGAACGATGAGGGCGGAGGTTGTTGTAGTTAATAATTGAAGTTTCCTATGTACTTCTTCCATGAAAGTTGAGCATGATATGTGCTATGTGGTTTAAACTTTGTTCTCACATTATCTAGTTTTTCACCTATTATAGGTATTTTACTTGGCTCTATTTCTCCATAACCCCACTTATTTAAGAAGTAGAGGTACCCTACATTTACTGGATTAAACCCCATACAATATGCTACTATAGCGTCAAGGTGTACGGGATTAGTTGATGCAAATACTACGCCCCATTTCTTTGGAGTACCTCCTACAGGTCCATTGCCCTCCATGCCTACTACTCCATCAACAACACCTATATCTGGCATTGTGAGTGTTGCTATTTTCGCTATATTGAGGTTAGTGTAATAGTATTCTTGATGTATTTTTGGCCTATCATCTTTATGTATTGCTCCAACAACCGTATTCTTAATAGACAATGTAACAACTACGGTATCATGAGTTTTAGCTCGACAAGGAGATATAATACAGTACTCTTTGCTCATAAGTAGCTTGGAAACTCTAACCTTGAATAACCTACCATTCCTATCATATACATCAACGTATTCATAATCATAGTCTAGCAAGTCTATAAACTCAACAGGATACTCTTCCTTTAAGCTCATATATCCATAGTTTTCTAATGCTTCTCTTAACGTACCCAAGGCCGGGGTTTCAGCAATAATTATTTCAGATGGCTTTACATACCTGGTCAAGAATTCAAGAACACCCTTTACGGTTTCAACAGGTGTTGCACATAATGGTGTATATGCTGAGACAAAGTTGGGTTTAATTAAGATCTTGGATTTACGGCATTTCCCGATAACTTCGTCTTTAATTAATTCTAAAGCTTTAATGGTGCCGAAGAAGCTACTTTCAATTCTAACAATTGAAGTATAGTACACTGGTCTTCACCTTTATCTACATGTATTTTATGCTAGAGGGAAAGGCTATAATATCTTCCCCTACATTTTATGTACTCCTTTTCTAAATGTTCTGATGAGAAACTAGATAAAAAGATTACTTATAACTTTCAAGAGTGTTTTCGAAGGATACACCTTGTATTCTAGTTCAACCTTCTTGATTTCAACTATATTGTAATTGCTAAGTTCCTTAATGAACTTTAATACTTTATCAGGATCCATTCTTGTTCTTAATGACAGCTCAGCAACATTTACTCCAGGCTCTTTAGCTATTAACTTGAGTATAGAAGCATATTCTGTATCCAATAGACTTAGTACTATGCCCTCTAGTTCTGCTCCTGGAATTGTATAAATCCTATCGTTTCCTATTATCTTTAGTTTAAGTGATTTTATGAACCCTGCTCCCTCTAATGCAGATAGGTAGTATTTTAACTTACTTGGGGGTATGTTAACTATCTGGCTTAGTTTCCTAGTAGTTATCCCTGGATTACTCCTTATTACCTTATATATTTTGAAATATTTTCTATTTCTTAGTATGCTTTTCTTCGTTATCATTGCTCCAGGCATTACTATTACTGATGTTAAGCTATAGGGTAATAACCCCATATATGCTTGTAGCCCTAGCACTCCAAATAACGATGTTGTTACCGTTACAGCTATAGCTATTGGTACTAGAGCCTGTAGTGTTGTTCTTATTAGCTTTTCATGAAGAGGAGGTTCGGCCTTCTTGACTAGGTAATCCATGGAGTTAATGATAGCTTTACCCACTATCTCATATACCTCATGTGAGGTATGTTCTATTGCTTGTTTTACTGGATTAAATGCGAGGAACACTGCAACTCCTTTACCATAAACGTTAATCGTTATTGCTGGAGCTTTCTTAGGATAGAAGAATGCTAATATGCTACAAGTTATTGGTTGCACTTCTATGATACTATATTTAATAGCATCATAATTTACTTCTATTCCTAACCCTTTAATAGTCCATTCACCTGTTAGCGGAGTATAATATCTTAACAATCTTATTCCTAAGAGATTATCAAGTATTGGGACATAATTTTGTATATAAGTGTTCATGCCTATAACTACTATCCTTCCCTCATATACGACCTTAGCTATATTAATGATTTCCTCGAGTCTAAGTTTTTCTCTAAGCCCATTAATGGTATTTACGTCGAATAACCATATTTCATCAAAACTTCTCAAAAACTGCATATTATTCAATAAACTTCTTTCATTTAGCGTTTCTCCAAGTTCACCTCCTAAGTAGAGAATTCTAATAGCTATATCTAGCCCTTGTTCCTCTAAGTAGCTTACAAGATTATTAGTAAATAACACATCCTCTACATTAGTACAAATTGAGAGTACCTTTATGGTATTATCGCTCAAGACAGTAGTCATGGAACTATTAATGAATAAGAGAAGAATTAACATTAAGGCGATGACATTTATTCTATTATACCACCGCTTCATTTGTATGTCCTCACACATACTCCTTCTCAGCTAACTCTAATATAGGAATAAGATGTATAGCTTTTAGCGCTTATTAGTCATCTCTTAAAGCAATACCTAACATCAATACCAATCCTATTTATAGAATGACTATTTAATAAGATGTAATATTTCCAATGTGGTGTAGAAGAAGGTACCTCCCATATAATAATATCTAAAGTCTTGTTATTACAATAATATATGTATCCATAAAGATCTATTCTCCCATAAAGCTCCCAATACTGCTCCTCATCAATGAATATAACTTCAATGGGCTTCTCCGACCTATAAATTATTATAAACTTAAATGTACCATTAACGCTAGGAGGGTTAAAGAATATCTCTTTTATCTCATTAGGCTGAACGGATACTTCTAAATCAATTAATTCCCCCACATGAAATGTAGGTATGATAGAAGCTAGTATTATAATTAGTGTTAATGATAGTAAAGCTAATGCTATTATATTCTTCAACATACCTCCTAATAGTAGCTTTTAACGTTATTAATAAATAAGCTTTAACTTAAAGAGGACTATAAAGAAGGAAAAATTATGTGGTTAATTTTACTTCGTTTACTAGTTTAAGGTCCTTATCTACTATCTTTATTACTTCTGTTGATATGGTGTATATGTATTCTCCCATGTATATGGTTCTTAGTGGATGATGGTGAGGTATTAGTCCTCTTATTTTTAGCTCTCCTTTACCTGTTATGTCGATTATGTAAACTCCATTTATGTCTCCTTGAACGGGTACTGCGAAGTAACCTTCTTCAGTATTTATCATGAATGCTTTATGGTCTCTTAGTATTGGTGACCACGTTCTAGGTGAACCTATTTCTATACCTGATAATTCCTTGATATTCGTGATATTTGATATGTCAAACAATGCTATCTTTATTCCCTTAATTCTTCCTGTTTCTGTTGCTTCTCTACCTATTCCTATAAGGTATTTGTCCTTGTATGGGTGTAGGTATTCTGAGAATCCAGGTATCTTTAAGTATCCTAGTACTCTAGGGTTCTTTGGATCGGATAGGTCTATTCCATATAGTGGGTCTATTCTCCTAAAGGTTACTAAGTACATTACATTTCCTAGATATCTTGCTGCATATATTCTCTCTCCAGGTGCTAGTCCTTCTAGTTTTCCTACTATTGTTAAGTTCATGTCCAATACGTATACGTTATTTACAGTTACTATTCTTCCATCCTTTACCGTATTGCTTGTTGTTGCTATTCTAAAGTATTCTCCATATTCATCCATTGAGAACTGGTCTAGTACTCTCCCAGGTACACTACCTTTAGCTCTTGCTGTTACATTTAATCCATCAAGGCTAAACCTGTATATTACTGTGTTTTCGGAGAGTCTTGTGATAGCTATTGTTCTGTACGCATTCATTATTTTTATCATGTACTTTTCTTTATCGCTTCTTGGTAATTTATTAAACCAATCACTTAATGTTTCGGTGATCTCCATTATCTTCCTACGTAGTCTTAATTCCTTATCATTCCATATGTTTATTACCTTTATCTTTACATCTTCTGGTAGTATTTCCTTTATTATATCTATGTACTTATCTGCTAGTTCTGATACCTCTATCCACTTCCTTGATAGTATGTATAGGTTTCTAATTGACATATACACATGGCTTGATGTTCCTAGCAAGAATATGTTCTTACTGTACTCTAGCGTTTCAAGGTCTATTGCTAGTATTATTGTGAATGCGTAGTTGTAGTCTTTTTCAAAGTACATTATTTCTCTAGGGTCAACTGGTTTTCCATTAATTGCTGGTAAGTAGATGTATCCTTTATTTTCTATTAATGGTGCATTGATTATTATGTATACGTATTTTCCTAGCATTCTTGCTGTTACGTATCTTCCAGTTACCGTTATGTTTAGTAATTGCTTAGGGTTAGCTCTATCACTTATATCGTATACATATACTGTAGTGTTTTGAGGTATTGGCGCTATAACTTTTATGGGTGTAGGCGTTACTACTGGTGCCGTAGGTATTGTGGCTGTTTCAACGTATAGTTTAGCTCCTACTATTGTTGGCGTAGCTATTATTACTAGTCTATCACCGTTTATGAATACCCCATTAATGTAGCTTTCGTTTAACTCTAATACATGTACTATTTTTGCTTCATGAGGATCGTATGCTTTGATTGTATATAATTTATTCTTTGATGCAAGGTATATGTATTCTCCATCAGTTTTAACTATATCAGGCTCATCAACTCCCTGTACTTGGACATTTGTCTTAGAGTACTTAATGGCTGTTGCTTCCCCTCCTGTTACCGCCTTTGCTAGTTGTGGTGTTGGAACTGTTGCTGTAACTGGCACTGGTACGGCACCCTTAGACTCTAAGACCATTGCTCTAAACATTAGTGATCCAAGTCCAAGGATTTCACTATAGGTTTTATATGAAAGTTTAGCTTCTTCTATAAGATTCTTTAGTTCGTCTGTAGACTCTATTCTCTTAACTGGTATAGTTGTTTTCTCATAACCTGTTAATGGTATTAAAGGTACTGATGATGAAGAAGTTCGAGTTGTCGTGGCTTTTGTTGGGGTTATTTTCTCCTGCGTATTTATTGTGGTGATCGTTATAGCTGTTATTAATATGATGGATATTACTATTGTTAAACCTATTGCTCTTAGACTTCTCATGGTTAACCCTCAATTACTTCTAGTGTTACTTTATTATAAAATACTATTCGTTGGAACATAGTCATTCGATATAGTGGAACAGAAATAAGTAAAGGAAAAAGAATTGAATTGTATTTTAGGTTATGTTCATTTAAGTTACTTGGCTTTTTGCCCTGTTATTTTCTTAATTGTTACTGCTCCTAGAGCTCCTGTTACACCTATAGCTACTATAATTAATCCTAGTAGTATTGTTGTTGTTTGTCTTAGTTCATCAACTCCCTTTAACGCCTTATCAGCTTTCTCCGATACACTGCTCACGCTCTTTGCTAGTTCGTCTAGTTTGCTCATGGTTTCTCCGTGTAGTTTTGGCATGTCCTCTTTTACTCCTTCAACTGTTGTCTTTATGTCGCTTACAGATACCTTTACTTCACCTAATGTTGTTTCTATAGTTGCAACTCCATCCTTTATCTCCTTAATTACTCCTTCTATTGTTCCTAGCTCTGTTATTATCTTAACAGTATTTTCTCCAACCTTTACTATTTCCGCGTTAAGGTCTGATAGCCTTGCATATA
>Ga0190313_1000880_pt1 | contig 16913 bp, 19 predicted proteins | sample 4870071011_MG_FD_169989 | JGI IMG/M metagenome (GOLD analysis project Ga0190313, IMG submission 169989) | Hydrothermal vent sediment bacterial communities from Southern Trench, Guaymas Basin, Mexico - 4870-07-10-11_MG | ecosystem: Environmental > Aquatic > Marine > Hydrothermal vents > Sediment ...
TACCTTCGCAAAGATACCAGACCCCTCTATGCCCGCCTCAATTGCGCATAAAATACACCTGCTGCCATCCTTCTAATCCGTTTTTTCGAACAGGCTCACCCAAGCTCTTGCCCTTCACTACTTTTTGCGCTTCCTCGGCGCAGGTAGCTCAAACCTGAAAAACAGGGCAAGAACACCAGCGATCAGCCCTACCATGCCGATAAGGCTTATGCGTTTCGGTTCGTACAACCACCCGTAAAATCCACCGAAAACAAAATCAGTCGGCATTTTGCCCATCTGGAAATATTGCCTCGCAAGTTTTTTATCTCCCCTATGAAGAAGAATAAAACCGGCTATTCTGTAAGCCTGGGCCGTCAGATCGTCTGGAACGCCACTTTTTAAAAGAACCCGTACATCTGTTAAAGAAGCATCAAAATCACCCAGCAAGTATCGTGCTCTTGCCCTTTCCAATTGGGCCTGTCTGTTTTCTGGATTGATTTTAAGAGCCGATGTAAAATCCTGTTCGGCACCTTGGTAATTACCCTGAGCAAGCCGCACTTTACCACGCAGCAGATAGAGTTCATCCGAGTTTTTATCGATTTCAATGCACCGGTTGAGGTCATGTTCGGCAAGTTCATACTTTTTCTGGTAGTACAGTATTGTTGCTCGCTCTTTTCTCGCCTCCAGAAAATCGGGTTGGGTGGAAATGGCCTGCGAATACAGAGCGAGCTTTTCAAAGAGAAAGTTAGAATTTTGAGCCTCGACATAAAGTTTCTGGGCGGTCGACATGGCAAAAGCGGTATGGGCTAAGGCTAAAACCAACAGACCAATTAAAATCCTGCTAATGACGCAAGCACTCGATCGCATCGGCTACTTTCCCCTCCTCACATGAATTCGAATCCCTCACAAAGAGAGCCAGCACTTTCTGTGCCACATTTTTCTTACACCGGCAACACAAAAACTCAATCAATTATATAAACATGTTAATTTGACAACTTTGTGCGTATTTCAAATAATCTTCGGCTGTTTCAACAACCACGCCGTCAATGAAATCTTTATCCTTAAGCCCCATCATGTCCACCGTCATCTTGCAGGCAACAAATCGCACCCCTCCAGTTGTGCCATTTCCAGAAACTCTGAAATTGTCGGAATCTCAGCAGACTCTATTTTCCCGGCCATCATCTTAGTAGCCACTGTAGCCATGCCAGGTATGGCTCCGACAAAACCGGGCGGATAAAATTTGCACTTCTCAGCCCCACCCTTTCTGATTACATTGATCCCCATGAAGGTGAAAAAAATTGTGGCATCCATACCCAGTCGTCTGGCATTTATTGCCAAAATCAGAGGTGGATAGGCACCATCAATAGTATCCCTGCTACAGATAAAGGTGCAGGACACCTTCTGTTGTTCCTGGGCATTAGTCATGACTGGTTTCCTCCTTTATTTTGATCTATCTCAGGTTTAACCGCCGCCTGATCTCTTACACACTGAATGATTTTGATTACGTGAGGGTTAGCCACAGAATAGAAAATCTGTTGGGCTTCCCTTCGGGCTTCTAATACTCGGTGATATTTTAAGATTGCCAGTTGCTGAGATACGTAAGGCTGAGGCATTCGCAAAGTTTCACACAACTGCCCGACGTTTTTCTCCCCATCCGCGAGCAAATCGATAATCTTCAGGCGTACCGGATGCGCAACTGCTCGTATTGCTTCAGAAACAGCTTTCAGTTTTTCATCATCGAAGCGTGTTGCCATTTTCCCTCCAATTTGCTTTACACAATATATACGTATATTTGCATATACATGCTAATACAAAAAAGTCAAGCGTTTTTGTTTGCTACCCCAGGAAATATTGTGATATTGATTCCGCTGATTCGGGGTTTAAAATTCGAAAACAAAAGATGTTGCACAATGAGTGCGAAAGCCACAGTTTCCAGAAAAGGGTATTTATGTGTGATTCTGGCTGCCGTTATGTGGGCTATCTCCGGCACATCAGGAAAATATTTATTCCAGCACGGCCTGACACCCTACGACGTGGTACAACTTAGGCTCACTATCTCTACCCCAATCTTGGCCATTGCACTGGCCATAAAAAATCCCCAGCTCCTCAAAATAGAAAAATCAGATATCTTCTATTTTGCAATCCTAGGTATCGTCGGAATGGGAATGGTGCAGTTCACATATTTCTACGCCATAAGCAAGATAAAAGTAGCCGCTGCCATTCTGCTTGAATACCTAGCACCCGTTTTTATTGCTCTTTACTCGGTTATTGTAGCCGGTGAGAGGTTAAGCGGCCCAACTGTCATTGCGCTTTGCGGAGCGTTTTTGGGCTGTTATCTCGTCGTTGGAGGCTATGACCTCAACCTGCTGAGTATGAACAAGCTGGGAATTTTGGGAGGTCTTGCAGCGGCCGCTTCCTTCGCTTGGTATTCCATCCATGGCGAAAGAGGAATGAGGCGTTATCATCCGTGGACAGTGTTTTTTTACGCGCTGGTTTTTGCAACAATACTCTGGAATGTACTCCACCCACCCTTGGCATCCTTCCAGAAAAACTGTACCCCTTTCATGTGGACACTTATAGTTTATATTGCCATCTTTGGAACTCTTTTACCTTTTGGTCTATATTTTGAGGGGATTAATCTCATAAGGTCTACCAGAGCAAGCATCACAGCAACGCTGGAACCGATATCTGCAGGAATATTGTCCTTCGTGTTTCTGGGAGAAAAGCTGGCATTACCCCAGATCGCCGGAGGGCTTCTTGTTATAGGTTCAATAGTTTTACTTCAGCTTGCCAAGGAAGAAGATCACGCCATTCCGGCTTTAATAAGGGCCCAAAGGGGTGAGTAAAAGGCTTTATGAATAGGAAACGCCCGTTGAACCCTGTTATTTGCTTTTTGACCGACTTCGGCCATAAGGACGGCTATGTTGCTGCAATGAAAGGTGTTATATTAACCAAATATTCCAAGGCAAGGTTTGTTGATATTTCCCACGACATTGACCCTTTCAGGATAGAATCGGCAGCTTACATTTTAAAGAGCGTTTTTCCTTTCTTTCCTGAAGGAACCATGTTTGTGGTGGTTGTAGATCCCGGGGTTGGAACAACCAGAAAACCAGTAGTGATAAGGGCAAATGGTAAATTGCTCGTGGGGCCGGACAATGGGGTCTTTTCATGGATATTGAAGGATTATCCTTTCGAAGCCCGTGAAATTTCAAATCGCTCACTTCTGAGGCCCGAGATAAGCAGCACGTTTCATGGCAGAGATATTTTTGCTCCCGTAGCAGCTCACTTATTATCTGGAATTACACTTGAAGAGGTCGGCCCCTTGATTTCGCCCATTGAGTCCCCGTGGGTTCGCCCTGACATTCATGACAACGGGGAAATTATCGGAAAAGTGGTACATATTGACAGATTCGGAAACTGCATAACCAACATCGAGAAATCTTTGGGCACGGAAAAAGGGGTAGTTCTTTTGCCCAACGGTATCGAAGTTTACCTGAAAAAAACCTATAGCGATGTACCTAACAAAGCCCCCCTCGCACTTTGGGGAAGCTGTAATCACCTTGAAATCTCGCTAAACAAGGGTAACGCAAGCAAACAGTTTGGCATTTCTATCGGGGATAACGTCCTGTTTAAGCCCTCCCATTTTACGGTTGACACCTAGAATGTTGATAATGTATGAGGAAGCCTGTGCCGATCAGAAAAGAAGAGTTAAAGTTGCGCTCTTGTAAGGTTAAAATGATAGAAAAATTTTCTGAGAGGAGGTGGAAAAAGGGGCTTTAGAAGTGGTTATGTGGGGTTTGAGTTTGAAGAAAGTGAGGAAAGGTGGATGAAAGAACGAGGAAGGATGTGGAGTGAAAAGACAGTGCATCAGAGGAGGAAAGAGCGATGCGTAAATTTTTAGTAGGAATGGTGGCGTTGGTCGCTGCCGTAGCTTTGGCCTTACCTACTTTTGCGGTAGAATTCAAGTATGGCGGTATGTATCTATGGCGGTTTATGGCCCAGGATAATATGTCAGACGCCAACAGTGATTTGGACGATACCTCCAATCGGATTGAACAAAGGTTAAGAATGTACTTTACCTTTGTAGGAAGTGAAAACTTGAAGCTCGTGACCAAGTGGGAAGCGGATACACTGTGGGGACTCGAAACGGGCGGCAGACATGGAGGTGGCGATATTGGCGCTGATGCTACTAACCTTGAAATGAAAAACGTTTACCTCGATTTCATGATTCCTAACACGCCAGTCCGGGCAAAGGTTGGTGTTCAAGGGTTAACCATGTTTGATGGCTGGATTTTCGACGATGACGCCTCTATTTTCGCTCTAGAAACAACTTTTGATCCAATTAAGGTCAAGGTTGGTTACATAGCTGCCCAAAATATTGATACAGATGATGATGACGACTTTGTGGGTGATGACGATGAAGAAGACGTCGATGATTGGTTTCTCGAGTTAAAGTATGCAGAAGGGCCATTAAGCGCCGCTGCAGTTTTGTTTTACCAGTATGCCCACGATGCTGACTGGAGCTGGCCTAACTGGGATTATCCCAGCGAGGGTGGTGATGTTGATAAGGAAGATAACCATTTGATAGATTTAGGCTTTTCTCTTGATTACAAAATGGATATGGCTGCTTTTAAGGCCACTTTCATAAAGAACTTTGGGAGCTATGACATTGCTGGTACTGACGAGGATGAGGATTACGACGGCTGGATGGTCGAAGCAGAAGCAGATTTTTATATGGGTGCTTTTACCTTCACGTTAGGCGGATTCTGGACATCTGATGATTTTGCATATCCAAAGGGTCGTTCCCATTACTGGGCTGAAATTGCAGGTGTCGGCACCTTAGATGTGGATGTCAACGGCTATGATTGGTGTGAGGGGGGAGTTGAAAACCGAGGTGATTACGTTCTGGGTGAATCTCCGCGCAATATCTGGACAATACATGCCGGTGCTGCATGGCAGGCTCTTGATACTACCAAGGTTACGTTCAACTACTACTACATCGGCACCGATGATGATGTTCTCGCCAATGAAGCCACAGGTGAATACGACGACAGCATAGGTCACGAGCTTGATCTTTACATTGATCAGAAAGTCGTTGATGGTCTGACACTGCGGCTTGTTGGTGCTTACCTCATAGGGGACGATGCCCTTTCTACCAATGACGATGACGACAACGTATATGAAGTTGGTGCTCGCTTGTTGTGGAAGTTCTAGCTACTCTGAAATTCTGATTTAGCTAATAAACCCGGGGGATCGATTCTCCCGGGTTTTTCTTTGTTTTGAGTAGGAAGATAACCAACTTTCTTGCCAAACCCTAGATCCTGTGTTAGCAACAAATCCGCTTCGTTCAGGAAAAAGAATTAACTGGAGAGGATTGAATGGCCATTGTATCTCCCTTTTGCGGAATTCGGTATAATGTTGAAAAAATTTCCCGTCTTCATGATGTAATTACACCCCCCTATGATGTGATATCGCCTGATGAACGCGAAGTTTTAAGGGCTCGAAGCCCATACAACTTTGTCCACATCGATCTTCCCGTGCTGAAACCTGATGAGTCGGTGCAACCGTATCAAAAGGCAGCGGAGCTGTTCTTCGAATGGTTAAATAAGGGTGTCATGATTCGGGATAATGTGCCTTGCTTTTATTACTATGAACTGAGTTTCAAAAAACCTTCAGATTCCACCACCTTCATAAGGCGTGGATTTGTTGCCATATTACGTATTGAGGAATTCGGTAAAGGTTGCGTTTACCCCCACGAAAAGACTTTCTCCAGAGTAAGGGCCGACAGGCTTCAGCTCATGCGCGCCTGTAAAGCTCAACTGAGTCCGGTGTTTGCTCTCTATTCCGATCCAAAGAAAAACGTAATATCCGAGCTTGCGACAGCTAAGGAAAATTCTCCGGTACTTCACTTCACAGACGATGGGGATATGGAACATAAGTTGTGGCGGGTAATCGATGAACAGGCACAGCGGCGAGTAGTAGAAATGCTGCGGCCAAAAGACATATTTGTTGCCGATGGACACCACCGATATGAAACCGCTCTCGCTTATAGAAACGAAATGAGGCAAAAAATGGGAGCACGATCCACTGGAAATGAACCGTATGAATATTGTTTGATGTACCTGTCCCCTATGGAAGATCCCGGCCTGACCATTCTACCTACTCACCGTATGTTCACCAGTTTCCCGACTGAAAGACATAAAGAATTTCTTACTAAAGCACGGGAATTTTTTGATATAGAGGCCGTGAGTTTTGAAAAAGCAACGGAATTAGAAAATTACTTATGCAAATGCAGAAACCAGGGCATAATTGCTATTGGCCATGCTATTCAAGGGCAGAATAGGGTTTACCTACTCAGAGGAAGAACCAATCGTGTCAAACAATTCATGGAGTTAAAAGGTGTTCGACCTCAATTCCATGACATTGATGTGGTAATATTGGATAGCTTGGTGTTCGGAGAATTGTATCAGTTACCCGAAAACATGATAAATGACGAAAAAGTGATCACCTTTGTGCATGATATTCACAAGGCTTTAGACGGCATTATGAACGGAAGGTATGAGGCCGGTTTCTTCATAAATCCAACCACAATTGAGCAGGTACGCCGTGTCGCATTGGCAGGTTTAACCATGCCTCATAAGGCAACATACTTCTATCCCAAAGTAGTCAGTGGATTGGTACTTTACGATATGTCAGGTAATGAATCTATCGCGTGACACTTTATTCAATGGAAAACTGGTAATTTATCAGGATTCAAAGGGGTATCGTTTTGCCATAGATTCAATACTGTTGGCAGGGTTGACTCCTATATATGACGGCGAAAACGTTGCAGATCTCGGGTGTGGTTCGGGAGTAGTAGGGCTTATTTGCCTTTTTCGAAATCCGACTATCAAGGTGGCAGCCGTTGAAATACAACCAGATTTCGTAGCATTGGCAAGGAAGAATACTCATGAAAACCGCATGGAAGATAAAATGCAAGTTTATCACGGAGATGTCAGAACTGTGGACAAAATATTAAAACCAGCCACATTTGACGCCGTTGTTACCAATCCTCCCTATCGCAGGGCAAATTCGGGAAGACTAAACCCCGACGAGCAAAAGGCAATTGCACGACACGAGATTTATGGCACCATCGATGACTTCCTTGCCGCTGGCTACTACCTACTGAAATCTAAAGGTCGAATGGCAGTGGTTTATCCAGCTCAACGCCTTGATGACCTTATAATTGCCGCGAATCGTAACCATCTCAGGCTCAAGTACCTCAGATTAATTTACTCCTATGCCGACAGTCCGGCCAGACTAGTGTTCGGGCTGTTTCGGAAAAACGCCGGTCAGGAACTCTCGGTGGGACCACCTTTTGTAATCTATGCAAACAGAAAGAAAGAATATACACCGGAGATGAAGGCACTTTATGACGCATCTTAAAAAACTTCGAGGAGGTAAAATGATGGATCTTGGGTTGAAAGGAAAGGTAGCTTTGGTTGCCGGGGCAAGTCAGGGTCTTGGCAAAGCCGTCGCAACTGAGATGGGGAGGGAAGGAGCCCGCCTTGCTATATGTGCCCTTGATGACCCAGAACTTCCGAAGGCTGTGGAGGAAATAAAGAAAACTACCGGCTGTGAAATCATCGGCATTCCGGCAGATGTCAGCAATCCGGAAGAAGCGAGAAATTTTGTAAGAAAGGCAATAGATTATTACGGAACGGTTGATATTCTGGTTAATAATGCTGGGGGACCGCCATCCAAAAATTTCTTGGAAATAGAAGATGAATTATGGCTCTTTGGCTTTCGTCTTAATCTTCTTAGCGCAATTGTCATGACGCGGGAAGTCGTGCCGATAATGAAAGAAAAACGTTGGGGAAGGATTATCAACATGACATCTGTTTCCGTAAAGCAGCCAATCGAAGGCCTAATTCTTTCCAATACCATTCGCATGGGGGTGGTCGGGTTTGCAAAGACTCTTTCCAACGAGCTAGCACCATACAACATCACGGTGAACAATGTCTGCCCCGGATACACGCTAACCGACCGGGTAAGAAAACTTGCAGAAGTTACGGCGGAAAAAGAAGGAACTACACCGCAGGAAATCATAAAAAGGTGGGAATCGCAAATTCCAATGGGACGCCTTGGTACACCAGAAGAATTTGCTGCGCTTGTGACCTTTCTTGCCTCTGAGAGAGCCGGTTACATAACAGGGGCTTCTATTCAGATCGACGGCGGTTGGTACAGGGGTTATTAGCGTTATTTAATTCTGGAACGTTTCAAGTTTATGCTCGTCCGTGTGGAACACCGTTGTAGTGCATAGGAAAGAGAGCTTCTTTTTGGGCTGTGGACAATCTGGGGCCTTGACTCTGAGACTATAGAGATATCACGCTTGGCTCCACAGCCCCCTTGAAAGCTGTCAAAAAGAAAAGGCTCCTGGCTCATAGTTTCATTGTAAAAACATCTTTGTCCGTCAATTGAACCTGGAGCAGGAAGCTGTAATCGAGAAAACGGCTGTTGATTTCTCCGGTTTGGTGTATTTTTACGCACCGTCATTTTGCGGAATGTTTTCGTTGAACAGGAGGAATTTATGGAAATGCAACAAAAAACCTTAAGAAGAGCTCACATAAGTTCGGTTGGCCGTTTTTTGCCGGAGAAGCGGCTAACCAACAAAGAGCTTGAAAAAATGATAGACACGTCTGATGAGTGGATCGCTACGAGAACCGGAATTCGAGAACGACGAATTCTCGAACCCGGTTTAGGCAATTCCTACATGGCCGTTAGAGCCGCTCGAGATTGCCTGGAAAGGGCTGGTGTTGCCCCTGAAGCGGTGGATGCCATAATTGTTGCTACAGTAACACCGGACATGTTTTTCCCATCAACGGCCTGCTTGGTGCAGCGGGACATTGGAGCAATAAAAGCCTGGGGGTTCGATCTGTCTGCCGGGTGTTCCGGTTTTGTGTTTGCTCTGACTACGGCTGCCCAATTTGTCGAATCAGGTCGTTACGATCGCGTACTCGTTATCGGTAGTGATGTTATGAGTTCAATTATTGATTATACAGATCGCGCTACCTGCGTTCTTTTTGGCGATGCCGCAGGAGCTGTGCTCATTGAACCATGTCCGGAAAATGATTTTGGAATTATTGATTTTGTTCAGAGGTGCGATGGCTCGGGGGAACCTCATCTGCACATGAAAGCTGGAGGAAGCAGAAAACCCGCATCAATGGAGACTGTGAAAAATCGCGAGCATTATGTTTATCAGGAGGGTGCTCAGGTTTTCAAGGTTGCGGTAACTCAAATGGCAGATGTAACGGTTGAAATTCTCAGGAAGAATAACCTAACCGGCAGTGACGTGTCATTCCTTCTGCCTCACCAGGCAAACCTTCGGATAATCAAAGCCTGTGCAGACCGTGCTGGTATTCCCATGGAAAAGGTCGTGGTTAACATCGACCGCTTTGCCAACACCACTGCTGCAACCATTCCACTGTGTCTTTATGACATAGTGGTTGAAGACAAACGTGTAAAAAAGGGAGATTATCTGGTAATGTCGGCTTTTGGAGCTGGTTACACCTGGGGTAGTGTGTTGGTGCGATGGTGGGAAGATCGGTAAAAGCAACGAATAGTTTATCCATGCACAGAGTTGTTGAATGGAAAAGGCGCGCCTAGTTTTGTCGTCGCAATTGAGGGAAATAATTAGAAGGAAGCAGTTATTTCCGCCGTGGCTTTAACGATGAGAGCCAACTCTATTTACCACGTGTACGTATATAATCAGATCTCCGGGCCTAGCCTGTGGATAGGTATGATCACCGCCGCCATGAATTCGCAACTGATATCCCGATGGACAACCGGCAGGTATGGTAACATTGACTTCAGCCTCTTCTTCGGTAAAACCACGTCCGCGGCAAATGGAACAATTCTTATAACTTAACCCCTTTCCGACGCATTCCTGACAATAAACCAGCCGAGTGTAATGGATGGTTTCCTTGCGTACTACTGTTAGCTGCTCAGCCAGAAAGTGAAAATCAAATCTGAGGTCATTACACCGTGAACTGTTTCCGCCTCGCCAGCTAATGCCAAAATACTCGTGCAATAAATTGGCAACATGCCTTTTGTCCCAACCAGATAAATCGGCGTTTGAACTCGAAAATTTTTTGCCTCTTCCCCGCCCGCTACTATTTCTTCCCACAAAGCCATGCCGGTAGTCGTAAACTGATCTTTTTTTGGGATCTATTAGGGTCTCGTAGGCTTCTCTTATCTCTTGAAAGTATTCTCGGGCGTTAGGGTGATCACTCTGATCAGGGTGCCACTTCAAGGCTAGCGCACGAAATGCTTTTTTTACTTCTTCTTCGGTTGCATCTACTGGAATACCCAATATGTCGTAGTAAGACTTCATGACCATTTCACTTGACCATTCTTAACCGAGTCAACCAATCAAAACTGCCCCAAAAGTATTCCCACTTCTTTACGAAGCTATGATTTTATTCTAGAAAAATTTGACTTAATAACAATACTAAACTGTTTTCGTCGATGCAAAATGATTGCACGTCTTAATACATTCACAATCCTTGGCATTGAAGCTCATCCGGTAGAAGTAGAAGTAGATATTTCCCCGGGAATGCCAGCCTTTAACATAGTTGGTCTCCCTGATAACGTAGTAAAAGAAAGCAAAGAGCGGGTTAGGACAGCGATAAAAAACAGCGGATTTGAATTTCCCCTAGAACGAATAACGGTAAACCTTGCGCCCGCACAACTCAGGAAAGAAGGCTCCGGCTTTGATCTCCCAATCGCCCTTGGAATTCTCATGGCAAACGGTGTTCTTCCATGCCAACGTAATGGCAGCCCCATTTACTGTGCAGGGGAGCTCGCTCTTGACGGCAGAATAAAACCCGTGTTCGGTGCTCTTTCTATGTCAATCACTGCAAAGGAAATCGGTATTTCAGATCTCATTCTCCCGCTGGAAAACGCTATGGAAGCCGCCCTGGTACAGGAAGTGACAGTTTATCCTCTTCAGACATTTAATGAAACTGTGCTCTTTTTGATGGGGAAAAAAGACATTCAGCCGCTACAGGCGAACCTGAACGAGCTTACAAAGATAAGCCAATGTCACACGGGTGATTTTGCCGAAGTGCGGGGACAGGAACAGGCAAAAAGAGGGATGGAGATTGCAGCGGCGGGAGGACACAACATTCTTATGGTTGGACCTCCCGGTGCGGGTAAAACAATGCTAGCCCAGCGATTACCGTCCATTCTCCCGCCAATGTCTTTCGAAGAAGCCCTTGAAACCACCAAAATCTACAGCGTCGCCGGATTAACAGGCCGCGATAAACCTTTGATCTTTACCCGTCCCTTTCGAGCTCCTCATCACAGTATATCCGACGCTGGTCTTATCGGAGGAGGGCAAATTCCAAAACCTGGGGAAGTTAGCCTGGCACATAATGGTGTGCTTTTCCTCGATGAATTCCCCGAGTTCAAACGCAATATCATTGATCTTTTGCGACAGCCAATGGAAGATGGTAAGGTAACTATTTCGCGTGCTACCATTACCCTGACATACCCGGCAAAATTTATGCTCGTTGCAGCCATGAATCCATGCCCTTGCGGATATCTTGGGTCATCTCAGAAACCCTGCACATGCACCACCACCCAGGTCATTCGCTACCAGAGCAAAATATCAGGACCCGTGCTGGACAGGATAGACATACACATTGACGTACCGGCGGTATCATACAAAGAATTGAGTTCACACCGCAAGAATATGGAAACTTCAGAGGAGATACGAAATCGCGTAGTTAAAGCCCGACAGCGACAGATAGATCGCTATTACGGCGAACCGATCGCCTGCAATGCGCATCTGTCACCGTCTCTGATAGAAAAATACTGTCCCATCACTAATCAGGGCCACAGGTTGTTGAAAGAAGCCATGGAACGGCTGAACCTCAGCGCTAGGGCTTATCACAGAATTATAAAAGTAGCGAGAACCATAGCGGATCTGGAAGACAGCGAGAATATTAGTGAAGATCACCTTTTGGAAAGCATTCAATATAGGACTCTCGACAGGTCGTACGGCCTGCTATAGCAAGAGTCTTTACTGAAGCTTATCTTTATCAGTTCATGGGAATCATTTTTGATACCTCTGCATTTACGTAGCGATAAATCTCTTCATCGGTACCGTAAATATCAATAATGCACTTGTGGTCAATAAGCTTTTCAATAATCCAGGCGGTAACGTAAAGGCTTATAAAATGCGGCCTTGGAACTATGTGTCGGATCTCTGCCGTCTGGTACTGTATGTCAAAATCTTCCGCCGTAAGCAGGCTCTGAAGACAAAGGTTAACCTGTTGTTCCAGCTCTATCTTGCTGGTCGTTTCAACGGCCCTAACCTCGATGAGACGCGATGTTATTCGTTCGCTTAACTCATCGAGATGCTTCTTAAGTAATCTCAAGGCTCGCATCTTCTGAGCCTCTTTTGCATGATCTAGCCTAGAGATTACCGCGGCTTCTCTACCGTCTGGTCTGAAATCTCCTCTTGCCATTGCGAATCCCCTCCTTTCAGAGCAATTCTCCTGTGAATGATAGATGCCACATAGCCCCCTCCAAAGCCATTGTCAATATTAACAACAACAATTCCCGGAGAGCAGCTATTGAGCATAGTGAGCAAGGCTGCAATGCCACCAAAGCTGCTCCCATATCCTGCGCTGGTCGGAATAGCGATTATGGGGCCCTCAACCAGGCTCGCCACAACACTTGGAAGGGCGCCTTCCATACCGGCAACAACCACCCAGACCGTGGCCTTTCTGAGCTCTGCCCAGATGTCCATCAACCTGTGCAACCCTGCTACTCCAACATCGTAAAAGCGCTTCACCCTGCTCCCCATTAACTCAGCCGTTATGGCTGCCTCTTCAGCAACGGGAATATCCACAGTGCCACCTGTCAGAATTGCTACATATCCTTCATCAACTGCAGGAATGTCTGATCCCCGCATAAACCAGACCCTGGCTGTTTTGCTGTAATTTCCTTCCGGAAACGAAGCTGACAATTCCGCAGCAACATCTTTATCAATTCGTGTTATCAATACAGTAGAACCCATTTCCTGCATTGATGTCACAATTTCTTTTAGCTGTTCCACAGTTTTGCCATTGCCATACACGACTTCAGGAAAGCCCCGCCTCAAAGTCCTGTGATGATCCAGCCTTGCAAAGGACAAATTTTCATAGGGAAGTCGGGCTATGAATTCACAAACTTCATGAACATCTACGAAGCCTTTCTTAAAATCTTCCAAAACCTTTATGAGTTGCTTCATAGTTGATGTCTCTCCCGTAGCCAATCTACTATCCATCTGACATAAGTCTTCGACACCCCATAAAAACTTCCCCTGATTTTTTCGTACTTATCCCGAGGAACCCTACCCTCGTGAGGATTGGTGATAAAATTCACCACAACCCTTTCCAGTTCCTTCGCATTTTTCACCATCACCCCGCATCCCAGGGATTGCAATAGCTCTTGCTCTGACTTCACCTTGCTAATATATGGACCATAAATCACCTTTCTGCCTCGGGCTATCGGCTCCATTATGTTGTGTCCCCCGATAGGAACTAACGACCCCCCGCAAAACACAGCATCTCCAAGGGCGTAGATGTCAAACAAGAAACCCATCAAATCTACTATGAGCACTCTTTCTTTAGGTTTTTCCAGACCCTGAAGAACTCTGGATAAAAACGAACACGGAATTGCTTTTCGGTTCAACAACTCAGCCAACTGCGAAACTCGATCAAGATGCCTTGGAACGAGTATGCATTTTACATTATCAAATTTCTTAATAATTTTCGAACATACATCAACAATCATGTTACACTCATTACTTCTGAGACTTCCAGCAACAAACACCCTTGTATCCCTGCCAATGTCCAGCATCTCAGCCCATTCGGAAGGCGAATACTTGAAGTTCCGGCAGGTTTCGAAAAGCTCCTCGTGTTTCGAATTACCTGTAACATGGACCCTTGATGGATCCGCGCCAAGATCAATGATACGCAGCCTATCTCCATGGCTAACCATTCCCGCCCGCCACAACCTTTGGAAAATGTCTTTGAAAACGCCCTCGAGTAAACGGTATACACGAAAAGAACGATAAGAAATCCTCCCATTGCAAAGCAGGGTCGCCACACCTAGGTTACTCAAAAAGGCATGGGTAACAGGCCAGTACTCAGCTTCGAATGTAACGAAAAGGTCAGGCACAGAGCTTTGAAAAAAACGAGATACAGGCTCGTGAAAATCAAAAGGGGCTGGCACAACCTCAAAACTAAGGTTCCTAGCAACAGATACAGCCTTTTTAAAGCCTGTAAAGGTTCCAACGGAAACAAAGATGCTACCCTTAAAGCCGCTATTTCGCAGCCCGCGAACAACAGGGAATATACCGTTCAATTCACCAACTGACGCTCCGTGCAAAATAACCACAGGCCGGTTCAACGGAGAAGTAACACACTCTAGGCCGGTTCCCTGAATGCGGTGCACCCAGAAGTCGCATTCCTCGCTAGACAAATTGTTCATCTTTCTGGTTTTAAAAAAGACGAAAGCCTTTAAAAATTTTTCATAAATTCGGAAAAAAATTTTTTGCATAACTTTTGTTGTCAGCACAGACTCCTTCAAATTATCATAGAGTGGTTGCCTAAAATACACAAACACCGGCAGGAGGCGAAATGATTCCAACGGGTATTCCAATCAAAGAACTTTTCAGGAGCTTTTCGTCCCACCTGGGCAAAGACATCAGGGTAAATGGTTGGGTCAGAACAAGGCGCGATTCCAAGGCAGGAATCAGCTTTGTAGAACTCAATGACGGGAGCTGCCTGAAGAACCTTCAGGTAATCATAAGCCACGACAATCCGTCGCTTGTCGAAATGCTTCCTATAATTACTACTGGAGCAGGCATTTCTGCATTCGGTACGCTCAAAAAATCCCCTGCAAAGGGGCAGCCGATAGAACTGGAAGCAAAAGAGATAACAATATACGGCACGGCCGATCCGGCATCGTATCCGCTTCAGAAAAAGCGCCATTCCTTTGAATTCCTTCGTCAGATTGCACATCTTCGCCCTCGCACTAATACTATTGGGGCTGTCACAAGGGTAAGAAATCGCCTCAGCTACACCATACATCGATTCTTCCAAGAGCGCGGTTTTTATTACATCCATACACCGATAATAACAACCAGTGATTGCGAAGGAGCCGGTGAAGTCTTCCGGGTTGTGGCAGAACATATGGAAGAAGAATTTTTCGGTAGGCCGACCTACCTTACAGTAAGTGGACAGCTCCAGGCGGAAATTTTCGCACTGGCTCTCGGCAAGGTTTACACCTTTGGTCCTACCTTCCGTGCAGAAAATTCAAATACTCGCCGCCATCTGGCAGAATTCTGGATGATCGAACCCGAAGTGGCCTTTGCTGACATCGAAGATAATCTAAAACTGGCCGAAGAAATGCTCCGCCAAATCGTTCAGGATGTGCTTGATAACTGTGACGAAGACCTTCAGTTTTTCGCGCGCTTTATAGATCCAAATCTGATCGGTAGACTCGAAATGATCATAAAGAAACCCTTTGAAGTCATCACCTACACGGAAGCCGTAAAGATTTTGGAGGAAAGTGGCGAACAATTCGATTATCCTGCTCGTTGGGGATGTGACCTTCAGGCCGAGCATGAACGCTACTTAACCGAGAAAAAATTCAAAAGCCCCGTTGCCGTCATTGACTATCCCAGAACCCTTAAGCCCTTTTATATGAAGGTAAATGACGATGAACAAACTGTTGCTGCAATGGACGTGCTGGTGCCTGAAGTTGGTGAAATCGTAGGTGGATCTGAAAGGGAATATCGTTACGATGTTCTCGTCGAACAGATGAAACAGAAAAACATGAACTTGGAAGACTACCAGTGGTATCTGGACCTTAGACGATTCGGTTCTGTTCCCCATGCCGGATTTGGACTGGGGTTCGAAAGATTGGTTCAGTTTGTGACCGGTGTTCAGAACATACGCGAAGCGATTCCGTTTCCGAGGACACCGGGGCATGCCTTATTTTAACGGAGGTAATAACTATGTGCTTTCATCAGAGAATAAGGTGCTTCTGTGGCAAAAATGAGGCTTTTCTATTTTATCGTGACAATGTATTGCCGGAGGAAGTCTTGGTTGAAGTTTTTTGTCCTGACTGTCGGTCCATGGCAGAGTGGGATCCCGAAAGCATGATTGATGACGGTGGCTGGATTCTTCATTACGACATGGAAATTGCGTCCTTTTACCTGAAACAAAAAGGAATCAACGTTAAGCCAACTCCGGAATTTTTGTTCGACCAGGAATATTGTTCCTGGTATGGACTAAGCCCTGATGACATTGATGCTAACATTCGACTGACGGAAGAACTGGCACCGCTTAAAGACAAAAACCTTGCTTTATACTTTAACACCTTCAGAAAAAAGCGCCTTGAACGGGTAGAAAAACTGAAAAAACAAGGTTTCAGAAAAGCTTTGAACTCATGAGCAAAGGCGTCGCAGGGACAATGAGGCCCTCGACGCCAAAAACTACTAATTCAACACCACTTCTTCCACCTTTTTCAAAATATTTTTTGGAATCGGGTATTCATCTTTATTCAAATACAACTTCAGGAGTTGGGGATCAAACTCAATTTTCTGTGCAATCTCAGCAATATCCAAACCCTTTTCTTCAATGGCCTCTATAACCTTCAGTTTTTCTTCAACCATGGATCAACCCTCCTCAGCTTCACTGTGACGTCCTATTATAATCTGTCCTTATTTTGATATTACCTGCCACGATAAGACGAAGCCTTCAAGTTTTTTCTGTCGAGAGCACATAATATGTCCGCTGTTGTAGCACATTAGTTGTCCGGTTCATACTGTGTTTAAGGAGGTGAACACGGTATGAGCCGGACGAGAAAGCTACAGGAGATGCGGATGATGTATT
>Ga0190313_1000881_pt1 | contig 16905 bp, 11 predicted proteins | sample 4870071011_MG_FD_169989 | JGI IMG/M metagenome (GOLD analysis project Ga0190313, IMG submission 169989) | Hydrothermal vent sediment bacterial communities from Southern Trench, Guaymas Basin, Mexico - 4870-07-10-11_MG | ecosystem: Environmental > Aquatic > Marine > Hydrothermal vents > Sediment ...
GCGGCAGCAAGGCTGTTGTTGAAGAGGCTTCCAGGAAAGGATATATTGTTACTGTGGGAACATATATTGGGAAGAGTTCAGGTATAATAGCTGAAATATTAAAAGATAGAATAATAATAGAAGAAAAAGTCAGAAATGTTTTGGATAAAATTGTCGTTAAAAGAAAAGAATTGAAACTTCAGAAACCGCCTGGAGAATAACATGAAACTTGAAACAGTAAAATCAACAAATGCGCCATTTATATTTATTTTGTTTTTGGTATATATTCTTTTTTTTAACGGATGTGCCTCAACAACCAGGAATATGAAAAAATCAGACATTGATGCAGAGGTTTCAGTTAAGCTGATTACCGGTATTACTTCGACTGAAGATGAAAACTCCGTTTATGTATCAATAAAAGGAGACAGGCCCCTTACCTATACTTCAGTTAAACAACCTTTCCCAGCAGGCGTTATACTCTATTTTCCTTCCACTGCGCTTGATAATACAGGTGCCGTTAAAAAAACTGATAATGATATAATAGAATCGATAAATGCTTCGGAATTAAACGGCAAAGGAAAGACAACAAGAGTTGTAATTTCCCTAAAGAAAAATATTCCATATGATGTAACGAGAGAAGGCAGCGGTATTAAAATAATTTTTAATAAAGCGCAAATGAGTGCAGCAAAGGTGGATGATAATCTGCAGGCAGGTAAAGACGGGTTTGCTGAAACAAAAAAAGATGCAAAATCAGATAAAATATTACCTGAGAAAAAAATAACAGAAGAAAAAATATCGGTTAAAAAGAAACTTGAGAAAAAAACAGGTGGAAAACCTGCATGGATTAACAGAATAGATTTTTCCAGTGAAGACGCCGGCAAGTCATCCTTTGTTATAGGAACAAACAGACCTGTTAAATATGTTGTAAAGAAAATTTCAGAAAAGAAAATTCAGATTAAGCTTTTTAATACAAGGCTACCGGACTACCGCAAACGTCCGCTGATTACCACGCGTTTTGATAGCGCAGTTAACAGGATCATACCTTTCCAGACAGCTTCCATGAAATCAGCAAATATATCCATGGCTGCAATTGAACTTCGGGAAGAAGTGCCATATACTGTGGAGGAAGTGGATAATTTTATATTATTACACTTTGAAGCATCATCAATTCCTCCCAAACCTTCCGAAGAGGTTAAGCTGCCTTACTGGAAGGAGGTTGTTTCCGAGGCTGTATTACAATTGGAAGAAGAAGATAAATATTTGGCAGACAAACCAATGGATAAAGAAGCAGGTTTTTTTGAACCCGGGCCTAAGTATACGGGAGAAAAGATAGCATTAGATTTTTTTGAAACAGATATTAAAAATGTATTTCGTATTATCAGGGAAATCAGCGGGAAAAATTTTGCCATAGACAAGAATGTTAAGGGCAAAGTTACATTGTCATTCGAAAAACCTGTGCCCTGGGATCAGATCTTTGATCTGGTTTTAAGAATGAACCATCTCGGCAAGGTGGAGGATGGGGATATAGTACGAATTGCGACACTTAAAACTCTTATTAAGGAAGAGAAGGAGAGAAGAGCTAAAACAATTGCCGAACAAAAGGCAAACCAGCAGGAGGTCGAGCTTGCGCCTGTTTTTACAGAGTATATTCCCATCAGCTATTCAGATGCGCAAGAGGATATTGTACCTTCAATTGAAAAAATATTAACAAAAAAAGTTGGAAGCGTGATAGTAGATGATCATAACAACCAGATTATTATAAGAGATGTTTATAATGTTATAAAAGAGGCAAGACAGATCGTTAAACGGATAGATAAAGTCACTCCCCAGGTAATAATTGAGGCCAGAATCGTTGAAGCATCCTCAAGTTTTGCCAGGTCAATAGGCGTTGAGTGGGGGGCAGCAGGCGGTCCCTTGACCAACCAGCTTGGTCATCTTGGGGGAGATTTGAATTATAACATGGCTGTAAATCTTGGAGTGGCCAATACAGGGAGCGTGGGGATCGATTTTTCCAGACTGATCGGGACTCCATTTGCGCTGGATGCCAGACTGATGGCAATGGAGACCCAGAATAAATTAAAGGTAATCTCTTCTCCCAAGATTGTTACCCTTGACAATAAAACTGCAACAATAAAACAGGGTGAGAGTTATCCCTATAATAAACTTGACGAATCAGGCAATACTACTACTGAATTTAAGGAAATTGAGCTTGTATTGGAGGTAACACCCCATGTGACTCCTGACAACAGAATCGCCATGACAATCAGTATAAAAAAAGATGACATTAAGGATTCCAGCAACGGTGCCTCTTATACAAAAGAGGTTGAGACCGAACTTCTTGTTAATGACGGAGAGACTGTTGTGATCGGTGGAATAATTAAATCAAGTAATAGGGATAGCAGAGAAGCAATACCATTGTTTTCCAGGATTCCGATTATAGGCTATCTTTTTAAAAATAACGCCATAACCGACGACAAGGAAGAGCTTCTGATCTTTATATCTCCAAGAATAATCCGGTTTGAGCAGCGGAGCTATAATATAGGAGCGGTAGCTGAAGAAGAGATTCCTCCTCAATAACATCCCTCCTGACCTGTGCAGTTATAACGAAACATGGAGGACACAGAGAAAAAAATATCTGCGTCCTTTTTGCTGAAAAACTTTATTTTATATTTATCAGATTATCCTCCAACTCATTTAATTCTTTTTTTGCATCATATATCAGCGGATTATCCGGCAGTAAAATAATGAATTTTTTATAAGCTTCACGTGAAAATTCATTATTTCCTGATAATTTATAAGCCCTTGCCAGTTCCAGATATAAAACAGCAGCTTTTGGTTCTTTTTTTAAACTTTTTTCTATGGTTTTATCTGCTTTTAAAAGAAATGATTCGGCCTCTGAAAGCCTGTTCAGCTTTACCTCGGTGCGCCCTGCTCCGATAAGCGCTTTAATATAATCAGGCTTTTTTCTAAGGGCTTCACGATAATATTTTTCCGAGAGTTTATAATCTTTTTTATTATAATATGCAAAACCCATGTTCAATAATGCATAATGAGGTGTCACATATATCATATTGCTGGTCAGTTCCTTATAACATTTTATAGCGGCATCCCAGTCTTTTTTTGCCATATATGCTGTTCCAAGGTTGTTTTTGGCAGGAGCAAATTCAGAATTAAGCCTTAATGCTTTTTTAAGGTGTATAATGGCAAGTTCAGGATTGTTTTGAATAAGATATGTCGTGCCGATAAGATTTTGAAGCTCAGGATCTTTTGCATATATTTTTTCTGCATTCAACAGCTCCTTAAGCGCTGTAATATAATTCCCCTGTCTCAGATATTCTTCAGCCAGGTTCTTTATGGCTCTTTCCTGTTTTTTTCTAATTTCCAGGTTTCCGGCACATGAAATTAGGCAAAGAATTGCAATTATAAATAAATATCTAAGGGTCAGCGGCACTGTTCTCATGGGTTCTCCGTTTTACTGTTAGTCAGAATATGAATATTTCTATTTTTTAAAAACCGTATTAATTCGTTATTCAAAGGAGCTGATGTTATAAAAATGTTTTTTGTTTCAGTTGCTGAAACAAAAAAGCCGGGCAGTAATATAGATATATTAAAATTGTTATTTTTTTTTGCAATATAAAATACGGGATTTTCCCTATAAGTAACATCCACTGCTTTAAAGAGCTTGTTGATTATCAGATTAAATCCGTCTTTTTTATTTATCTGAATGATATTCATTCCTTCGTTTTTTATTGCAGGGATTGCATTGCCGAAAAAATCTCCAAAGTCAATAAACAGGGGGATCTCTTCTTCTGTCAGCAGAAGATTGGAGACAGCTTCCACCTGTATCCCTGCATATGGAAATGTTATTCCCACATTCTGCGTAAAATTATACTCCATTACAGAAGCTATGCCTGCAACAAGTTTTCTATGATTAAAGGCATCAATATGTATAATCTCAGGAGGAGTCCTGTTTTCCACATATATATTTTCTTTTTTTGGCAGAGCTGTTTCTGATTTATTGAAAATTTCTTCAATAATAATGTCATGTTGTGCAAGATAACGTGTGATTGAATCCGGAGTCTGGTCGGATGGATTTTCAATAATTATTATACATACCCTGCAAGGTCTGCTGTTTTCTATGGAAAATCTATCTACAATCCATTTGCATTTTATTTTAATTTCAATTTCGTTATCCGTAAATATAAGACTCTTTTTATTATCAATTCCTGTGGCTGTTAAAATCGAATCAAGTATTTCTTTTTCAGAAGCATCTTCAGGTATTGAAGCAATTAACAAATTTTCCTGTAGTGATTTTATCGCCTGCCTGTCATCTTCACTAAGGTTATCTCCCTTTGATAATAATACCTTTGTGCCGTCACCAAGTTCAATTATGGGATAAGTGGAAAGATCAATGCCAAAATCTTCCTCGCTGTCTTTTATGGGGATATTATAAATGCCATTGTCTAAAAGATTTGCGTTAAGAATTGAAGCCACTTTTTTTAAAGAATTAAAGGCGGTTGTTTTAACTGTGTCTTGAACTGTTCTTGCCGTTTTGGAATAATCCGCCTTAATAATATTTTCAGAATCTTTTAGAATCGACCGGCACCAGGATTCATTTTTTATTGAAGAATCAGGAAGGTATATTGTCTGGCCGGCATAAATAAGGTTAATATTCTTTATTCTGGGGTTGACTATCCGTAGAAGTTTAACACCCTCCTGGTACGATTCTGTTCCATATGATCCAAATGCTGGGGCTATAAGTTTTGAGATACAGTCACCTCTTTGGACCATGTATTTTCTTGAGCTTGCCATAACTCTTTCAGGTGCTTTACTGATACTTACAAAGGGTATGGTGACTACACCTGATGACTGGCCAGGAAGAGCGCCCGTGCTTATTCTTTTTAGGGGAATCAAGATGCTCTCACCAGGGCGTATGAGGTCAATATTACGTATTTTGGGATTAATCCTTTTAAAAATTTTCAGAAATTCGGGAAAATCCTGTTTTGAAATTTCACCCCTTAACTTGAAAATCTTAAGTATCCAGTCATTTTTTTTAACAGTGTAGGGTGCACAGAGAATATCCCGCCCTTTATCCTGTCGAATAACATAGTTTTTATATAATAAGGAGCCATGTGAAGCAGGGATGGCTGCCATGTAAACTATGCTTATAAAAAATAATAACCCGATTGCGAAAAATTTTTTGTCCATTCTTATCCTTTTAGCTGGTTTTATTTTTTAAAGATAATATGTCTGCAATCTCTTCTGACACGCGTTTTACAAAAATATTAAATTCTTTCCCCTTCAAGGGTTTGCCTGGAGCAGGAATATTTTTTAAATCCTGGGGATTGATAAGAATAGGAGAGTTGATCAAGGCTTCATCAGGAGATATTTCATAATCCGGGGTAAAACTGTTTTGAAAATACATATCCTGGAAGCCTGAAAATTTAAGTGCATGTGCGGTTGAATCGAGGATGACAACATCTTTGCTTTCAATTATTCCCTGATCCCTTGCCTGAACAAGACCTGCAAGGGATTCTCCACCCTGTGTACATGCAATATGACCGTTTCTGTTTGCAATCAGCTCCCAGTCCATTATTGACTGTTCATCAACCTCCACAAAAAAAACTTTGTTGCCATTGGCAAGGCTGTTGTAGGTTTCGGCTATATGAATAACTCTTGGCATGGAAACAGGATTTCCGATCATTGCAGCCTGGGCAACACTCGGTTGTACAGTTACAGGTTTAAATTTCCTTTTTTCTTTATTTTTTTCCAGATAATATTGGTACACAGGGTCGGCATGTTTTGACTGCACCCCTATGATTTTAGGCAGGGCTTCAATTATCCCTGTTTCAAAAAATTTAATAAATCCGTTCATTATAGCTGTAATATTACCGGCATTTCCTATGGGTACTATTACAACCTTGTTTTTCATATCATATTCAAAATCCTGTGCTATTTCATATGAGAATGACTCCTGACCCAGTATGCGCCATGCATTCTTTGAGTTTAATAAAGCAACGTTATACTTTTCAGATAAATCTTCAACAACTTTCATGCAGTCGTCAAATACACCTGGAATTTCAAACACCTGAGCCCCGTTGCCTAATGGCTGGGAAAGCTGCTGGGGTGTTACTTTTTTATGGGGAAGAAGAACCACTGATTTAATGTGAGGCTGAAGATATGAGGCGTAAAGAGCTGCAGAAGCGGAGGTGTCTCCTGTGGATGCGCATATTGCAAGCACATCAGATGATATATGTCCACTATTAATAAGGAAGTTAATGTAGCTCAAAGCGCTTGCCATGCCTCTGTCTTTAAAAGATGCGCTTGGGTTTTGACCATCGTTTTTAAAAAAGAATTTTGTGCCTGTAATTTTTTGAAGGTATGAATTGGCTTCAATCAAGGGTGTATGACCTTCACCTAAATAAACCACGGAATCAAGGTCTATTACAGGGCCGATAAATTCATGATAAAGATATATGCCCTTAAGAGCCGGTATTTTTAACATCTTGCGGTAATCGAAAATTTTGCGCCAGGTTTCACCAGATACTTTTTTTAACGCTTGAAAATTTTCATCGTAAATAAGCAGCACCTGACCGCAATTGGGACATGTGTACAGTAATTTTTTAATACCGAAACTATTCCGGCAGCCCAGACACCTGTATATGAGCTTTCCTTTATGATCAGGGATAATAAACGGTCTGATTTCTTTTGGGAAATTTTCTAATTTCATGGCGTTAGTATTTCAATACCCCCCATATAAGGTTTTAAGGCATCAGGCAGAACAACTGATCCGTCAGCCTGTTGAAAGTTTTCCATAATTGCGGCCACGGTACGACCCACTGCAAGCCCGGAACCATTTAGAGTATGCACAAGCTCTGTCCCTTTTTTCCCTTTTCTTTTAAATCTTATATTTCCGCGCCTGGCCTGGAAGTTTTCAAAATTACTGCATGAAGAGATTTCTCTGTAAACTCCCTGGGCAGGCATCCATACTTCAATATCATAAGTTTTTGCTGCGGAAAAGCCTATATCTCCTGTGCAGAGATTTATAACCTGATAGGGAAGAGAAAGGCGCTGGAGTATAGATTCTGCATTACCTAAAAGTTTTTCAAGTTCATCATATGATGTGTCAGGCTTTGTGAATTTTACAAGCTCCACCTTGTTAAACTGATGCTGTCTTATTAATCCTCTCGTGTCTTTTCCGTAGGACCCTGCTTCACTTCTAAAGCATGGTGTATAGGCTGTATAAAAGACAGGAAGCATATCTTCATCAAGAATTTCATTCTGATGTATGTTGGTAACAGGCACTTCAGCGGTTGGAGTCAGGTAATAATCCCAGCCCTTGAGTTTAAAGAGGTCTTCTTCAAATTTTGGAAGCTGCCCTGTGGAAGTTAAACTTGTACGATTTACAATAAAAGGAGGTAGTACTTCCATATATTTATTTTCAGTTGTATGAATATCCAGCATGAAATTAACTAAAGCCCTTTCAAGTCTTGCTCCTGCTCCAAAGTATAAGGGGAAACGGGCTCCTGTTATTTTGGAAGCTCTTTCAAAGTCAAAAATATTGAGTTTTTCTCCAAGCTCCCAATGGGGCTTAGGCTTAAATTGAAACTTTCCTGGCGTCCCCACTTTTTTTACAAGGGTGTTTTCTTCACTGTTTTTTCCCACAGGCACTGAATGGTGTGGCATATTAGGTATTTTTAAAAGAATTTCGTTTATTGTTTTTTCCTGCTCAGAAAGATTTTGTTCAAGCTCTTTTACAGTATGGGAAACTTTGCGCATTTTTATTACAAGCTCATCTCTGCTTTTATCCTCTTTTTTCATGGCTGCAATCTCTTGTGAAGCCAGATTTCTTTCGTGCCTTAAACTTTCAATCTCAAGCAGGATTGTTTTCCTTTTATCGTCACAGTCTTTAAATGCTTCAAGGTCTATATTTTTTTCCCCTCTGTTTAATAATGCACGGCTTATTATGGATAAATTCTGGCTTACAAATTTTATTTCAAGCATTATAGTTCCTATGTTTTTATAAAGATTTATTTGCAGAAAAGAAAGAAGTTAAAAATTTGTGGATTATTTTTTAAAAATCATGGCACAGAGAATAAATTTAGTCAATGATTATTGTGGGTTGACTTTATTTCTATTTTTAGGTAATATGTATAAATATATATTCTGGCATTATTTTATTACTGTTGCAATCTGTTTATTAAATTTAAAAAATGTGTTTTTGTAAAGAATTTTTTTATCCGGTGCTATAAATATAGATTTTGGGGGAAAATACATGGAGGATGTTAAGAGTAGAAAAAACGAAATGCGAGCTGATATAACAACGAGAGTTGAATCTGTTTCCCATGAAAATTTATTAAACATATATCAAAAAATAGATGAAAGACTTTTTGAGTTCGCAAATTTTATGGAAGCAAATATTGTTTTACTCTATTTAAATTGCGGCGCTGAAGTGGCTACAGGGAACATCATAAGAAAATGCTATGAGTATGATAAACTGGTTGTTTTTCCCTTATTTAATAAAGATAATAAGAGGTTTACACTGGTGAAGGTCGATGATCTTGATGGCAGTATGAGAAAAGGACCAGGGGGTGTGCTTGAACCGAATCCGGCAAGATGTAAGGTTGTCCCTCTTGAATCTTTAGATATAGCAATAATTCCAGGCATTGCTTTTGATGAAAAAGGAGGAAGGCTTGGGACCGGGGGGGGATATTACGACAGGCTTATACCTAAAATTCCAATAACAGCAAGAAAAGTTTCACTTGCATGTGAATGTCAGTTAGTACAGCAGGTCCCGGTTGAACCACATGACAGGCATGTGGATATTATAATAACTGAGAAAAGGATTATTTATAAGATTTGATGGCACCATGGGTTTTACTTTTTTATGAGCGGGTTGGATTTAAGGCTTTCTCGAGTTTGTCAAGGTCGTTTACTTCACCCACAGCTATTAAAGTTTCTCCCGCTTTAACAAGTGTTTCAAAAGAGGGATTAAAAAGCATGGTGTTGTCAGGTCTTTTTATGGCAATAATTATAAGATGATAGTCCTGTCTGATATTTGAATCTTTTAACGAAAGATTAACAAGTCTTGAAGAAGAGCCCACAGGCATCTCTTCCATCTGTATATCTGTACGTTTATGGGTCAGTGCAAGATCTATGAAATCAGTTACTGTGGGACGAAGAAGCCTTTGGGCCATTCGCCTGCCTCCTATGTCATAGGGAGACTCCACAAGATCTGCTCCTGCTGCGCGCAGCTTTGATTTTGTTTTTTCTTCTCCTGCTCGGGCCATAATAAAAATATTTTTTGAAAGCTGTCTTGCGGTCAGCACAAGAAAGACATTTTCGGTATCACTGCCGAGAACTGCTATAAGACTTTTAGCGCGTTTAATTCCGGCTTTTTCCAGCACCTTTTCATCTGTGGCATCTCCTTCAATAAAAAGCAGTCCTGCTTCGATTGCCTCGGAAGCAAGATGACTGTTTTTTTCAATAACCACTATATCCGGATATTTTATTTTTAATTGTCTGCAAAGAATATTTCCTATGCGCCCATAACCACATATAATATAATGATTTTTTATTTTACTGGTTTTTTTGTCCAATTTTCTTTTCCCCAATATATTTTTGATCTGTCCTTCAACGATGAACTGTACAACGGCAGCAGCAATATATAAATAAGACCCCACGCCGATAGAGATCAGGCATATCGTATATATTCGCCCGGCGTTGCTTATTTCGTGGACTTCACCATACCCCACAGTAGTTAATGTTATAACAGTCATATATAAAGAGTCGAGGATATTCCATCCTTCGAAAAACATAAACCCTGCAGATCCTGTAATCATAATGACAGTTGCAAAGGTTATAGCTATTATGAGATGTTTTGTGCTGTTCATTTTGTTTATGAAGTTTGATGTTATCTTAAAAAAACAGGTTGCTGTTATATAATTAAAGGCTTGCCGAATTATTGCTGATTATGTAATATTTTGGTGGAAAATCAAGAATTAATATTAAAAATTCAAATTTGTTTGTATATTTAAGAGGGATATAGATTGTTTTATAAGGTTATTCCGGTTTTTAACGGTATCTTCACATTAAAGTTTACAGGAAGGTCACACAATTATCAGCTTGATAATATTCATGATTTTATATTTCTTGTTATTGATGAGAGGGGTGAACCTCTGCTTGTTGATACCGGCTTTGATGCTGATTATATTCCAGGCACCGAATTTAGTTGTAAAAAAAACAGAAAAGATGAAATCTGTGAAGCAATTAAAAAACATGGTTTCAGACCAGAGGATATTTCAACTGTTATTCAAACACATATGCACTGGGATCATACAGGCGGTATGAATATGTTTCCAAATGCCTGTTTCTATGTACAGGCGGATGAATTTAAAAGTATGATTAATCTGCGACCCAATGAAGAACCCTGCTATTGCCCTTCACACTGGATGCCGGTTTTGCCCCGGATTCGCCTTGTAAACGGAAACTGCAACCTAAAGCCCGGGATTCGCCTGATCCATACAGGGGGACATACTCCAGGGCATCAGGTAATTGAAGTTAAAACCAGGAAAGGGAGTATTATACTTGCAGGAGATGCCCCTTTTGATTACGACAGCTTGTGGGAAGGTGGTCTGGAGAAAGACTGGGATTATTTTAAAAAATTACATGGGAGCCGTTTTTATTGGGATAAAGAGGTGCTGCCGACAATCAAAACGTGGCTTGGGCATCAGAATATTCATCATAATCCTTCTTTTGGTCCTATGGGGTTAGATGAAATAAAGATGCTGGGGGACAGGATCCTGTATTCACACGACCCTGATCTTTTGGGATTTAACAGTGACTAAGAAAAAGATTTTTGACAAAAAGGATATTACGGTAATAACAACCCATATTAATGCTGATTATGATGCAATAGCCTCCATGCTTGCCGCTCATAAACTCTATGAGGATTCCTGTGTGATTTTTCCTGGTTCAGAGGAAAAGAGCCTAAAAGGCTTTTTTGTTCACTCAATGGCTTATATGTTTAATATGGCTGATATTAACACACTGGACATGTCAAAAATCAAAAGGTTAGTGCTGGTTGACACAAAGCGCGCGGATCGCATCGGCAGGCTTTCTGAGCTGATAGGCAGGGATGATGTTGAAATTCATATTTATGACCATCACCCCAAAAAGGCGGATGACATAAGAGGAGACTATGAAGTTATAAGGCTGACAGGCTCCGCTGTAACCATAATATCAGAAATCATTAAAGACAGACAGATAGATATATCCCCTGACGAAGCCACAGTTATGTGTCTCGGTATTTATGAGGATACAGGCTCTTTTACTTTTTCATCAACAACTGAACAAGATTTTTTGGCGGCTGCGTTTTTTGTTTCAAAGGGCGCTAACTTGAATATCATATCGAGCCTTATCGACCGGGAGATTAATCCTCAACAGGTAAGCCTTTTAAACGAGATGATTCAGTCGGCAACCCGCCATGATATAAAGGGGGTTGAAGTAGTAATTTCATCCATTACAACCGGAGAATATGTCCCTGATATTTCATTGCTTGTGAGTAAAATGGTTAAGATGGAGAATATTAATACTATTTTTGTTTTGGCAAGAATGGAGAATAAAATTTTTATTATTGCCAGAAGCAGAATGCCTGATGTCAATGCAGGAGAGATCCTTTCATGTTTTGGCGGAGGCGGGCATTCTTATGCTGCATCTGCAACGATTAAGGAGAAAACTCTTGCCCAGACCGAACAAAAATTGTTGGAGATTCTGTACAGTCACATAATAAGACCAGGAAGGCTGGCAAAGGATATCATGTCTTCGCCTCCAATAACGACAAGTCCTGAAATTTTGTGCAAAGATGCAGGGAGTCTTCTTACCCGGTATAATGTAAATGCTCTTTTGGTTGTTGAAGACAACATAAAAGAAGAAAAAAAAATTGCCGGTTATATTTCGCGTCAGGTAATAGAAAAAGCTGTTTATCACGGTCTGGAAAAACTTCCTGTGCGTGAATATATGACCACTGAATGGTCTGTGGTGAAGCCTGATGCGGATATAATTGAAATTCAGAAAAAAATAATTGAAAACAAACAGCGCATTCTGCCGGTTATTGATAAGGGTTTAATTGCAGGTGTAATTACACGCACGGATCTTCTAAATGTACTTGTCCAAAAGTCCGGCGAAATATCTGGCAGAGGGTATGACGCCGAAGATATGCCTTTTAATGTTAGAATGAAAAATATTAATAATTTTATGACAGAACGTCTTTCCGGCACACTTCTCGATATATTGAGAAGTATAGGAAAGGTTGCAGATGAGACAGGCTGCAACGCTTATGTGATCGGCGGTTTTGTGCGTGATCTGTTCATGTACAGAAGCAATGAAGATATGGATATAGTGATTGAAGGGGATGGGATAGCATTTGCCAGAAAATTTGCAAAAATTAATAAGGCCAGAGTGCACTGCCATGAAAAATTCGGCACAGCGGTGATTTTATATTCCAATGGTTTTAAAATAGACGTGGCATCAGCAAGAATGGAATATTACAAATTTCCGGCAGCAATGCCTGTGGTGGAAATGAGTTCAATAAAGCTGGACCTTTATCGCAGGGATTTTACCATTAATACCCTGGCAATAATATTAAATCCCGGGAGGTTTGGAAGGCTGATCGATTTTTTTTCAGCTCAAAAAGATATCAAAGACAAGGCGGTTCGTGTTCTTCATAATTTAAGTTTTGTTGAAGATCCCACCCGTGTATTCAGGGCAATAAGATTTGAGCAGCGTTTTGGCTTTACAATAGGAAAACTTACATCCGGCCTGATTGAAAATGCAGTAAAAATGGATTTTTTTAAACGCCTCAGCGGCAAACGGGTCTTTTCAGAGCTGCGCCAGATTTTTATGGAAGAAAATCCCGTAAATTCAATTATAAGGCTTAATGACTATAACCTCTTAAAAATAATTCATCCTTCCATTAAACTGGACAGCCTGATGATTTCGTTATTAAATTCAGTTAGAAAGGTTTTATCCTGGTATGATCTGCTTTTTATTGAGGAGGCTTATCACAGATGGGCTGTTTTTTTCATGGTTTTTACAAGTGGTTGTGATAAACAGATTTCTGACACCATCTGCAGCAATCTGAAAATTCCTTCAAAATTTGTAAAAAATTTTTGTGAAAATCGTTTTAAGGCTGATGGAACTCTTTGCTGGTTTGAACGAAATATGCCCCTTAAAAACAGCATAATATACCATAATCTTAAAGGATTCAGAACCGAGCTTATACTTTATATGATGGCAGTAACGAAAAACAGGGAAGTCAAACGGGCAATGTCTTTTTATTTTACCCAGTTAAGGAACGCAAAGACAATTATAAGGGGAAAGGATTTAAAAGAGATGGGGTTTGAGCCGGGTCCTGTTTTCAGTAAAATTTTAAATCTTGTTCTTGACGCAAGATTAAACGGTATTGTTAAAACTGTAAATGATGAAATTAAATTTGCAAAAGATATGTTGTAAACTGTAAACTAAATTTGAAGGATTCCAACTGACCTTATACAATTATGAAAGATTTTTTTAAAGTCGAAGACCTGTATAAGGCGCTTGAATATGCATCTGATTTTTCTTTTGTCGATTATCAGCAGGTGCATTTAACAGATAGTCTTGGAAGGATTGCCGCCGCAGATATCTTTTGCCAGGATAATATTCCGAATTTTTCACGCTCCACCATGGATGGCTATGCTGTTGCCGCAGCCTCTTCATTCGGGGCAACAGAGGCCTGCCCTGCTTATTTAACTGTTAAAGGAACAGTTGAAATGGGCGCTCAACCGGAGTTTAATATAAAAACCGGAGAAGCTGCAAGGATATCCACAGGGGGGATGCTGCCTGAGGGTACGGACAGTGTTGTTATGATAGAACATGTGCAGGCTCTCGATGACAAAACTATTGAAGTCTATAAAAGCGTTGCTCCGGGAAGTAATATTATTGAGGCAGGAGAAGATGTTGGAAAGGGAGAAATAATTTTATCCTGCGGTCAGAAAATAAGGGCGCAGGAGGCAGGCATGCTTGCGGCTGCAGGAGTGGAGAATATTCGTGTATATAAAAAACCGGTAGTAGGAATTATTTCCACAGGAGACGAGGTGATTGAGGTTAATGAAAAGCCGGGGCCCGGTCAGATTCGTGATATAAATACATATACTCTTTCATCACTTGTTTTAAAGGCTGGGGGCATACCTTTATTATTCGGCATAGTAAAGGACAGTTTTGATGATCTTCTTAAAGCATGTTTAACAGCCTTGAATAAAACTGATATGCTTATAATTTCAGGGGGCAGCTCTGTGGGGGTCCGTGATTTCACCCTTGATGTTTTCTCAGGACTGCCCGATTCAACTGTGCTTTTTCATGGAATATCCATAAGCCCGGGCAAACCGACTATTCTGGCAAAAAGTAATAATAAAGCCCTTTGGGGTCTGCCAGGCCATGCTGTTTCTGCAATGATTGTTTTTGAAATCGTGGTTAAACCCTTTGTTGAACGTATGGGTGGTTATGTAAAAAAAAGGGGCGTGGAGCCTTCATTTACCGCAACTTTAACGAGAAATATCGCATCTTCCCAGGGAAGAACCGATTTTGTGCGTGGAAAATTAATAAAAAAGGATAAAATTTTATATGTGGAACCTGTTTTAGGAAAGTCAGGTCTGATAAGTAATATGGTAAAAGCGGACGTGCTTGTTAAAATAGGAAAAAATTCAGAAGGAATAGAAAAAGGTGCTAAGGTAAGAGTTTTGCCAATATGATTGTAGAATATTACAAGGTGGCTTAATAAATAATAATGAAAAAGAGAAATTTTAATCGAAACATATATCTTAATATGAAATCTCTGTCAGAGGCAAGGGAGATACTTTTTAATAGATTCAATTTGTCAGGGCTTCTAAAAGAAGAAAGAATAGATTCGGTTGATTCTGTTGGCAGGGTGCTGGCACAGCCGGTATATGCAAGAGCCTCTTCTCCGAATTTTCATGCTGCTGCAATGGACGGTATTGCAGTTAAGGCTGACGCTACATTTGGCGCAAGGGAAACAAACCCTAAAAAACTAATTGTGGGCAGGGATGCCTATTATATTAATACAGGCCATGTTATGCCGGAAGATACTGATTCCGTTATCATGATAGAAAATGTGAATGCTCTGGATGAAAAAATATTAGAGATTGAAGCTCCTGCATATCCCTGGCAAAATGTTCGTAAAATGGGTGAGGATATTGTGGCAACCGAGCTGCTTTTTCCGCGAAATCATCTTGTTACGCCATATTGTGTGGGCGCATTACTCACCGGAGGCATTTTTGAGGTTTCAGTTAAGGAAAAGCCAAGGGTGCTGATTATACCCACGGGAAAAGAGCTTGTGGACTGGCAGGGAACGGGAGATGATAAATTTTTTTCTTTAAAACCTGGCCTGGTAATTGAGTCAAATTCCTGTCTTATGGGAAAGCTTGCTGAATCCTGCGGAGCAGTTTATGAACGCTCTGATATAATAACAGATGATTCTGAAAAGATTAAAGAGGCAGTAAAAAAAGGTGTTGACGGGGGCTATCATATTATTCTGATACTGGGCGGGTCATCTGCCGGATCCGAGGATTTTGCAAAACAGGTTATCCTCGATTCAGGAGAGGCGCTTGTCCACGGCGTTACAATAATGCCTGGCAAGCCGGTAATTATCGGAGCAGTAAAAGATAAACCTGTTTTCGGCATTCCAGGGTATCCTGTATCAGCCATAGTCGTTTTTGAGCAGTTTGTCAGCCCGTTAATCGCAGGTATGCTGGGTCAGCCTGAAAAGCAGAAAGAGAAAATTGTTGCTCTATCCTCAAGAAAAATTCCATCAAAATTAGGGATTGAAGAATTTTTGCGTGTTAAACTGGGGGTTGTGGGTAAAAAAATGGTTGCAATGCCTCTTCCAAGGGGCGCAGGTTCTATTACATCAATAACCGAAGCCGATGGAATTATCCGTATACCTGAAAATTCAGAGGGGATAAATTATAATGAGCCTGTTGAAGCCGAGCTTCTTTGCCCCTTGTCATCAATTGAAAACACCATAGTCGTTACAGGCAGCCATGATAATACGCTGGATGTTCTGGCCGATCATATAAAAAAAAAGGGCGGCAGCCTTAGACTCTCTTCCAGTCATGTGGGAAGCCTGGGAGGCCTGATGGCAATTAAAAAAGGAGTTTGCCATCTTGCAGGCTCCCATCTTTTGGATACGGAAGATGGAACCTATAATATTTCATACATAAAAAAATATCTGCCGGATATCAGTGTTAAACTGGTCAACCTTGTGATAAGAGATCAGGGGCTTATTGTTCCCAGGGGAAATCCAAGGGGGATTAAAGGCATAGAAGATCTTGCAAGGGGTGATATAAGTTTTATAAACAGGCAGGCAGGCTCGGGCACAAGAATACTTCTTGATTTTAAACTGAAAAATTTTGGGATTGATCCTGACAGTATTACAGGATACGAAAATGAGGAGTTTACCCACATGTCGGTGGCAGTGGCTGTTTTGAGCGGGGCTGTGGATACCGGCCTTGGCATATATGCTGCTGCAAAGGCGTTAAATCTTGATTTTGTGCCTGTGGTAACCGAGCAGTATGATCTTGTTATTCCTGAAAAATATTTTGAATCTGAAAACATTAAATCTTTGCTTGAAATAATAAACTCAAAAAAGTTCAAAAAAAAGGTGCTGACTCTTGGTGGTTATGGCACTGAAAAAACGGGAGATATTATAACAATAAAAAAAACTGAATTACTTTAGCAGCTCGACCTGCACCGAAGCGCGGTGGGTTGTTTTTTTTTATAATCGCACAACGTCTTTAAAAAACTCAGGGGGTAATAAAATGACAGACATTTCAAAAATTACGCTGTACAGCGGTGGTCACAAGGGGGCAGAGG
>Ga0190313_1000883_pt1 | contig 16880 bp, 21 predicted proteins | sample 4870071011_MG_FD_169989 | JGI IMG/M metagenome (GOLD analysis project Ga0190313, IMG submission 169989) | Hydrothermal vent sediment bacterial communities from Southern Trench, Guaymas Basin, Mexico - 4870-07-10-11_MG | ecosystem: Environmental > Aquatic > Marine > Hydrothermal vents > Sediment ...
TATTTCGGGTTATTTCGGTGTCGATTTCATTAAGCAAGTTGTAGAGTACTTTGGAAAAGTAAAGAGGTATAGATAGCTTATAAACTATGGTCTTTGACGTATTTCCTACAGTATTACCAGTAATATCCCTTCCAGCTAAACCTACTGAAATAACTACAACTGATTGGGGTACTGGTTACGATAAAGCGTATATTTTAAAGTATGTATCTGATTCTGCTACAAGCTCTGATAAACTTTTAGAGCTAAACTTACCAGTTTTAGACGAATCATTAGGTACGGATACGTTAATACAACACGAAGCATATATTGCTATAGTTGATTTAGGTTCTGGAATTGACTTACTAAGTATCTTTGATAGGTATTTCAAAGATACGAGTATTGGAGAGGAGTTTCCAGCAAAAATATTACTTGAGTTAAAAGAATACGCAACTGGTAGCGATTTGGCAATATTAGGTGTAGGCATATTTGGCGAAGATTCTGCAATCGCTTCAGAAGTAAGACTATCACCCATCCCAATCGGAGTAGAAGACGAATCTTATGGAAAGGATTTACTAAAGTTTATCGAGAAGATATGTAAAGATATAGGCTCTGGAATTGAGCTATCAGAGTTGTCATTGCTTGCAAAAGATTTAGCTGAAGGTTACGATATAGTAAAAGCGATACAAGTAGCAATAACCAAATACGATTCTGCAATCGGTAGTGATATAAGATTATCACCAGTATTTATATCCGTTACAGATTTATCTTCTGGTTATAGTGCATTGAGTATAAGAGGAAGGGTTAGGACAGATTCTGCAATTGGAGTTGATATTGGTTACAAAGGCTATTTAGTTAGAGATATTTCAACTGGTTACGAATTCGTTAAATCAATTCTCAGAACTCAAAAAGATGTAGGACATGGATTAGAAATAAGGTTATCACCAATCCCAATCAAAGTAGAAGACATTTCAAAGGGATTGGATATAGGTAAACTCGTTTACAGAGAATACCTCGCTAAAGATGAAGCGATAGGCTACAGCATTGTAGCTCAAAGAATTTCGAGAATTAGAGACATTGGACACGGATTAGAATTAGCTGTTCAAACGATTTTGGCAAAAGAAATTGCAAAAGGCTTTGAAAAAATCATAGGAAGGTCAATTCAGATTAGAGATTCATCATTTGGTGTAGAAACCAGACTATCACCAATACCTCTCTGGTTAAAAGATACATCAAAAGGAGTGGAAAGGTTAATTCTTGATAAAGAAGCTTTTACAAAGGATGTTTCAACTGGTATTGAGAAAATGCAAATAAAAGTACCATTACCTACACAATATGAAGTAATAAACATTGAATTATCTTCAAATGTATTGCAAGATGTATGTCTTAAAGAAACTATTAGCAATATCCTTGAAATAAGGAGGAGTATAACAGTTACTTCAACACCTAAAGCTAAAGAGATATCGCTTTCACAAGTTGTAAAATTAACTAACGAATTAAAAGTACTCTTAAACAAGGTTATAGCTAAGTATATAGCGTATATAATTAGAATATCAAGTCAATTGAACTTAATACAAGAGAACTTATCAAGGCAAACTCAGTCAGTTCTAACATTAGATTTAAAAAGAAACCTCACAACTAAGCGTATAGAAGCTACAAAATTGAGATTCAACGAAACAATACCTATAACTCAGTCTCTAAAATCGTTTAAAGCTTATAAGAAATTCATAAGTTTAAATGAAGAATTTAAGCATTACATTGGAAGAGGATTGTTAGATATTTTGCTTAACAGAGTCATAGAATTGCAAGAATCTTTATCTGCAATTAATAAGCTAACGGTAACTTCAGAAGATACTTACAAAAAGCTATCCGTTACAGATTCATTCCAAATAGTAGTTCCAAAATTGGTAATATCTAAAGGTAATATCCTAAAGACTACATCCTTATCCGAGAAATTTAACTACAATGTATATAAAATCATAACATTAAAAGAGCTGGCAGATATAATAAAAGAGCAAGGAGTTAGGCTATTTTCAAAAATAGATGTTTCTAAAATAGAACCTATTGTATTAAAGCGTTTTGAGAAGACTTTATACAATTTAGGTATAGATACAATCTATTTACCATCAAAAACACACATGTCAATTGAGGGATTCATTAGAGGTTTTAAGATAGATAAAAGCTACAGACACAGAAATGCTGAGTTGTATGAAGGTTTTATACTGAGTCTATTAGGAATACTACGAAAGGTTTTTGAAGCATACAAACAACTAAGAGACTTAGAACTCCTTTTGGGTAAGTTTAGATATGTTGGAATTGGAGACCCAGTATTTCCAGAAGACATAAACCTATTCTATGATGCTTTCAAGACATTTCTTGAGTTTGCGAAAACACTATACCATGAAGCTTTCAAAGAAGACGAAGATATTTTACGATGTATATGGGAAATACAACATGGTTTGAAAAAGTTTAAGAAAGTATGGTTATTTGAGATTGCATCTCCAAAACATAGAAATCAAATTGTAGATTTGATAATGAAGGCAAGGAAATTCTTAGAAACAGCATGGGAGAAAGCATAATATGGTTACGTTATTTAGAGTGAAAGTTAGATATGTAGCAAGACATGAAATAATACAACCAGATGACCATAACAAATGTGTAGATGCTCTTAAAGAGATTGTTAGAGTGTCATATGACCTTCTTGAGAAGATGGGTCAACCTGTTTTCTAACATAATATTTTTAAGTAACTTAAACAATAGATTATTATGCCATCTGAAAGAGCTACAATTAGTACGGTTACAACGGTTTTGAAATTTAGAGACCCAAAAGGAGAAGTATATCAAGCGGGAAGGGCGGGAGAGAAACTAAAGAAACTTGAAAAAGAGTTCTACGATTTACTTTACGAAAAGAAAAGGGTTTTAGGAAACCTTTTCTTAGAGGAAGGGATAAATCTAATATGGACAGCAATATGCGGTGGCTCATTTACTCCGTTTGATTCAGCACATGCACACATAGGTGTTGGCGATGGTACTGCAAGTCCAGATTATTCCCAAACGGGTCTAACTGGAGCTAATGTTTATTACAAAGGAATGGATACGGGATATCCGACTTATGGAACAGATAGAAAAGCAACATTTAGAGCAACATTTGGTGGAGATGAGGCTAACTATACGTGGAATGAATGGAGTGTGTCTAATGGACCATCCAACGATGCAGTGAACCTTAATCGCAAAGTAGAGAGCTTAGGTACTAAATCATCTGGCTCTACTTGGATAATGACAGTAGAATTGAGCATAGGATAACCATGAACGCTAAAGAACAAATCGAAAGTAAGAGTGAAGGAAACATAGGAAGTTCTGTCAAGTTAGCCATTAGAGACAAGCCTCAGAAATGCGAAGTCAGATTACACGGTTTAAAAGCAAAGATTCTTGTTAAAGTTAAAGATGAAAATGAAAAAGTAGTTTCTGAGAAAATCTATCCAGCTAATTCTTTCTTACTTAATTTCATGAAAATGCTTTATTCAGTATTTACAGCAAGCTCAATTACAGCTAAAGATACAAATGGAAATGATGTAAGTATGCATTTTACAGAAGTGAAAAAACACGAATATTATAAAATAGAGTATAGAGAGATAGAAAGAGATGTATATAAATCTGGATTTCAAGCATGGGCTATAAAAGAAGATGACAGTCATGGCATTCAAATCGGAACGGGAACTAAGACAGTTTCACCAGACGATTATAAACTTGAAAGCCAAATACCAAGTGGTATTGGTTCTGGAAAAATGCTGTATTTGAGCAGTGAAATCAAGAACGTTCAAGTTGTAGGGAATTCCGCCCACCTTGAACTTAGAAGAACATTCTTAAACTATAGTGGTGATAAGATTACTGTTAACGAAGTAGGATTAGCGGTAAAGCAATTTTCACCAGAAACTAACATTTTGGTTATAAGAGATGTAGTAGAAGCTACAGACGTTCCAAACAACTACGGTTTGGATGTATCTTATATAATAGAAGTATCAGTTTAATTTAAGGTGATAATATGGAATCTGAAGTTGAATCTATAATAACAGCATACATAGCTCTGACGGTTAAAGATAAAAATGGGAAAGAGCTTAAGAGAGTAGTTCAACCAATGCGTAGTTTACTTAGAAATTTCATGGTTATGCTTGAAACTATGTTCATAGGAAAAGACACATTTTGGAATCTATATACACCAAGCGATGCAATCGATGTAGATGGTAACCATTTCAAATTGTCAGTAAGTGTTCCACAACAACAGTATGGAACACCGATAGGATGGAGAATCGATGCAGAAGCTGGAGATGTACTATACGAAAGAGGAGAACCTACCGATTGGGGTATAATGGTTGGAGCTTCGGATGACCCAAACACAATCAATTTTTGGAACTTGGCAGAACCATATCCACATGGAAAAGGAGCGGGATACATGAACTATCTAAGTTCTGAAATATCAGAACCATACTTTGACGGTTCTAATGTAGTAATAGAAATCAAAAGGTTAATAGTAAACGAAGCAGATGTTGAACAAACTGTAAGAGAAGTAGGAATAATCGCAAGAGAGTATCACACATGGAAACGATTTCTGATTGCAAGAGATGTTTTGGACACGCCAATAACAGTTCCAGCTAAAGGGTTATTAGAGGTTACAATTGTTATACAAGGAATATTAGCGCCATACCAAGTTTACTACTTGAAAGATTATGCTGTAGGAAGTGAAGCTTCTACTGTCAGTAAAGTTTGAAGGTGATTAAGATGATTCGTAAGCTCCACCTTAAATGTCCAAATTGTGGCAAAGAGTATGAAATATATAGAAGAGTCGACAGTAGTTACACCATGCTAATGTGTTTAGAATGTGGTCATATTGCTCCATTGTATGAGTGGTTAAAGAAAGATTTATAAGTTAAACACTGTTGGATTAAGCTTAAGTTGGTAGTTGGAGGTGCTAAACTATGTTGTGTCCTAGATGTGGTGTAGAAATGGTATATTTAGGAAAAAGCCACGTAAGACCAGATGAGGATGAATATTATCATTGTCTTAAGTGTAGGCATTCTTACAGACATGAATACAAAATAGGCAAGCTCGTAGATTTGGGTAGAGAAGCAGTCTGAATAAAGGTGTTAGAAATGAAAATCGCATACTACTCTGTAGCTCCATTTTGCTCAAGTGGATTTGGAATTTGCACTCGCTACTTAGCTTACCATCTCGCAAAGAAACACGAAGTGGACATCTATTCTTACTTTGGTTACGAAGGTGCAGAAATCCCGTTTATGATTGAAGATAGGCAAGTTAAAATCATAGGTGGAAATGGAACGGTATATCATCCAGTATTCTTTGACAGATATAAAGAGTATGATATTCAAATCCTACACTTTGATGGATGGGTAATCTCAAAACAACTTGCTCAACTAAAAGATGCCAACATTATACACTGGTGTATATTGGATTCAGACCCTCTCCAAAGAGCATACATACCGATGATGCGCTCTGAAGGCGTAAAACTCCTCGTTCCAATGACTAATTGGGGTAAAAAAATACTTGAGCAAAGTAGAGATGTTCCGAAGCACAAGATTGCAGAGCCAATACCTCATGGTGCTGACCCAAACATCTACTACCCAGAGAATAACCCTCAAGTGGATTTTATACCAGATGATATAGATTTCTTTGTCGTAGCAGTTGTAGATAACAATGGAATAAGAGAGAATGTTCCAGAAATCATAGAAGCTTTCGCTCTCTTTCTAAGAGATATTGAGCCAAATGCATTTCTCTACATGAACACAGAACCGATAAAATACGGTGGATATAACCTCTATGAAGTCATAGATGCGATTGAAGATAAATACAACGTAAAGGTGAGAGATAAAGTCATGTTTAAGGTTACGAATGGCTATCTACCGTCTGAAATAATGAGGAAGCTCTATTGCAAGGCTAATTGCTTAGTAAACACCGTAAAAGGAGGCTCATTTGAGTTGCCTTTAATAGAAAGTGGCTTATGTGAGACTCCAGCAATAGCAACGGATTGGGGAGCAACGGGAGAATTGCTTGGTGAGCATGAAGCATACGTAAGCAATAATGTCATTCTCAAGGAAAGAGGTATAGGAATAAAACCAGTAGCGTTCATGTGGATGAATAGGACATCCTCAAGACAAGCGGTGTTGAATGTTGAAGATATAGCCTTTGCACTCTGGTATTACTACTCATATCCAGAAAGAGCAAAGAAGCATGCGAGAAACATGAGAAAATGGGTTCTCGAAAACGCAACATGGGATATCGTAGGAGAGAAATGGCTTAAGCTCTTAGACGACATCGAAGAGAATGGCTTTCCAGAGCAAAAAGATATTGAAATTGTAAGTAATATCTAATATTAATATGACTGTAGTAATAAAAAGCAAAGAGGTATTAGCTGGAACGGTAGCTCCATCAGCATTGAGTGAACCAGCTTTAGTTGTGGATATACCAGACCAACCAGACGAATACATCATGGAAGGATACATAGATTTAGCTCAAATGCAAAGCGGTGATGAAATAGTAATAGAGGAATTCTTAGCTGTCGATGGAGCGAGTCAAAGACTTCTAACTAAGATGACATTTGCAAATGTCCAAGATGAACCAATCATAAGATTCCATTCGAAGACAATCAAAAGAGATGCAAAATATAGAGTTCAACTAACGCAAATGAAAGGAACTCTAAGGGAATATCCATACTATTTCATAAAGCTCAACTTTGGAGCGGTATAACATGGTTGAGGTAACCAAGATTGGTAACAAAACCCTTGTGATGGATGGTAAAATCCTAAGCTTGTTCAGAAAAGGCTCTCTACTTAGACAGATGTATTACGGTGGCTATGAAGACTTTGATGGTGCAAACGGTGGGGTTTGGAAGAAATATATCAACGTTCCTATTACAACCATTCCATCAGAATACGCTCAATACCTTATTGAGATAGACACCACTAATGTTTCGGTTTACAATGCTAAAGGTGATTTAAAAGCTCAAGCATCGATTGCGAGTGAGTTCTGGGATTTAGTTCGCTCTGATGGTTATGACATTAGAGCGTTTGACCATTTATTTAATCAATTGTGGTTTTGGGTTGAAGAGTTTGACTACACTAATAAGATAGCTAAGATATGGGTTAAATTGCCAGAAAATAGTGAGGAGCTTAATATAGCATACGGGAATCCGAGTGCAATGAAATCAACTTATGAAAATGGAGAATATGTTTTCGAGTTCTTTGACGATTTTAATGACCAAGACATAAGCGATTATACAGTTGTAGAAGGTGGATTTGTAGTAGAACAAAGAGATACAAATGATTATTATATGAAATCAACACGACCAGCAACTGAAACAAGCATAGCTATACATTCAACAGCTAAAACAAATGCTGATGTAGTCTTCGAGTTTGAGGTCGTGGCTTTAGAGGATGCAGGAAGACCAGGCATTTTATTCAACTATTTCGACAACGATAATTATCTATTCACAAGAATAAGCAACGATGAAGACCAATTGCAGATTTGGGAAAAGAAAGGGGGTTCTTACACAAAGTTAAGCTATACTGCATACACGATAAGCACAAATACGTGGTATAAGCTTAGAACGATATGGAAAAGCGATAAAACGATAATATTACAGTTGTTAGATAACTTAGACAATGTTTTAGCAGAAACGCAAACGACACACACTCTTGATGTAGCTGAAAACAGTTTTGGAGCGAGACATTATGGACTCGGGGGTTTAGACAACTTAAGAATTCTCAAGCTCGCCGACCCTGCAACCTTTGCCACTCCTCGCATAATAGAATTCTAACCATGAAAGATACAACCATACCACATTTCAAAATCAGAGATTAGCCATAGCATTAGAGTTTTCGTTCAATCCAACGGACTGTTTGTTTAACAATTTGACAAATTCATCAAGCTAAAATTATAAATCTACTTTTTTCTTCTTTTATCTCTAACCAATACTTTCATCACTATTACTCCTTTAATCAACTTATCCAAATCAATCTTACTATCATCAAATCCCAACCACCTCAGCAACCTAATCGAAGCCTCGACAAATCTTCCAGTTCTGATTATACCGTTAAACTCATCCAGATACTGTCTAAACAGTGTATCATATTCCTCTCTTGAAATACCGAGTATCTCATAAATCATCTTAGATTTTTTAGCTCTCTCCAATACCTCATTAATCATATTCAAACTACACCACAACATCTATATTAGCTTTACCTCAAAAACGAACCCTATAATTCAACTATTCATCGAATGCAACAACATTTCGAATTATCCGAATCAGAGATAAAAAAGAAATCTCGAATCACAATTTTAATTGAGTAACACCATGAAAATTAAAATTAAATTTAAGTCATGGTTTTTTACATAATATTGTGAAGCGGTGTGCTATTTGCGGTTCTACGGGGAAGTTGACGACTCATCATATTTACTATGAGCCAGAGGTTACGATTAAGGTGTGTTGGAACTGTCATAAGAAGATACATACTAATCCCGACAAATTCTTTTGGGTTGCACCACGACAGAAACCACCGTATAAGAAAAGAATCATTGAGATTTTAGCGAGTAGTGAGGAAGGGATGACATCTAATGAAATAGCAGAGAAATTAGGTATTAACATTAATAGAGTAAGGAACTACCTAAAATCCTTGTATGGGAGATTCATCTATAGAAGTAAAAATTGTGTTTATTATCTATATGACTTTGTAAAATCAAACTGTGTAGGATGTGAATATCTTGAATCTTGCATTAACAAACCCTTTAAGAGGGGAACTATATTATGTAAAAAGAAGAATGAACGAGTTATTGTAGATGAAGAATTAGCAAATGGTGAAGATATAAATGAGGAAATACCTAAAGTAGAGCCTCAAATTATTATAATGTTTTATTAACGGTAGCACTTAATAATACTAATCTCGACAAGGTAGCACTAGTGTATAGTCTTCTTGACAACAAGGAATTCGAAACCCTCTCTGACGCCACACATAATTGTCTCTCTTACAATTATTTCGTACTTTTCCAGTAATATTACTGTATATGGTTCTCCATATTCATCTATTTCTCTTCTTACTGAAACAATCTTGAATCCATGCCTTTCCAAATTATTCTTCAGCATTTTGATAAATGTATTAAGGTAGAAATCCTCTAAACACTCCTCTTCGATTTCAATGCCTTTTGAATAAACATTGTAATAGATGTTATAAGCGAATAGCTGTGAATAGGATGTTAACCAGCTTAGGAAAGACAACTCATCAATCATACGCTTTCAACCTCTTAAAAATGGATACTTATACTTGAAATAGGGCCATCAAGGTTTAGAGTACTTAGCCATTAATTCCTTGATTAAATCAGAACCGTACTCATCGAACCACTCTTCCAGCGACATATCTTCAAAGCCGATATCTGGAACTATGCTCAATCCGACAATTTCACCTCTTTCATTGGGTTCTTCTACAACCTTTGCCTTGAACTTAGACAAATCCATATCAAGTTCTGTAACACCCTTAACGAAAATGTTACCTTTACTAACTTGGATTGGAACTTTCTTCAGAGTTAGTGGTTCTCTATTACCTAAGAAAGCCTCTCTTACAGCTTCGATAAAGCTCTTCTTTCGCTCTTGTGGTTTTGTCGCTTCGGACAAAGCCTTTTTAACAATGTTATATAACATACTTTCAAGCTCTTTCATTTTCTCTGAAAAGACTTCATTGACAATCTTTCTAATAACGCTTTCATCAAAGCTTTTGGTTTCGCTAACACCATTGACTAAATCATCTATCAACTTAACGATGCTTTTTCCAGAATTCTTAGACAACCTCTTTAGCTTGTCATAGGTAGACACTTTAATCCATACTTGCTTATACCCTTCCTTCATACATGTGTCAATCACACATTGATGTTATATAGATTTTTCTATCGTTGACACATCTATCAATCGTTCTAATATCAATCAATCATTATAACATGTGTCAATATAACAAATTTCAATCAATAACACATGTGTCTGTTATTATAACATGTGTCAATATAACACCTATCAATCATTATAACATGTGTATAACACCAATGGATAAAAATATAGGAAAAACAATCAAGAGACTGGATATCTATACTTGGCATGAGTCTCTGGATATGTCGCATCATAGCAATCCCAGTATACGTGATATATCCAAGGGCTAACGATGCGATTCTCGACATTGAGATACGACAGTAATTCATCCAGCTTTATCAGAGTTAAAGGATTAATCCAATCGTTAGGATTGACCAACATGATTCTTGAATTGTTTATCAAGTCTCTTATTCTTAACATTAATGAGTAATTATGTCTGTACTTATTGAACCACTCTGGATTGACGTACTTAGCAATGCTATATACAGATTCAAGCACGCAATAGATAGCCTTCTTGTAGCCAACGCAATCGAACATTCTTATCTCGATGGTATCAACGCTCTTAATTCTATGCCTTCCCTCTTTACGGTTAGTGTTTATGATTATATCATGATACCTATGACTTAAGTTAGCCTCTTCATCATATATCCAGTAATCTTCGTATTCAGTATTATCGTAATGCAACGGTAGAGTTCCGATGTGTGGAGACTCTAACTGTCTCAAGCTCAACACTTCTCCATATCTTTCGCTCTTAAATGGAGCGGACAATGTAATTCTTGTAATATCGAGAACAAATGGGTACATTGCCAAAGCGTGTTCAACCATTCTGCCAAAGCTCATTTCGGGCTTGTAGCTAACGTGAACATGGAAACCGCAGAACATTCCTCCTTTGATATACGAAACTGGAGCTATGATACATTCTTTTTCTCTTGCAACTTTTGAGACTTCTTTCATTAGCTCGATTAGCTCATCAGCAACTTCTTTCCAGTCCTCAGAAGGATTAGTTCTAATTTCCAATTGATATTCATAGTAATCTCTGTAAACCCTTTCATCGAACTCTGAGTAAATGTCCTCGATTACGTCTTCCTCATTAAGCAATGTGTATTCGTCTCCATAAGCATCGATGAGATAGATTTCCATCTCAGCACCAATTACAACCTCTTTCTCGAACTTAACATCTAAAGCTTCTTCCAACCTCGAAAGGAGCATACCCATCACCTCACTTAAATCCAAAAATTAGAGGTAAAATCTCCAATCTCTCCAGATATCCCATTCTTCTTCAACATGGCAATCACAGTTTAGTGATTTCCCTTTAACCCCGAACTCGATGAAGTCATTGTATTCTTCCCCGTCTCTGGAATATACTATGAGTTCACAATCTCTTAAAGCTTTGATTTTCTTGACCTTGATTTCCTCAAGCATCCATCTTTCTGATGCAAACCAGAGTTTGTGGTTTTTGAAACCATAGAACAATGGTCTTTCAAATCTGAATAAAGCAAGTAGGTCATCTTTCTTTGAATATATCCAGAGTGCCATATCTCCAAAGTAGATTAAGTAGCTTAAGGCTCTCTCAAGAGCCTCGATGAAATCATAGCATTTGTTATACTCTTCTTGAATTGCAATGCCTATTTCAAAGCTATCAGTCTCAGGCAAATCGGTCTCAACTTTACCAAGTATTTCATAAGTATCGATGTATTCGTAATCGTAATCGAATTTAGAATTTCCACTCCTTATGTCTCTGAATAGCGTATACTCATACAACATTCCGTTATGAGCAAAGACAATATCTTTAAGCTCGAAAGGATGGTTGTTCTTGTTCTTGAGCGGGTCTCCTATAGTAGGTTCTCTGGTGTGCATTAGGAACATCCTTTTACCAGTTACAAGCTCACTGAATGGTCTTATCCTATCAATCATCTCGATGACATCTTTTGCAGATGATGGAAACTTGATTACATTCTCGCCATTGTAGAAGCCGAAAGCCTTATCTCCTCTCGATTGCAGATAGATTGCTAGCTCGATGAGTCTCTTGGCATCTCTCTTGTCCAGTCTTACATCGCCTAATCCCCAAACTCCACCTATACCGCACATACTACCACCTCTACAATAAAATAGTCGAACAAACGTTATATAAACTTTGCGGTATTAATCAACAAAAAAAAGAGATTTAGACGACTTTTACCTTAAGGCGTATACCGAAATATTTTGAAATTTCTTTGATTCTTTGTCCTTTTTTACCAATAACATGTGGTGCTACTTTGTTTGTGCATAGGAGTTCATTGTTTTCTGGTTTTCTTACTATCAACCTTTAAACCCATACGTTTGAGAGCGTAATATATGGTTGAAACATGGCGGTTTAGTGCTTTAGCTATAGCATATACACTTTTACCAGCTACATACAACTCTCGTATTTTTGCTAACTCGTAAGTGCTTAATCTGCGATAGTTATGATGTGATGGGGCTTTTATTCCAGCACATTTATAAAAGAATAGTAGTAAACCATATTGCTCGTCAGCGTTGCTTGTTGCTCTTACGATTACGTCTATGTGAACTTTGAGTTCAATCGCTTTGCTGTTCTTTGCTAACCCTGCTAGTGTTTTTATGGTGTCATGGAACTTTGGTAATAATTTAGGTATCTTACGTGGAACATCTAATGGCTCATGGTGTGGTAGCTCTAAATGCTTGTTCACATTGTACCTATACTCGTTGGTAACCTCGTACTCCATACCTGTCCCCCCTATGTACAACTATGTCATAATTGCTATATAAACTTTGCGGTATTGTATGCTAGGTATACTTAACAAACAATAATTTAATAAAAAAAATAAAAAGGATAGCTAAAAGAAAAAAGATTAAAAGGTTATTAATCAATTATCCTCTTCTAACTCTTGTACTATTTTTATGAGTTGGTTAAAAGTAATATTTTGCGGGATATATGCATGTATTATGCTAAAACCTTGTGGGTCTGCTCCAGCCCCTACAAAAATAGCCCAACCTTTTGGTAACTTGTGTACCACTGACTTGCTAACTTTGTATTCAGCTTTGCTGAGTTCAATGCAAATCTCATTAAGCCACCTTCCAAATTCTGAACTTCTCACCCAAACTTCAATTCCACCTATTTTTACAATCTCATGCTCATTCCCTTTCATATTAAACTATATACCACTTAAGTTATATAAACTTTGTGGTGTTATCTTATGCAGTCTTTTGATTGTCCCTCTTACTTTACTCTATAATAGAATATATTATAGAGTAAAGAACCTAAAAGGGACACTGAGTGTATGTATGCCTTAGATAAAGACTTGGTAATTACCTAAAAACCTTCTCTTTGCGTTTTGTTACGAAAAAGTTAACAAAAAAGGAGAATAGTATAATAAGATTAATTCTTTATAGGTAATTTCATAAACCTATCTCTAAGGTACTGAAAAGCCTCTTTAGGTTTCATGTCTTTTAACTCTTTTAGTAGCTTTCTGAAATCACCTTTGATAGTTTTGTGGAATACTAATTTTGAATTTTCAATCCTTACGCAATACCCTTTCCCTTTAACTTCTCCGAATAGTAGGGTTATTGAAACTCTGTGAGGCAATATTTCAAACGCCTCGATAAAGTCTTTTCCTCTCATCTCAACGCAATTGCTTATTTCCCCAATTGGTTTGGTAACGTATACAACATCTCCATCTCTCTCAATCATGAGTACCACCTCTCTAAAAATTATTAGCAAACGGGTCTATCCTTTCCAGCCAGCTCAAGCTCAAGCTCATCAATCTTCTCATTCAACTCTTTGATTTTCATGTACAGCTTCTTTATTTCCTCTGCTTTCTTTGCCAATTGTTCTCGAAGCTCCTCGATGACCTTTTCTCTCTCTTTAAGCTCATTTAGGAGTTCAGCATACTTGTCGTATCTAACGTATTCCACAATGTCGAGTCCACCGAATTTGTTTAACCACTTTCTGACTTCACTAGTTGAACCTATGAACAAATACAATGGCTCGATTTTCTTAGTGTGGGGGTCATATTCACCAGCTAAGCCAATAGCCTCGAAATCTGTGAGGTAACCCTTGTGCTTGGTTATGTCAATCTCTAAGCCTTTTTCAACCACGATTTTCATCACCTTTCACCCCTACACTTACTTATGTTACAATTGCTATATAAACTTTGCGGTATTAGCTCGACACAACAATTAAAACCTCTCGACATATTTATAAAAATGGCTCGAAATAATAGTACCTCTATAATATTCCGACAAATGAATAAAAATGGCTCGAAAGAAAAGCTTTTCAGCTTATGCCTTGGTTTCCTTTCCGAGATTTTTATAAAAAGGATTTAATGTTTCTGTTTTATTTCTGCTATTGTATTTTTCGCCCATGATTTTAAGTAGCAGTATAGGCATATGTCATCATCATGTTTGGGATTTCCACCGATGAAATACTCCCCGCAAATTCGACATTTTGGCACAATATCGCCCCCTTAAAATGTCCACAACTTAATAGTATTTACAACTTTCTTATCTACTCCAGAGATTTCAAGCTTACTGATAAGTTCATTGAAATTGTTACTATCCCATGCTATTGCTGTTATTGTTTCTGCAAGGTTATCATTATCTTCAACATATACCGTTTTGATTTTCACAATTTCACCCCCATGCTTAAATTTATTTATTAAATAAGGATTAAATAAAGATTATGCAAAAGCGGCTAGGGTTAATTGTGTGGGTGGTATAACATTAACACTAGCATTAGCCTTAACCTTAGTCTTAATTGCAAATTGTTTCAGGTCAAAGTCTTTTTCTTCTATTTCTTCATACTTAGGATTATTAAAGCGGTACTCTAAGGCTTTTATTAAGTCAATACCTATTTCTTTGCTTAAAGCCTTTAATGGCTTTTCAATGAACTTCTTTAGCAATTTGAACTTATCCCTTAAGTACGCATAATCTTCTTTATTTATTGTGTCACCATATCTGTTTATTTTCTTGTAAATCTCCTTGGTTTTGCTGAAAGTTTCCTTATCGAAATGAATTTCATAGGTCTTAAGGCTTATTGCTAAAAGTACCGCTGAAAATAGTACATGGTTATCAATGTCTTTTGGACTATCAGGTATTCTGACTTCAATGGCATAATCCTTTATGTGGACACAATTGTATTTATCGTATATATCTTTTTCAATAGTTTCAATGCATGTTGGAAATTCTTTATATGTGTCCCTCCAGTGTGTTTCTGGTGAACAAAACATGTAACTAAGCAAATCACTGAAGAACAATATGTTTTTAGCTATTATTTTTTCGTAATCTTTCCATGATTTATTGCCATTAGTCCAGCTTATGTTTATATGTCCACCACATTTATCTTCAATGCTTATGTTTTCTTTACCAATTTCTGAAACAATAGCCTTAATAGCATGCCAATAGTCCTTAAGGCTACTAAATGGTTTAGTAACAAATTCCATGCCACAACTTTCGTCATGGTAATAGTTGTCCAAGTATGGTTCAATCTTTGAAATATCAATGTCATTTATGTTATAATAGTCGTTATATGGACAATATTCAGGATTATAAGCATACTGGCAATCTTCACACCTTCCACAATGTTCACAATGTACAATATTCCATATGTCGAATCTTTGACATAAATCGCATATTTCATCAGAATCTAAATCCTTTTTAAATTCTTCAGCTTCATCTGGAGTTATCCACCCATTTTCTTCTGCAATTTCGATTATTTGTTTTCGGATATCTATATCACAACTATCGCAATAGTATCTATGTTCTATACAATCGTTGCAAACTGGACAATCATCACAGATAACGCAATAATCACATGTTTCGCAAGTCCTTCCTTCAATAATTGTTTCGATTTCTGTTCCTATTTTGTACATGATTTTTGGTTTTATTGCTATTTGCTGTTTTCCTGATTCTTCTATTATTTTATCAACAATTTCATCAATCTCCATGTTCTAACTTATGCCACAATTGTTATATAAATCTTGTGGCATTAACTGTACTTACACTTATGTAATTTCATGCACAAAATCTTATGCACAAAATTTCATGCACAAATTTTCATGCATAAAACTTTGTGAACAAAATTTCATGCACAAGATTTTGTGAACAAAATTTCACAAGTCGAATTACGTAGCCTATATCACAATTCTGAAATATCATTAACATAATTGCTAATCCAAGCTTGCATTTTCATATTTGCAGACCTATAATCTCAAGCACATATTTACATGCCTTAAATTCTATAAGCTTAAGCACACAATTGTAGTTGTTCCAAAGAAATTTAATGCATGTAATTCTATGTTCCAAATTGTCTATGTCCAATTATACTTATGAACTTACATATTTGTAATTACCTAATAAGACTTTCACTTATGCAATTTGAACCACCAAATTGAACATATTTAGTACCACATGATATATTGCATTTCTGCAATTTCAGTATAGGTATTACGTTTTTCGTACAAACCGACAGACTAAACGACAAATTATAAAACGAATAAAATAATTAAGACGTTCACCAGAAATAAGCTTACACAATATATTGCCATGACAAACTGTGTTATTACTATATATTGTGGTACACAATATATAGCCATGTCAAAGTTTGTCATTACTATATATTGCTTAAAACTATACATAGTTATGACAAACTGTGTCAATGCAATATATAGTATTGACTATGCTAAGCATTGTCAACCACTATATATAGCATCAAGCCGACACAATATATTGCCAGCATATAGGTTTTCAGTCGAGCCATGATAATGAGGCATACACAAGTTTTTAGCCAAGCCATGATGATGAGGAACACATAAGCTTTTAGTCGAGCCATGATGATGAGGCATACTGAGATTCACACCGCAATATAAAAACAAAATTATAAAAAGCCACACAAAGAAGCGAAGGTGTAAGCACGCAATATATTATTACACGTGTAATAATATATTGCGTGCTTACACCTTCGCTTCTTTGTGTGGCTTTTTATAAT
>Ga0190313_1000884_pt1 | contig 16878 bp, 15 predicted proteins | sample 4870071011_MG_FD_169989 | JGI IMG/M metagenome (GOLD analysis project Ga0190313, IMG submission 169989) | Hydrothermal vent sediment bacterial communities from Southern Trench, Guaymas Basin, Mexico - 4870-07-10-11_MG | ecosystem: Environmental > Aquatic > Marine > Hydrothermal vents > Sediment ...
GATATGTGGCGGTCTTGGTGGAGTTATGGAAGCCGCAGCAAAGGGAGCGACAGAAGCAGATGGTGTGACCGTAGGGATTCTTCCCGGCCCCGATAAAAATTCGGCCAATCCCTACATAAAAATCCCCATAGCCACGAACATGGGACATGCTCGCAACGCTATCATCGCGCAGGCATCGGACGGCCTTATCGCTGTGGGCGGAAGCTATGGAACGGTTTCAGAAATGGCGCTTGCACTGAAAATGGGAAAACCTGTCGTTGCTCTAAATCCTCCTTGCAACCTGCCGAACCTTAGGACTGCAGAAACACCTAGTCAGGCCGTAGAAATGTTATTCTCAAAGATTTCCTAGAAAGGAAGGCTGGCCATGCACTTTTACGTATTTACGTCGCGAGAAAAAAGCGAGCTAAGACAATGGGAAGATGAGTTCAAAAAGCGGGGTCATTCGATTTTCTTTATCTTCAACCCTAACGAAGTTATTCAGATTCCTGTAAGCAAGGATTCCCTATTTCTATTGGACACACCACCTTCTAAGACAGGGGTACAAGATATTATAAATATATTGCAGGCCATTCAACCCTCCAAGTCATTAATTATATATGATTGCCCCGTGGATCTGGACCTTCCAGGATGGGCCGTAAAATACAGTCCAAATCCTGAGGAACTGGTTGAATCTATATTGAACTCACAGGATCAGTGCCTTCACTTAGGGACACTTTCAGATGTCCACCAAATGGCATGTCATTTGTTGCACATATGTAGCATCCTTCATGAACAGTTAGCAGAGGAAGAAATAGAACTCAAAACCATCAGTAATGTGCTACCTGTTATTATATACAAAGGTGAGAGCGATTGGTCTGTAAAATTTTTCGGTTCTGCAATTGAGAAAATTACTGGATATTCAGCCAGAGAATTTGAAGAAAAACGAATTACATGGAAACACTTGATAATATCGGAAGATTTTCGAAAAGCCAAAGCGGCCGTGGCTGAGGCACTGAAAAGAGACGGCAACTATGTTCGGGAATATCGAATTCGCAGGGCTAACGGAGAGGTACGCTGGATTCGCGATATTGGCAAAATCATGCTCAAACCACCCGGAGACAGATTGTCCTTTTATGGAATTGCAATTGACGTAACGACGGAAAAACAATTTATCGAAATAATAGAAAAGGGCAAGCGGGAGTGGGAGCAAACTTTTGATACGGTGCCTAATTTAATCGCTCTTATCGACAAAAATTTTATCATCAGGCGCATTAATAAACCTTTTGCCAATCGTCTTAATAAACATCCGAAAGAATTGATAGGTTGTCCGTGTTGGGAAACTTATTGCCACAAGGCAAACCCGCTTCCTTGCGACATTGCTGATGATCTCAAAGCAGGGAGAACAATTTGCAAAACCATTGATCACGAAATCTTGAAAGGCCATTTTATATACCATGTAACCCCTCTAAAAGACGCCGAAGGAAACTTTAACGGCGCTCTCTGCACTTACACTGACATTACTGCTTTCAAAAAAGCCAAGGATGAATTGAACGCAATGTACAGCGAACTCCAAGCTGTCATAAATGCCGTATCCGCCATTGTAATTGCTATAGACGAAAATGGCATTGTTTACAGGTGGAACCGCCAAGCTGAAAATTACTTTGGAATCAGGGCCAGTGTAGCTGTGGGCTCATCCTTGGAAGATTTGACTAAAGAACTACCTATCGCCGAGTATGTTAAATCGGCAAGTGAAACGGGTCAGAGTGTTTCCAAAGAAATAAAAATAGAAAACTTGAACGGCCGTATAAGCTTTTTGGAGGTACTAATTCACCCGTACAAAAAGACAGACTCAGGAAAACACAAAATTCTAATAGTCGCTTTCGATATTACGGAAAAAAAACATATGGAAATGCAGGTTGCGCATTCTCAAAAGTTACAGGCAATAGGCACGTTGGCCGCAGGAATCGCCCATGAAATAAATTCTCCTGCTCAATGCATTGCCGCCAATCTTCCTTTTATTCAGGAAAGCTTTACGGTGCTATTAAAAATTATATCTCAATACCAAGAGCTAGGCGGTCTGGATCCATCTTCGCCCAGACGGTTGGAACTTCTCAAAAACATCAAAAAGTCGGAAGAAGAAATTGACATTGATTTTCTGACTACTGAAATACCTCAAGCAATCCAGCAGAGTATAGAGTGTATTACACAGATACAAAAGATTGTATCCTCAATCAGAGATTTTTCTCATCCATTAACTCCAAAAAGACAGTGGGTGGACATTAACAAATCAATTCAAAGTGTAGTTAATCTTACGAAAAATGAATGGAAGCGCATAGCAGAAGTTAGCTTAAAATTGGACCCAAAATTGCCTCTGCTTTATTGTTCTCCCACAGAAATAAACCAAGTGCTTCTTAACATCGTTGTGAATGCCCTGCAGGCAATTCAGGAGAAGAAGGAAAAGAATAGTAACTTCTGGGGGCAATTAACCCTCGAAACAAGCCTGAACGGGCCTTGGTGTGAAATTAAAATATCTGACAACGGGGTTGGAATACCTGATACTATAAAGGACAAAGTGTTTGAACCCTTTTTCACCACCAAAGATCCAGGAATGGGCACCGGGCAGGGACTGGCAATAGCTCAGGCTATTGTGGTACGCGGGCATAGTGGGCAAATATTTTTTAATTCTGAGGAAGGTAAGGGAACAGAATTCGTTGTAAGGCTGCCTTTAAAAAGCCAACAAGACGAGGATGGTGAGGTTAAATGAGTGTCTCTAGCAAGGCCAAAATACTTTTTGTGGACGACGAACCAAAAGTGTTAATGGCCATAAAGCGAGTTTTGCACAAACATTTTAGCGTTGATACGGCAGAAAGTGGAAAGGAGGGTCTTGAAAAGATTAAGAGCCGGGGTCCTTATGCCGTTGTGGTAGCAGACCTGAGAATGCCCATAATGGATGGCATCCAGTTTTTAACCAGAGTGAAAGAAATCGCACCGGACACGGTTAGGATAATGCTGACTGGTTATGCAGATTTGGACACGGCGATTGAGGCCGTAAATTGCGGAAACGTTTTCCGATTTCTTACCAAGCCCTGTCCTAATGAAACACTAATTAACGCATTGAAAGATGGAGTCAGGCAGTACAACCTGATTATTGCAGAGCGAGAACTCCTAGAAAAAACATTACGAGGGTGCGTTGCCCTTTTAACAGATCTACTTTTCCTCAGTAACATGGAAGCTTCCGGAAGAGCAAATAGAGCGACAAAATTTGCGGTTTTGATAGCTCAAGAACTAGGGATCAAGAATCTGTGGAAAGTAGAAACCGCGGGCATGCTATCGCAACTAGGGTGCCTGCTACTTCCTGAGGAAACCATCTTGAGATTTTACAAAGGCGAACCTTTGGAGGGCGAAGAAAAGCAAATCATGGAGATACACCCATCCGTTACTGCTCGGTTAATAAACAAGATACCCAGGATGGACGAAATAGCCAGAATCATAGCTTATCAGGAAAAGCATTACGACGGATCAGGCCATCCCACAGATGAAATCAAAGGCGACGATATACCCTTAGAAGCTAGAATTCTCAAAGTAGCTCTCGACTTGGAGCTACTCCTTGGAAAGGGACACTCTGCACCTGAAGCCTACGCGATTATGATGGGACGAAAGGGTGTTTACGATCCGAAAGTGCTCACCGCTTGCGGAAAAGTGGTAGAGTTTCTTACGAATTACGAACAAAGGGAGGTTCTGGTGGAAGAGCTCCAAGAAGGAATGATAACAGCCGCAAACGTTTTATCCAGAGACGGACGTCTATTACTGAAACAGGGACACGAATTAAACAAAGTTTTTATACAGCGATTAAGAAATTTTGCGTCAACGGTTGGTATAGTTGAACCCATAGCAGTTTTTGTTTCCAAAAGTATAAAAATATAACCGTGTTCATTAAGAAATTCCAGGACCTCGAAGTTTACAGGGCTCCACGTGCAATTCCCTCGAGGCATTTGACGGGATGAAAGAATTGCGTATAAAAATATATCCGCTCGTTCCTGGGTTATGGTTTCTCGTAGATGAAAGTACAAAATGCAACAAGGAGGATGTATTATGCCTCACCATGTAGAAGATCAGCGCTATCGAGTATCGGGAGTAAATCGAAACTTACTACAAAAAGGAGGTTTGATTGGTGCAGTTCTGTTGATCGCGGGTGTTCTTGCATTTCTGAGCCTTCCCACGCGATATTACTATGTTTACAAAGACGGAATGCTTAGCCTTTGTGTAGGGCGAATTGGCTGGCTCGACGGGAGCAAAGAGAAAACCTTTGAACCTGTTTATTTGGGAGAAAAAGCCGATGCGGAGTTGCAGCAGATTTTGGAAATGAAATTCAAAAATAAGGAAGAAGCATTAGAAGCCCTACAACCTTACATAGTTAAACGAGTTAACCGCCATATCTCTGAAATAGCAAATATGGAGCAGAAATTATTTGAACATTATCATGTGCTACTTGGCGAATGCATAGCAGCCAAACAAAGTGGGCTGGAAGGGTTTGACGAGTCAATAGAAACGTTGAAACTGTGGCTTAAGATGTTCAGTGAGCATCAAGAAATGATTAAAACCCACTCAGAGAAATCCGAACAGGAGAAACAATCCTCAGAAGAGGCTGAATCAGCATCGGCCAAGAAGCCAGAAACCAAAGAAACAAATAAAACAGCAAAATCCGTTGAACATCATTAACTCTTCAGAAAAGAGAGGGTGCGTCACACATGACGCACCCCGTGGGTTAAAAAGTTCTTTACGAAAACTCTACATAACGGCGTTTTCAACAGCTGCTATTGCATCCTTTAAAATTCCGACCATCTCATCGATTTGTTCCTCGGCTATGATATACGTGGGCCCCTAGAAGGTGGTCACCCCACCGTGAAATTATCTTATACCTGTCTCTTTCTCCAATCTCCTCCCAGTACTGCCTTGCTACCTTAACAGCTGCTTCAACCGCTTCGGAACCGCCGGAAAGAAAATAAACTCGATTAAGACGCTGATCGGGCACGAGACGGCACAACCTTTCGGCACACTCTTTGGCTGCTTCACTGGTGAAATGTGTCCCATGCGTGTAAGCAATACGCCTGGCTTGGCGCACCATTGCTTCCATAATCTCACCGACACCGTGACCTATGGTAACAACGGCAGCACCACCCGATCCGTCTATGTACCGTTTTCCTGTATCGTCCCAGATGTAAATTCCTTCACCACGGTCCACCACAGGATAATGCCTTTTCGGCACCCTGTAGAATACATAATCATTTGGCCATTGCATTCCGGGCCTCCTTTTATGTTATATGATCACGCAACTATTACCGGATATTGCGAACTAATCGAAGGAAAAATGAAAAACGAAAAGATTGTAACCACTTTGAACAGGCTTCGGCAAAGATATGGCACAAAACCCTGGAACTGGCACACTCGACAAAAAAAGCCCTTCCACGTGCTTGTAGGTACCATACTTTCGCAACGAACCAGAGATTCCCAAACAGACGCGGCGGCACAGAACCTTTTCGAAAGATTCGCCACTCCTGATGAACTTGCGAATGCGCCATTGAAAGAGATAGAAAAGTTGATAAGAAACGTAAATTACCATAAGACGAAAGCCAAGCGGATCCGGGAGATCGCAAAGATCATTGCCGAACGGTTCAACGGAAAAGTTCCTCAGGACATTAAGCTTCTTATGTCCCTCCCTGGCGTGGGCAGGAAAACGGCAAACTGTGTTCTGCTTTACGGATTTGGTAAACCGGTTCTTCCGGTGGACACCCACGTGCACCGCATAGCCAATCGCCTTGGATGGATAAAAACGAAAACCCCCGAAGAAACGGAACAGGCCTTAAAGAAGATTATCACCCCCGACTGGATCCCTTTCGTCAATGACCTCTTTGTCAAGCACGGTCAGACCCTTTGTAAGCCCAACCGACCATATTGCGACCGTTGCCCAATCGCCGACCTGTGTCAATTTAACCACTGAAGTGCTTTCGGTACAGATAAAAAAGTTCTTCTTCCTCCTCCGGTTCCAGCAATCTGGCAGGTCGATAGTTTTCTACACACAAAAAATTTGGCGATGTTCCGTATATTCGGCAAATAAAAGGCCTTACCGGATATATGCTACAACCCTCGTCGGTAACATAAGGACATGTTGTCCCCGACGCTTTGCCTACCTCCATTCCATGTTCTCTCAAATACTTTTTTATCCGTTCGTCCTCGATTCTTGTTCTGGATGGAACACCAAAATTTCGACAGCAAGTTGTGCACCCCGGTGGACACGGCACGGACGGAATCATACTGTAAAGATCTTCAATGTTCATAGCAAATCCCCCGCCGTCAGATTAACTTGGCTACTTTTATTCAAGCTATTTTTTGCCAATGCTTGCGATTTTTTGCAATTCGTTAGAACGATCCGTAGCTCTTTTCACCGCTTCTATTACGGCACTACGAAATCCAGCTTCCTCAAGAGCTTTCAGGCCATAAATTGTGGTTCCTCCAGGGGACGTTACCATGTCCTTCAATTGCGCAAAATGGTTTTCTGTTTCAAGTACCATTCGCACGCTTCCCAAGATAGTTTGAAGAACCAGTGTCCTTGCAACATCCCTGGGCAATCCCACGAAAACCCCGGCATCCGTAAGAGCTTCCAAGAAAAGCATAACGTATGCAGGACCACTTCCACTAAGCCCTGTTATTGCGTCCATTAACTTCTCATCAACTTCAACAGCAATGCCCACAGAACGGAAAAGCGTCAACGCTTTTTCCATAGTGGCATCGTCAACACGGTCGTTTCGAGAAAGAGCAGATGCTCCTTCTCCAATCAGTGCCGGCGTGTTAGGCATCACCCTAACTATTGGTACCTTACTCCCAAGCCGTTCCTCTATAAACTCAATGGAAATACCGGCAGCAATTGAAATTATGAGCTGATCGCTTTTCAGAGCACCTCTGAGTTCATCGAGAACCTCGGTAATATTCTGAGGCTTAACGGCTATCAATATTATGTCAGAAAAGCCTATAAGCTCGGAAATGGTGTTGAAAGGTCGCACGCCAAATTTTTCTGTCAATTCCTTTGCTTTGGCGCTTACGACATCAAAAACTCCGATACCGTCTGAATCTATGGTCTTCGCCTCCACTAACCCCTTAACAAGAGCACTCCCCATATTACCAACACCGATAAAGCCCACCTTTTCTTTTAGCCTCATTTCAACGATCCTCCCTAACCCTGACTCGCACAACCTGATAAGAGAAAGTTTCAAAACTCACAGGCAATCGTATGACCATACCTGGGTTGGCCGTATCAATGCAGGTTCCATCCGGTCGTTCCATCTTTTCCACAATTAACCTAACCCGATGCTCATCAGGGTATAAAAAGGTTAACTCATCCCCTACCCTTATTTGCCTTCTGACCCTTAAATAAACCATATCTTCAACGACTGGCAAATCCAGCCTGACTTCCGGCGGATTCATCACAAGGGCCGCCAGAGCATAATTTCTCTCATACTGCACGGGGCTTTCAGTTCCACCACCACCGGGAAAAAGCATTCCCCAAGTATATGGTCTGTGGCTGACACAGCTCAATTCCTCCATCCACGAAGTAATCCGCTCGGAAGTTACATTTCCGGTCGCCCATGCATCAATCGCATTTCGGTACACCATTGTGGTAGTGGCGACATAGAGAAAACTTTTCATTCGACCCTCGATTTTTAGTGAATCCACTGGTAGCAACAGGATGTCCCCCAGTCTTTCAAGAAGGCATAAATCCTTCGAGTTTAAAATAAAGGTCTCTCCGCCTTCTTCCGTGATTGTAAAAACTTCACCGGGACGCGATGTCTCCACCAGGCCGTAAGACCATCTGCATGGATGAGTACACAGACCAAGATTTGCACTCCGCCCCGTCATCATCGCACTCAAAAGGCACCTGCCACTGTATGAAACACACATAGCCCCGTGAACGAAAACTTCTACCTCAATAGGGGCATTGGCGCATATCTCCCGAAGCTCGCCGTAAGTCAATTCTCTAGCTAGGTTAACCCGCTGTACCCCCTGCTCCTTCCAAAACCAAAGACTTTCCAGATTGGTGGTGTTGGCCTGAGTGCTAAGGTGAATCGGGATGGAAGGTGCATACTTGTGAGCGAGTCTGATAACTCCGGGATCACTTACGATTATCGCATCCACTTTCAGATCTTCGAGGTATTCCAGAATAGCTGGAAGCTTTTTAATATGCTCGTTTCTGGCAAAAATATTTAACGTAACGTAAAAGCGCTTGCCTCTGCTTCTGGCAAAGAAAGCCAGATAAGCCAGTTCCTCGTAGTTCAGGTTATGTGCTTTGTCCCTTAAACTAAAGTGCGGAAGACCCCCGTAAACAGCATCTGCTCCGTAAAGTATCGCCACCATGCCTTTTTCGAGGCTACCAGCAGGTGCCAAAAGCTCAGGTATCTTGACCATGCTTCAACCGCTAAATTAAAAAGTCTTTTGAACAATCAAACCAAAATTCAATTTAAAAACACAGCAGCTAATTTAAAATTTTTCGTGCTACTTTGACAAACCTGAGGTGCTCTTGGTATCACCTTCTGCAACGAAAGGGCAAGAATCATGACAAATCACGATCAAAAGCTATTGTGGCTTCGTCTTGCTTTAACTCCAGCCCTTGGTCCAAGAACCCTGTGGAAGCTATATAAAAGATTTAAAACCCCTGAAAACATACTCAACGCCTCGCCGGAAGAACTTGTGAAGCTACCGGGCATTAGACGCAGCACTCTTTATAACCTGACGCGGAATAGAACCGTTCGAAATCCAGAAGCCGAGTTCGACATATTGAAATCAAAGAATCTCGAATTCATCACCTGGGAAGATGAAAACTATCCACCGCTGCTTCGTCACATACCGGATCCACCTCTTTTTCTCTTTGTAAAAGGAGACTACAGTGAGCAGGACACCTTAGCTATTGCCGTTGTTGGAACCAGGTACCCCACTCCACAGGGGCGACTTATTGCCGAAAGGCTCGCCTACGATCTTGCGTCGCTTGGAATAACCGTGGTAAGCGGTCTTGCAATCGGTATAGACACATCGGCTCACAGAGGTGCTTTGAAGGCCGGGGGACGCACCATTGCCGTTCTGGGATGCGGAACTGATGTGCCATATCCAAAATCGAATGTCCATTTGAAGGAGCGAATAGCGTCTCAAGGAGCGCTCGTAACAGAGTATCCACTGGGTACCATGCCCGAAAAATGGCGATTCCCTCTTAGAAACCGCATCATAAGCGGATTGTCACTTGGTGTGGTCGTGGTAGAGGCAGGGCTTAAAAGTGGAGCTTTGATCACAGCTCGCTTGGCCGCAGACCAGGGTCGAGAAGTATTTGCCGTGCCCGGATCCGCCATGGATTACAGAACGGCCGGCACTAACTCACTCCTAAAGGCAGGTGCGAAACTGGTAGAAAAAGTAGATGACATCATCGAGGAAATCGAAGCATTCAAAAACATTCGCAACCAAGTCTCGAGCCATAGACATAGTGTTTTGACTCAAACTTTCACCGAACTGGAAAAATCCATCATGAACAATCTAACGGATAAGCCTCAACATGTGGACATACTGTGCCGAAAAATTGATTGCTCAATGAAGGAATTGCTTGTTGCGCTGAGCGCTCTTGAAATGAAAGGCCTGGTGCGTCAGCTACCGGGAAAGCACTTCATTCTGGAAAAGCGAGTTATTCGATAAAGTATTCTTAAAAACTTGACAAGGTATCTCTTACAAACCATATAAGGAACTTCGTTAAACGATGAGGAAAAAATGCCCTTTGAGGGGGCACAAAATTGCGTTATTGATGAAGGATACCATGAAAAAATCTCTTCTTATTGTTGAATCCCCAACGAAAGCCAGAACTCTTAACCGGTATCTGGGCAAAGAATTTATTGTCAAAGCATCCAAGGGACATGTAAAAGATTTGCCTGAAAACAAATTGGGGGTGGACATAGAACACGATTTTCGGCCGGAATACAGAATAATCCGGGGCAAGGAAAAGATTGTCCGTGAATTACGCGAGGCTGCTAAGAAGGCCGAAACCGTTTACTTAGGCCCGGACCCAGACAGAGAAGGCGAAGCAATTGCCTGGCACGTAGCCGAAGAAATTTCACGGAATGGAGATCGTAAACCCGAGAATGTTTACCGTGTTTTGTTTTACGAACTTACACATTCGGGTATTGAGCAGGCATTGAAAAATCCGGGCCATCTTAATCGATCCCTGTACGAGGCTCAGCAGGCCCGACGGATTCTGGACCGCCTCGTCGGATACATGATCTCCCCTCTACTGTGGCAGAAAATTAAACGCGGGCTCAGTGCCGGCAGGGTTCAGTCAGTCGCACTCAGGCTAATCTGCGAACGGGAACGGGAAATCCACAGGTTCGAGCCCAGGGAATACTGGACTGTAGAAGCAACTTTCAAAAAGAAAGGTGAATCTGCTCTAATAAACGCAAAGCTACAAAAGGTTAACGGCAAAAAGACCAATCTTAACAGCCGGGAAGACGCTAATAAGGTAATAGAAGCTGTCAAAAAAGCGGAGCGGTTCATTGTTTCTTCTGTAGAACGGAAACGTCAAAGGAAAAATCCGCCGGCGCCTTTTATAACCAGCACGCTTCAACAGGATGCTTCGCGCAAGCTGAGGTTTTCACCCAAGAAAACGATGACATTGGCTCAGCAGCTTTACGAAGGGGTTTCTCTGCCCGACGAAGGCATGGTGGGACTTATCACCTATATGCGAACCGATTCAACGCGTCTCTCTGAAGAATCTATCAAGGCGGCGAGAAAGTTCATATCTCAAAAGTGGGGTCAAGACTTCCTGCCGTCTAAACCTCGGCAGTTCAAAGTAAAAGCCGCGGCGCAGGATGCCCACGAAGCCATAAGACCGACCGATGTCTTCAGAACACCTGAAGCCGTAAAACCACACCTTACGCCCGATCAGTTTGCCCTGTACGAGCTAATATGGAAAAGGTTTGTTGCTTGCCAAATGAAGCAAGCGTCCATAGCGAGAACCGGCATTGACATAATACCTATTGACGCCGAGATCACTACTGTTTTTCGCGCAATCGGTTTTGTCGTGGAATTTCCCGGCTTTATGATTCTCTACGAAGAAGCCGGCGACGAAAATGGCGAACCAGATTCGGCCGTAATCCCTTCGGTGAAAGAAGAAGAAATACTTACAATGATATCTATCGAAGGTAAACAGCATTTCACTCAGCCTCCGCCCAGGTTTACCGAAGCAAGCTTGATAAAAGAACTAGAGCAGAACGGCGTGGGACGCCCAAGCACTTATGCGACCATCCTTTCGACCATACAGGACAGAAAGTATGTAGTTCTGGAAGGTCGAACGCTTCGTCCAACAGAACTTGGTTTTGTCGTTAACGATGTTCTTACTAAGCACTTCCCCGAAATAATAAACGTTTCTTTCACCGCCGATATGGAAAGGAAACTTGATGAAGTGGAACGAGGGAACTACTCCTTTGTCGTCTTGCTTCATGAATTTTATCGGCATTTTAAGCCCATGCTGGAAGCAGCACAAAAAAATATGGAAAACTTCAGAACCAGCGGGGTGCCTTCCGGGATCTGCTGTCCTGAGTGCTCCACTGAGTTGACCATTAGGTGGGGTCAGAACGGCGACCCATTCCTAGCCTGTCCTAATTGTAGATTCACTAGCAATTACAAACGAAACGAAAAGGGTGAAATAGAACTTCTCCAGCCTCAAGAAGTTAATGAAACCTGCCCGAAATGTGGAAAACCAATGATCGTAAAGCACGGGCGATTCGGTCCATTCCTGGCTTGTTCTGGCTACCCAGACTGCAAAACCACAAAACCTCTTGGGCTGGGAATTCCGTGCCCAGCACCTGATTGTTCGGGTGAAATTGTGGAAAGGCGATCACGGCGCGGAAAGGTTTTTTACGGCTGTTCGCGCTACCCCAACTGTTCCGTGGTATTTAACCAGAAGCCAGTGAGTCAAAGCTGCCCTCAATGTGGCTATCCGATTATGCTCATGAAAAAGACCAAATCTAGAGGTGAACAATTGGTTTGCGCCAACAAGGAATGTAAATACTCCATGCCGCTGAGGGAATCGTGATCTGGGTCAGTGCTCTTTTGGGAGCAATTATGGGTAGTTTTTTCAATATGCTCATTCATCGGCTACCCCGTGGACTTTCCATAATAAAACCGAGGTCAATGTGCCCGGCATGTGGGCATAGGCTAACGTGGACGGAAAATATTCCCGTGGTGAGCTATTTGCTCCTCAAGGGCAGGTGCAAAAACTGCGGGAAGCGTATTCCCTTTAGATACCTCGTCGTGGAAATCATCACTTCTGCGGCCTATGCTTATGCCTACTGGCGAAGCGGGTTAAGCCCACTCTATCTGGTTGATTTGATCTTCTTCTCATTGCTTATTCTGATTGCCTTCACCGACCTGGAAACCTATCTCATACCTGATGTGTATTCTATTGGAGGAATTTTTGCCGGGTTGGCGTTGAGCGGACCTAATCCTCTTGTATCCTGGAAAGGAGCAGTCGTCGGAGTTATACTAGGTGGAAGTATTTTCGCAGGAATAGCCTATGCCTATGCAAGGATCAGGAAGCAGGAAGGCCTTGGAGGCGGAGACATCAAGCTTCTGGCAATGATAGGCGCTTTTACAGGATGTAAAGGAGTTATTATAACAATTTTTATCTCCGCAGTAACCGGTCTTCTGGCAGGATCCATAGCCATCTGGAAAAGCAAAAAAGGTCTTCAAACGATGATTCCTTACGGTCCCTTTCTTGCCACCGGGGGATTTATAGCCTATATCTGGGGCAACAGGATTATGGATTGGTACATCCGAAGTCTAAGCACTTGAAAAGATGACCAGAAGAATCTTTTTCGTGCCTTTCGTCCCAGAGGGGACGTCATGTCTTTCTTTACCGGTGGATGTGTCCCATCACATTGCCCGTGTGCTTAAATATAAGCCGGGGACGCTTATTGAGTTGAGAGACGAACAGGGTCGAGCTTACAAGGCCAGGATTCAGAAAGTGTCCGGACAGAACGTCACCGTTACTGAGGTCCACCGGATCAACGAGCCTCGAGGTGAATCACCTCTTCACATCACCCTGATGTGCGCACTAGCGCCTTCAGAAAAATTGGAAAAAGTTATAAGGCAGGCGACTGAATTGGGCGTGAACAAAATTGTGGTTTTTCCGGCCAGGCGGAGCAAATACTCACTTAAGGGTGAACAAATAGAACGCAAAATCGAAAGGTGGAGAAGGATCGCTGCCGATGCGGTATGTCAGTGCGGCAGAACCAAATTGCCGGACATAAAATACGACCAGAATCTGGTTACTCATGATGAATTTTACGATGTTAAACTGGTAGCCTGTGAAAAGGCTACAGCTTCGTTGATCGATTTGATAAAGTCGCAAAAGTGTCCCAGAGTTCGCAGGCTGTGCTTTTCCGTGGGGCCGGAAAGTGGATGGACGAAGGAAGAAATTAAGACCTTCCGAGCAGCTGGTTTTGTGGCAGTGAGGTTTGGAACGAGAATTCTGAGATACGAAACAGCCGTAGTAAGCCTTACAGCAATATGTCAGTTTGTGTGGGGTGATCTGGGATTCGGAGTATGCAAGGAGGAAGACAACCATGAGATGCCCTAAGTGCCATTATATTTCCTTTGATTATTTGGACAAGTGCAAGAAATGCGGTGCAGATCTCACTGAATTGAAACGGCAATTGCTGCTGTACGGCTGGAACAGAGAGTTCTCTATCTGGAAATGGATAAGTAAAGTGGAGGAAACAGACAGAGGAATGCAAGATTATGAAGAATCTTACGAAGAATCTGGAAAAGAGTTGACGCTAGACCTCACCGAAGATTACGAGCTCGAAATTCCCATCGAAGAAGCGGAGGAAACATCAGAAACAATCAAAACAGAAGAAACAATAGAAGCCACGGAGGAGGTTCTGCCTGGTGAGATCGAACCAGAGATAACGCTTGAAATACCTGAGGAGACAACAGAAGAAGCACCGAAGACCGAAACCGTTGAAATAGGTCCTGAGGAGGTCGTAGCCGAAGAGGATGGACTGAAAATAAAAGAGCTGGAAACAGAAATTTCATACGAAAATGGAAAAATCGAAGAACTAACAGAAACCGCGGAGTCTGTTGAGGAGCCTTCGCACGAAGAAGAGTTGGCAATAGAATCCGATGAGGAGATCAACGATCTTTTGAAAGATCTTGAAAAGGTTTACGAAGAAGAATCAACACAGGCCGAAGATGACACGCAGGAGGTCACTGAAAAGAAGGAAACTGATGAGGAACTTACTTTGACACTGGATCTCGACAGCGAAGATGAAACAAAAGAAGCAATTGATGAACAGAAGCTCACTGATGATTTGTCGGAAAGCGAGGAAATAGAAGAAGATACAAAGTTGCTGGAAGAGCTGGAAAAAGCTTTTTCAGAATTTAGTTCAGACGAAGAAGGTGAAGATACGGAAAAAGAAAAACAGGATTAAAAAACGGTCAGTGCCGGCGTTTTTTATAAAATCGTTCTTTTTCACTCCAGATGCAGCCGCAGTATTGCTGGCGATAAATACCTGATTCTATTGCCATCTGTTGTCCGATCTTCCATCCTTCCCGAAAGTCCTCATAATAAAACGAAATCCTAGCCTTCTTTGCTGCGCTTTCGGCGACGGATCGTATCAGATCGTGCTTCTGACGCTTGCTGTAAAGTAAGGTGGTCGTGAAGGCGTCAAATTTGCTCTTTTTTGCCAGTCGAGCCGCTGCTTCCAGCCGCACCGTATAACAGTAAATACATCTATTTTGCTCCCTGAACGCCACATTCCTTATGAAATCTTCCAGTGGATAATCTTCCCGTACAATTAACCTCAAGTCATTGGCCGACGCCATTTCTTGAAGAGCTTCAAGCCTTCTAGCAAATTCCATGTAAGGATGAATGTTCGGATTGTAAAAAAAGCCAATTACTTCATGGCCCTGTTCGCGCAACCTCATCAGTGGGTAAAAAGTGCACGGACCACAACACGTGTGTAAAAGAATCCTCGCCATTGCTAATCCTTCAGAGATTTAAAGTAATCAGCTACTCGCCATGGCAATTTGTCCATAGCCCCATTGCTCATAAAAAGCAAAACTTTCTCGCCTTTGCTTTTTACAATTTGCTGAAAAAGATCGTCAGTGTCGAAAAAACAATGCGAAGGGATGCCGCGAACGTCTAGATCAGCAGCAAGCTTGTTGAGATCTATACGATCCTGTGATGGCAGATCTGTGTAACCGGGTGGTGTTTTAAGAAGCACATTGTCAGCACCAGACAGTGCCCGAACATAATCTTCCTGAAAGATTTTTCGTTTACTCGTATTCGTTCTGGGTTCAAAAATAGCGATTATCCGTTGGTGTGGAAAATGATACCGAACAGCACTTATCGTTTCCCTGACCGCCGTTGGATGATGGGCAAAGTCGTCAATTACGACGTACTGCCCGTTTGTGAAAAGCACCTCCTGCCGCCTTTTAAGACCGGGAAAGCTACCTAAAGCCTCCTGCAACCGGGAAAATCCACATTTTTGAAGTATTCCCAGGGCATCTAGCAGGGCAATAACCCCCAAGGTGTTTAATGCATTATGTTTTCCCATTGTGTTGAGAATGATCTTGAAATCTCCGCATCCCTTCTTTTGAATGACACACTTACTCTTTCCGCCACGAGGTGAATATTCCAGAAGTTTCCAGTCTGCATCATTGCCAAAACCGTAGGTTACAACGATCCCACGACAAATTTCCGCCAAACGGTAACGATGAGGTTCCTTGTCAAAGACGACCATAATTCCATTTGGAGGAATAAGGGCAACGAATTTTTCAAAAGCAGATCGGATTTCGTCTATGTTTCGGTAAATATCCGCGTGATCAAATTCGATGCCGGTGATTATTGTTCCAAAAGGCGAGTAATGCAAAAATTTTGGTATCTTATCGAAAAACGCCGTGTCGTACTCATCCCCTTCCAAAACGGCAAAATCTCCGTTGCCCAAGCGATAACCCCTGTCCCAGGTACGCATTATAGCTCCGATAAACACAGTAGGATCCTCACCCAGTTTTTCCAACAACCAGCCAAGTAGCGCAGCAGTGGTGCTCTTACCGTGTGTTCCCGCAACTACCAGAGATTTTCGATCACGTATGACAAATTTTTTAACCGCTTCGGCCATGCTAACATAAGGTATCTTTCCATCGTTATCCATAAGCCATATCGCCTCGGGATTGGTGGCGCGTATTACATTTCCAACCACCACCATATTCATTTTTTCACTGGAAATATTAGTTTCACTGTAAGGCATGTGCACCCGTATGGCCGCTTTTGCAAGATAATCACTCATCGGAGGATACAAGGCCGAATCGGAACCAACTACATCGTATCCCATCTCACGAAACATCATCGCCAGATTCCCCATGGCGATGCCACCCACGCCCATAAAGTAAACCTTATTTCCCATAGGATTCTCTGGCTCTTTTATGAAATTCCTTTCGAAACTCACGGATCACGCCCCCGGTGCCGAAGTAATAAACCCTATTTGTAAGTAGGACAACCGCAAACCCATCGGTAAGATCCATCCAGAACGATGTTCCGGTAAATCCATAATGACCGACGCTACGCCGTGAAAAATAAGGTATAATCAGCGAAGTGCCAACGGAAGGTGTGTCAAAACCACACAGCCATGACCCTTTCTTTTCCTGGTACCAGAATCGATCAAGGGTCCTCTTTGAGCACCAAGATCGGGTTTCTCCGTTAAATATTCGCCACAAGTCAGCTAACCACTTTTGAATACTTCGGGCAGTTCCAAACAATCCCGCATGACCGGCCACTCCACCGAGACTGAAACAGTTTGCATCGTCCACCTCGCC
>Ga0190313_1000885_pt1 | contig 16876 bp, 15 predicted proteins | sample 4870071011_MG_FD_169989 | JGI IMG/M metagenome (GOLD analysis project Ga0190313, IMG submission 169989) | Hydrothermal vent sediment bacterial communities from Southern Trench, Guaymas Basin, Mexico - 4870-07-10-11_MG | ecosystem: Environmental > Aquatic > Marine > Hydrothermal vents > Sediment ...
CAACAACAGCAAAGATTCCTGTTAAGATTATAGGCCTTATAATATCTAACAAAAACATGAAATACCTTTGGTCATTTGCTTGAAAACCAATCATTTGAAGAAATTCCGGACTCGTGAATCTCTGATAGAAGACAAGGAGAAACATTAAAATTAAAAATCCAGTAATTATTTTTCCAGGCTCAAACTCCATAAATAAATTAAAATCAAAACTATATTATTAATTTAACTAAAAATAAAATTAAAAAAAAATTAGGAATTCTTGATTACTTATTCAACGTTTTATTGTTTCCTGCAAAATTTCCACTTTCTGAATGAAATTTTTTTAAATCAGTATTTAATTCTAAGAAAGTTCTTTAAATTATTATTTAATTCTAAAAATATTTCATTTTGCAGTGATTGAATAATTCTTCCAAGATATTTACCAAATTTATCCATTGAATCAGGCAGTTTCATCAAATTTTCATAAACTTCTTTAGATGAATTATTCTTTGCAGCATTAATAGTATCACTAAGAATATTATCTCTTTCCTCAATCATGTTTAATAAATATGTTCTATCCCTATTTTTGTCAAGTTTCTTAATTTTTTTCTTAATGTTCTTATTTTTCTTTTTAATGTCTTCACAAAGATTTTTTAATCTTTTGAAATCTTCTTTATTAAAAACACCTTCTTCAATGCGTTCTGTTATTAAATCCTCCATATCACTAATTAACTCAATAATTTCTGCTTCAATTACAAAAATTTTTGAAATAACATTCATTTCATTCCTACCCATTAAATATCACCTCATAGTTTATTATTTAATAATAAAATGCTGTAAATATTATCTTTTACTCTTTGAAATTTTTTCAAAAAAAAAAGAGAGAACTTTTATTCTAAATATTGCTAAATTAGTATCTCTACAATATCTTCATCAAATAATTTGTGATTAATTCCAACTCTTTGTCCTTCAAACTTAACGCTTTTTCCCCATACTTTTGCTTGTTTAAATTTCTTTACAAAATCTTTGTGAATTTTTAAACAAACATCTTTTATTGTAGCATTTTTTCTTAATATGATTGGTTCTGTTTTTTTCACTTTCTTGCCAACAGGTTTTGTGTATACGCGGATTAAACCTAATTTATCAAAAATTGCTTGTTTAAATTTTTCAATATTTTTACCTGTTTTGGCACTAATAAAAACTGCTTTTGTTTCTTTATTTAAATCTTTCAAGAATTCCTTAATTTCATTTTTTTCTTCTTCATTAGTTAAATCACTTTTTGTGATTACAACTAAATACGGAACATAATGCCTATTGCCTTCAAGTACATCATTTAATTCTTCAAGAGACACGTCTTCATAAATCAAAACATCCGCATTATGTATTTTATGCTCATGTAAAAGTTTTAGTATTTCTTTTTTTGAAAGTTTGGTTAAAGGAACGCTTTCAATATTAATCCCTCCTCTATCTTTTTTCTTAATTGCGATTCTTGGAGAACTCCTGCCTAACCTTAAATTAAAATCATATAATTCTTTTAGTATTAAAGGAAGTTTGTTAATTCCTTTGCAATCAAGAACAATGATTATAAGGTCAGCACTATGAACTACTCCAAGAACCTGCCTGCCTTTTCCTCTTCCAAGTGAAGCTTCATTAATAATCCCAGGAAGGTCTATTAATTGAATCTTAGCATCTTTGTATTCCATCATGCCTGGAATTGCTTCAAGTGTTGTAAAATCATAAGCCCCTACTTTTGATTCAGCATTTGTAAGAGCATTCATTAAAGTGCTTTTACCAACACTCGGAAACCCAACAAGAACAGCAGTAGCATCACCCTGTTTTTTCACAACATACCCTTTTCCTTCTTTTTTTCCACTTTTTTCAAGCATTTCTTCTTTCAGTCTGCTGATTTTTCTCTTTAAAGTTCCAATATGAAATTCCGTTGCCTTATTCTTTTGAGTTTTCTTAATTTCTTCTTCTAATTCCTTTATTTGCTTTCTTATATAGTCAATATCACTCATAAATGAAAAAATTAAAGTACTTAATTAAAAAGTTTTATGAAAGTTTTTTAATTTCCAAAAATATTGAAGAAAATAAAAAAATATTTCAAAATTATGTGCATGCACTAACTGCTCTATCACTCATGTTTACAATTTCTTGAAGTTCATGTGCTTCAAGATTGTCCTCTGATTCAGACATTCTTTCAATATCTTCTTTTGCAAAAAAACTTTCGTTTTCTATAATTGCAATGCCTTCTTTAATTTGAAGTTCCCTCTCTTTCATAAGATAAATTGATAAACTCGTCATATACAACATTCTTGCAACAATGTTAAGAATTGCCACAATTTTAACAAAATTATTGTTTGTAACATTTTTTATTTTTTTTGTCAATTTCTCACATGTTTTTTTAACTTTTTCCAAATTTTTTATCTTTCTATCATAAAATCTTTCTATTTTTTTTGCATCAAAATTATTTTTATTATAAAATTCTTTTCTTTCCTTTTTTAGTTTTTTTAATTCTTTAACAAATTTTTTTATATCTTTTAAAATATGTGTTTTATCTATTTTTTTATAGACTTCTTCAAGCAATTCTTCTGTTTCTTTCAAATACTTTTTTTTAAAATCAGGATTTATATCTTTTCCTGCTTGCAAATCCATATTTTTTTTAAGAATTGGCAAATTTAATTGGCCTTCAACCCTTTTTATTTCAAAAAAAATCTTTTTTAACTCTTCATAATCTTTTTTAAACTTAAAATAGAATCTATCTTCTATCTTTTTTTCTTCCTCTCCTTGAAAACTTGCCTCACTTATTTCATTTTTCTTTTTGTTAAAAAACAAACCCATGCTTTAAATTAAACTTCCATGCTTTAAATTATTTTTTACAAATCTCAAGATATGATAAATGAACTCAACAAACACTAAATTTCTTAATAATTAAAAATAAAAAAAACATAAAAAATCTTTAATTACTTTTGCTATTCTTTAGTAATAAAATTTATAAACTTTGTTTTTGTTTTAGTTTTTAATATGATGAAATCAAAATTAATTTTTGAATTGCCAAGCATTGATTCAGTAATTGAAACCCTCACACGTAAAGAAGATAATCATAGTGTTAAAAATTTTAGTAAAAATTTGCAAGCAACTTTAGAAGCGTTTGATAAAATCCTTAACACAGAGTTCTCTCCTGAAGAGTATTTCAAAAAAGGATTGTTTTCAAGTAGATTAGGGTATGTCAACATTAATCCTTTTAATCTTCCTTTAGCTAAAGAGATTATTTCAAAAAATTTAGGTATTGCATATTTAGAACACTTACATAAGATTAATGAACTTAATTTTTCTTTAGTCAAAGAGATTATTTCAAAAAATTTAGGTTTTGCATATTTAGAACACTTACATAAGATTAATGAACCTAATCTTCCTTTAGCTGAAAAGATTGTTTCAAAGAAGTTAGACTATAGGTATCTACATTATTTAAATAATGTTAATGAACTTAATTTTTCTTTAGTCAAGAAGATTATTTCAAAAAATTTAGGTATTGCATATTTAGAACACTTACATAAGATTAATGAACTTAATCTTCCTTTAGCCAAGAAGATTGTTTCAAAAAGGTTAAACCCTAAGTACTTATTTTACCTGGATAATATTAATAAAAATAATTTTTCGTTAGCCAAGAAAATTGTTAATAATAAGTTGGATTCAGAGTATTTAGAGTATTTAGACAATGTTAATAAAAACAATTTTTCTTTAGATGAGAAAATTGTTTCTTTAGCTGATATTATTATTAGTAAGAACTTGGATTCAAAGTATTTAGAGTATTTAGACAATGTTAATAAAAATAATCTTTCTTTGGCTGAAAAAATCATTAATAATAATTTAGGTTATTGGTATTTAAAATATTTAGACAGTATTAATTCTTATAATCTTTCTTTGGCTGAAAAAATTGTTTTGAATGATTTAAATCCTAAGTATTTTGAATATTTAGACAATGTTAATAAAAACAATCTTTCTTTAGCTGAGAAAATTGTTGATGAGAACTTTGATCCTGATTATTTAAAATTTTTGAGCAATGTTAATGAAACTAATTTTTCTTTTGTTAAGGAAGTTATTAGAGTGGGCGTGCCTTCAAAGTTTTTAAAGTGTTTGCGTAAAATAAATAGTAATAATCTTAGTGACTACAAGGATTTATTACAATTTGCTATTGAAAGAGGAGCGCACAAAGCATTTTATGAAAATGCTTACAAATTCAATAGTGTTGATTTGTTAAAAAAATTAGTTAAGAAGGAAGCTCCTGAAGATTTTTATAAACAAGCACATCCTTTCATTAATAGGTTTGGTGAGAGATTTCTTAATTATGCTTTAAGACATAAAGATTTTATTAAACTGCCTTTATTATCGCAGGCTTACGCTGATAGAATAAAAAGCCATTTATCAAGAAGGAATGCTTCTAAATTAATTAATTTAGTTAATTTATTAAGGAAACAAGGAGTATCACCTGATAATATTGTTATTCCTTCTAATGATAAGATTAAGTACTTGGAGGATTTAGTACATAAGCATTATGAAAAGGACGGGAAAAAAATAGCAATTAAGGATCCTTATAAGGCTTTAAGATATTATTATTGTGTTGAGAATGAAAAGTTAAAAAGTGTTTTGGAAGAAATTCTTGCTGATAATTACAATCCTAAAAATGTTTATTCATTCAATAAAGAGTATTTTTTAGAACCTGATGAGAGTAATGTGAGAAGAGAAATTAATAGTTTAGAATCTTTATTAAATTCTGCTGTTGAAAGTGTTAAGGTTATCATTCCTGATTATTCTTTTGAGATTAATTCAGGAAGTATTGATTATTTGAAAGAACAAGCTAAAAGAATTAAGAAAGGATTTAATACTATTTTTCGTAAGAAGGGTTTTAAAAGAGAGAATTTTTTGGGTGAGAAGTTAGAAGCATTTGAGAATGCTAAAAACAAGTTAAGTAGAATTATTAATTATTCTCCTAAAACAAAGCAGGGCAGAATTACAATTAAATTAGATAGTAAGGATAAAGTAAGTCAAGCAAGGTTATTAGAAGAGATTAGTAGTTGTTTTCATTTAACAGAAGGAGGGCAACGAAATTATTCTCAAAAGTATTTAACAACTGATGAGATTAATTTTGTAGGTATTTATGATGAAAGAGGTTCTCCTCTAGCGCGTTTCACTTTAGGCATTGATGCTGTGAATAAGAGGGTTGGTATTCTTAGTGGAATTTATAAAAAGTGTAATAATGATTTTGTTTTTTATGTGAGAGACTGGATTAATTGTTTTGCTAAAGAAAATTATTATGAAGTGGGTGGCGCGATTGAACTCCCTATTAAAGATTTTTATGATGACGCAGGCAAAACAGATAAAGGAATAATTAAATCAATTGATTTAAAGAGACTAAATGAAATAATGGAGTGTTAATTTTCTTAGGATATTAATTTAATGTTAATAGGTTTTTTCTTTTAGCTTTGTTTAATAAATAATTAATTGTTAATTTTTGCGTATTTCTCGTAATAAACTTTGTTTAATACTTTGCAAACAATCTTTAGTTCATTAGAATTAAATTCATTAAAAATGAACGTTAGGAGTTCGATTTTTTCTTATTTTTTCGCCCTTTTAAATTCCGAAAAATTAAGTTTTCCATACTTGGAATTAATGGACTCGGGGGGATTTGAACCCCCAGCCTCCGCGATGCAAACGCGGCGCGCTGCCATTGCGCCACAAGCCCTTAAATAAAAATTAATTCAATAAGAATTATTTAAACTTAACTCTTTCAAAATCTTCCATCTTTCCACGCTCTCCCTGTTCTAATTATTTGAGAAGGCACTGTCTTCCAACTCACTCTTCTTTTTCTTTTAAAAGGAACATTGTATCCTAATAATTCCAATACTTTTGCGCTTTCAATCCTATTTTTTATTTCTTCATTTAGAAAATATAAGTTTCCAGCATAATAATCTAAACGTTTGCTTAAACTGCTAAAAACAGGAACAATATTATATTTACTTTTGCTTAAAGCATTTGCAGTATTCAATGCAACTAATGAACTCAACTCCTTCATTCCAAAAAAATCAATAAGTTTGAGCAAACCATTGCTTGTTTCACTTAAAACTTGTTTATTACTATTATCAATTAAATCTTTCATTATTTTCCAATTAGTGTTTGTTGGATAAAGAACAGAGAGCACAGAATCTTTGTCTTTATTAAATTTCTTTGCAATCTCAACTGCATTCTCTAAATTTTTGTTAAATGCAAGCTCATTTTCATAATCAATTAATTTTTCTTGGTTGTTACTTATGAATTGTATTTGAAAACTTCGGTTTGGAACATTCACATGAGATGAAAGATTTTGTTTATTATATGCTGCTCTTATAAAACTTTTTAATTGATATCTCGTGCTATCTTCTAATTTATCTGCTGTTATTTCATAAGCAATCCCATAAACCCTGTCACCATAATAATCCAGAATGTCTTCAAGAGGACTATAATTCATTTGCCCTGAAAAAATTTTTACAGTAATTATGGGATAAAATCCTTTTAATTCCAATTTTTCAAGTTTTTCTTTAGATAAGTAAGAATAATTATAAACATCAGAAGTTGGAGTTACATTTTGGGGCAAACAATAAAATCTTGTATCAACCATTAAACTTTTTACCATATTCAAAAAATAAAAAACACTCTTTTTAAAGTTTTTTAAACACTCTCACTCTTGTTAAAAAGAATTGTAGCAATTATTGTTAAAATAGAAGAGAATACAAACAAACCCATTAAACTTAGAATTAAATTCATTGAAGCAAAGCCTACAAGCAAATTTCTTAAAGCATTCACCCCAAAAGTTAAGGGATTAAGATATGAAATAAACTGAATTATTTTAGGAAGATTGCTAATTGGATACATTGCTCCTGATAAAAAAAATAAAGGCATCAAAATGATATTCATTATTAAGTTAAATCCTTGAAAATCTTTCATTAAAGAAGCAACAATTAAACCCAAGCTTGTAAAAATAATTGAAATTAAAATCATCACAATTAAACTAAAAATTAAATTTAAAATATTTGGCAGATGAAAACCAATAATAACAGAAATAATTGCTAATAACATTCCTTGAAAAATACTAACTGTTGAACTTCCAGCAATTCTTCCAAAAACAATACTTGTTCTCTTAACTGGTGCAACCATTATTTCTTTTAAAAAACCAAATTCTTTATCCCATAAAACACTTATACCACCCATTGTAGAACGCATCATTAACCCAAATGCAATTATTCCTGGAACTAAAAATTGAATATAATTAATACCTTCAGGAACTCCTTGAATTTTTGTTCCTCTAAAACCTCCTGCAAAACCTACAAGAAAAAGCAATGGCATAATCAAAGAACCAATTATTCTTGATTTACTTCTTAAAAACACCTTAATTTCTCTCAACCAAAGAGCATAAATTACTTTTAATTCCATTTTTAATGCCTCCTCATTTTCATTCTTCTCTTCATAAATTCTTTCTTTAAATCAACACTTTCTTCTCTTATGTTCTTTCCTGTATAATGTAAAAAAACATCTTCAAGACTTGGTTTTTTCAAATTAATACTTAAAATATCACAATTATTTTTATCAGCTATTTTCATAATTTTTGGAAGCATTTCCTCTCCTTTTCCTACAATTAACTTTATTTTTCCTTTCCCATTTTTAATTATTTTCTTAACCTTCTTCAGTTTCTTAACTTCCTTAATAAAATTAACAACATTTTTACCTCTTACTGTTAAATCAATAGTATCCCCTCCAATCTTATCTTTCAAATTTTTAGTTTTTCCAATAGCTACGATCTTACCAAGATCAATTATTGCTACTCTTTCACAAAGAAAATCAGCTTCTTCCATATAATGTGTTGTGAGAAGTATTGAAATTTTTTTCTCTTTATTTAATTTTTTTATATAATCCCAAATATGTCTTCTTGTTTGCGCATCTAAACCAAGTGTGGGTTCATCTAAAAATAAAACTTTTGGGTCATGAATTAATCCTCTTGCAATCTCTAATCTCCTCTTCATTCCCCCACTATAATACATTACAAGTTTGTCTGCTTTATTTTCAAGTTCAACAAGTTTAAGAAGCTCGTCAATTTTTTTCTTGCTTTCTTCCTTAGTTAATCCATAAATTCGTGCATGAAAATAAAGATTCTCTCTTCCTGTAAGCCTATTATCTAATGCAGGTTCTTGAAAAACAATACCTATATTCTTTCTTACACTATCTTTTTCCTTACTTACATCAAAACCGTTAATAAACGCCTCTCCACTCGTTTTTTTAAAAGAGTGCTTAAAATATTTATTGTTGTTGTTTTTCCTGCACCATTAGGACCTAAAAACCCAAATATCTCTCCTTTTTTTACACTAAAACTTATGTTATTAACTGCAATAAGATTTCCAAATTTTTTTGTTAAATTTTTAACAATAATAACATCATCCATGATGAAAGAAAAATTCTTATTAAATTTAAATACTTTTGGTTATAAATTATTATTCAAAATACTTTTGATGTTTTTTGGTGCTTGGATTAGAGCATACCGGCTAATTCTTCTCCTGCACACATGTGTTTAAGGGAAGTTTCTGTTGCATAAACAACAAATACTACCCCACATCACAAGTGATTTCACATAAGGAGGTGATCCATCCGCAGGTTCCCCTACGGATACCTTGTGACGACTTCACCCCTCTCGCTAAGCTCAGGTTCGCCCCTAACAAGTTAGGGCCTCGCCCAAACCTAACTCGAATGGCGTGACGGGCGGTGTGTGCAAGGAGCAGGGACGCATTCACCGCGGATTGTTGATCCGCGGTTACTAGAGATTCCGGCTTCACGAGGGCGGGTTACAGCCCTCGATCCGAACTGGGGTCGGGTTTGGGGGATTTGCTTCCCCTCTCGGGGTCGCGTCCCTTTGTCCCGACCATTGCAGCTCGCGTGTAGCCCCAGGGATTCAGGACATACGGACCTACCGTCGCCCACACCTTCCTCCTTGTTAACAAGGCAGTCCCCTTAATGTGCTCAGTCGCTCCAATGGAGCCTGTTAGCAATAAAGGGCGTGGGTCTCGTTCGTTTCCTGACTTAACAGGACATCTCACGACACGAACTGACAGTGGCCATGCACCTCCTCTTCAGCGCATCAGGCAAAGTCTTTAGCTTGGCCATCATTTTGCTGTCGCCCTGGGTGAGTTTCCCGGCGTCGAATCCAATTAAACCGCAAGCTTCACCTCTTGTTGTGCTCCCCCGCCAATTCCTTTAAGTTTCACTCTTGCGAGCGTACTCCCCAGGCGGCCCGCTTAACGATTTCTCTTCGGCACTGCACGACCATGGAGGCCGTGCAACACCTAGCGGGCAGCGTTTACGGCTAGGACTACCCGGGTATCTAATCCGGTTTGCTACCCTAGCTTTCGTCCCTCACTGTCGAACCCGTTGCAGTAAGGCGCCTTCGCCACCGATGGTCTGCTAGGAATTATAAGATTTTACCCTTACTCCTAACATACCCCTTACTCTCCCCGGTTCCTAACTGCATAGTATTTCCAGCACGCCCTGAGCTTAAGACCCAGGATTTCACCGGAAACTTATGCAATCAGCTACGGACGCTTTAAGCCCAATAAACATGGTCACCACTTGAGGCTCTGGTATTACCGCGGCTGCTGGCACCAGTATTGCCCACCCCTTATTCGTGAAGCTTCCTACACTTCACAAAAGCCAATGCGTAGCATTGGCACTCTGGTTGGCCTCATCACGCTTTCGCGCATTGTGAAGGTTTCGTGACTGCTGCACCCCGTAGGGCTAGGGCCCTTGTCTCAGTGCCCTTCTCCGGGCCACTCCTCTCAGAGCCCGTACAGATCATAGGTTTGGTGGTCCGTTACACCACCAACAGCCTAATCTGCCGCAGACCCATCCTATGGCGATAAATCTTTGGAAAGGAGAACATTCCAGACTCTCCTTTCTATAAGGTATTATCCTCAGTTTCCCGAGGTTATCCCTTACCATAGGGCAGGTTGTCTACGTGTTACTGAGCCGTTCGGCAAGAAACCAAGCAAGCTTGGTCCTTCTGCCTTGCATGTCTAATCCCCAACCAGACAGCGGTGACCTCCAGCAGGATAAACTGGAGTTATGGGGAGAAGGAATTAGCGTTTTTACTCTAATCCAAGTATCACCAAAACATCAATAATTAATGATTCTTCATTAATTATCTCATTATAATTGTTCCTTTAAGATAACACAGTGTGTTTCTCACAGGAAAGAAATGTATATATTTAGTGTAACCCTTTCTTCCTCAAAACACAGCCGGTATTGTGTTTTAAAGGTATCAAATTCTAACTTTATCTTATTTATATATTTAACTGTTTGAAAATTGTTAAAAAAGAATTTTAATTGTCATTGAAAGAATTAACATGCTTGTTAAGTCTGTTAATACTGTTGTTATTAGAACTGCGGAGTAAGCAAGGTCTAAAATCAATTCACTCCTGTTTTCATTTTAATCATGTTATTTTTAATGTTTATCATTAAAATCACTAAAATAATCTAAAAAATTAAATTTTATTAATACTTAGTTTTTAAATGCAGGGGACGAGATTCGAACTCGCGCAGGCACTAAGCCAATAGGTCCTTAGCCTATCCCGTTTGACCGCTCCGGCACCCCTGCATAAAAAATTCTTCACTTATAATACTTAAATAATTTTCGAGGGGTAATTTTTCAAAAATCTTATTAAAATTTGAATCAAAAATAATTTAATGTAGTAAATCTAAATAAATAATATGGTTAAAGTTGGAGAAATAACTCACTACTTCTCCGGGATTGGCGTAGCAGTAGTTAAAATAGTAGATGAAATAAAGATAGGAGACAAAATCCATATTAAAGGCACGACAACAGATTTTGAACAAACAATAGACTCCATGCAAGTTGACAGAAAACCAATAATGGTTGCTAAAAAAGGCGATGAAATAGGATTGAAAGTGGTGGACAAAGTAAGACCTGGAGATGAAGTATTTAAAGAATAAATTTTTATCCTTTTCTTCTTAATCTTCTTTTTTTCATTTCACGCATTTTCTTCTTTTTAGTTTTCCATCTATATTTTGTTATCTTCATTTTCCAATGACGTGAACTCCTTTTCATTCTCATTTATAAACAAATGAATGATTTTAAAAATCTTTCTCTTATTAATTAATAATTAATGAGGAATTACTTAAGCAAAGCATTAAATAAAGTTAAAAAAATTAATAAAAAAGAATTCTTAATCATTTTTATACTATTATTACTGCCTAATTGGCTTAGGCATTTAGCTTATTATGTTGGCATTTTAAAAACAGGTGGTTTTGGTTTCATAATAAGTTATGAGACAAAGCAAATGTATGATGTTAATGCAATGTTCTTAGGATTATTAGAAGAAGTAGTATTCTCGCTTTTATTCACTACCTTATTCTTAGGATTTAATGAATTGCGTTTTCTCGCTTATGCTTGGGTTTTTGACAGTTTTTATGATTGCACACAAGTATTAATTTATTCATTAACTGGTTTTACTTTCTTGTCTTTTATTAATTTACCAATTTTAACACGTTTTATCATAAGAGAATTATTACTCCCTTATGTTATTGCAGGCCCAATCATAGCTAAAGCATGGAAGCCTAACATAAAGAAATACGCTGTTATTGGTTTTTTTATTAATCTTTTCTTAATTTTTTTAACCCTTATTTTCTAAACACTTTTAATTTTAAAGATTGTAATTACTTTTATGGTGATTAGTGTTAGGAAATCGTTTGAAACCATTTGTCCTTTCTGCGGTTGCGGTTGTAAATTAAATTTTTATGTAAAAAATAATAAGATAATTAGTGCTTCTCCCATAAAAGATGATCCAGTGAGCAAAGACAAGCCATGCATTAAAGGATTAAAATCATATGAAGCTTTGCTAAAAAATAGAATAAAAACACCTCTTATAAGAAAGAATGGTAAATTAGTTCCAACAACTTGGGGGAAAGCATATTCTTTAATTATTAAAAAAATAAAAGAAACTCCTTCTGAAAATCTGTGTTTTTATGGTTCAGGAAGTGCAAGCAATGAAGCAAATTATTTATTGGTTAAGTTAGCGGGAATGTTAAAAGCAAACCTTGATTCAAGCGCTTCTTTATGTCACGCAAGCAGTATAAGAGCAATGAGACTTGCTTATGGGATAACTGCAATGAGTCCTAAAATGGATGATGTTGAAAAATCAGATGTTATATTCATTGTTGGTTCTGACACAAAATCCGATTATCCCGTGCTTTTTGAAAGAGTGTTGAAGGCAAAAGAGAAAGGTGCGAAAATTGTTTTAATTTATGATAGTTATAATTTTACAAGCAATTTTGCAGATATATGCCTTTTAACTGATGTCGGGGAATTCTTGCCAATACTTAATTATTTAGCAAGAGAGATTATTAAATCTAAGAAGTTTGATAAAAGATTAGAAAAAAATAAGGATTTTAAAAAATATGTTCTTTCACTAAAAAATTATGAATTAAGTATTGTATCAAAGAATTGCAGAACAAATAAAAAGAAATTAAAAAAAATCTCGGAAATACTGTGCAAATCAAGAAAACCATCTTTTCTTTTTGGCATGGCGCTTGTTCAACACACTCTTGGAACAAAAAATGCATTAGCATTGAGCAATCTTTCAATATTAAAGAATGGTTTTTTAATTCCAATGAGAGGTAAAAATAATATTCAAGGTTGCGGTGATGTTGGTGTTGTTCCTAAAAATGAAACATTTTTAGAACTTTTATTTAGTAATAAGTTGAAAACCGCTGTTGTTTTAGAATCAAATATTGCAAAATCATTCCCTCAATTAAATACTGTTCATAAAAAACTCAAAAAAACCTTTGTTATTTACATTGGTTCGCATAAAAATTTGATGTTAAAATTTTCAGACGTTGTTCTTCCTTGCGCAACACATTTTGAAGAAAGCGGCACAATGACAAATGCAGAACGCAGAGTGAGAAGTTTTAAAAAAGTTTTAAACCCAATTTATGGAAAAGAAAAATGGATAATCTTTAATGAATTACTTAAAGGATTTGGTTTGAAATCTTATAAAACTTTGGATGAAATAACAAAAGAAATAATTAAAAAAGTGATTCAGTATAAAAAAATTAAATATGAAAAATTGAAAACAAAGGAAGGAGATTTTGGCAATAAAAAAATCAAATATAAAAAATTGTTCCCAATTGAATACACATGTGTTGAACACGAGATTAGTAAAGAATTTCCTTATTTACTTACTACAAAAAGACTTCCTTATCACTTCACAACTTCTGAAATGACAATAAATTGCAAATCCCTTGCAAAAATAATGAATAAAGCAAGAGCGTACATGAATCCTTTAGATTTAAAAGAGGAAGGAATACTTCCTGGAGAGAGAATAACAATCATCTCAAAAAATGGAAAAATTAACCTGACTGTTGAATCTAATGAATACGTAAAAAAAGGAGTTATTGTAGTGCCTTATCATTTTAATAATGCATTAGTGAATAAATTAATCCCATTATCACTTGATCCTTTCAGCAAAGAACCTAATTTAAAAATTGTTAGTGTGAGAATCAGGAAAATTAAGAAATGAAGTGCCCGCAGGGATTTGAACCTTTGATTTACAGTTTAGAAGTTTATTGAATTATTCAAACTATGCTACGACTTATTATTAATTAATAATAAAAATCAGTTATTCTTAAGTTTTTTTTTAATACTTCCCACTACAATTCATTAATTAATGAGTGATTTAGAAACTCATGTTTCACAAAACCTTCCAATAATTACCAAAAACTTTTTTAGTAGGGCTTTTAGGATCAGGCCAGCACTTATAACCGCAAGTATGACAATCATTTATGCAAAAATGCACATTCTTATCATTCATGTGTTCTAAAACGTAAGGTAAGTCTTCAGGAGCTGTCCAAGGCATGTCCTTAAAATAAGGTTCTGGTAATTGAGGGTCAAGACTTTGTGAAATACTTATGTTAGTATGCCCAAAATGAAGTTCTCTTATTTCATCAGGAAAAACATGTGTTTTTCGAGTGGTGAATCTTATTGGGATGTGAGGAAGATTGTCAGCTATGTAATGCAAATCATTAAAAAATTTTTCAGGAAAGACACTTCCTGGTTTTTCAGGAATATCACCTGAAAGAAAGAATCTAATGTACTTAATGCTTGGTTTCTTATTAACTTCAATAACCATGTTTTCCGCGAAATACGGATTCAAAAGTTCTATTGTTCTGCGTTCTAGAGCTGTTTTAACACTAAGGAGTTGGTATTGACCGTTCCCACGAACATAACAATGATCTAAACACCATTTTGTTGGTCTGCAAGAGTCTAAGGAAATACCATAACAACCAGTATAGGGTCCCATTTTTTTAACTTTAGTTAAGTAATTCCATTGTTTAGTGTTCAAGTAATTTATTTTATTATCTTGCTTCATATGATTTATGATTAAAACTACTATTTTTAAGTTTAACTACATAGTAGTGTAATTATTGTTTTTCAGTAATTCGAGATAAAGCAAGTGTTTAAAATTAATAATTAGTGATTCTTAATTAGTGAGGATTAATAATTTTTTATTGTTTAAGAAATAAATATTTTTTATGAAAAACAAGTACATGTTCTCAATATTATTTTTTATTCTATCAAGAACTATTTTTATATTGTTATTTTAATAAAGTTCCTTAATCTTAATTCTTTTATTAATCATGATCTTGATTATTTCGTTAATCCATAAGGTGCTACTAAATAAAAACCGTATTAATGTTATTCACGCAATAGTTATTAATGATTTAATTAGTTATAACCTACTTGACTTAACAGAAGGATTAGTTTATTCTGATTTCTTAAGTCAAAAAGTAAAGAACCTAATTTAAAAATTGTTAGTGTTAGAATAAAAAAATGAATTAAAATAATTTCCAAAAATTCTTTAATAAAAATAAACACGTATTTAAATCAAGAACTTTAATCAAAAATTTTGAAGGATAATCCATATCACCAAATCTAACTATTCTTTTTGAAAGAGTATTTGCTAATTCTATAAGTTCTTCATAATCCCTGTCATTTAATTTGTTCAAAAATTTTCTTATTCTCCAATGAAGCCATAATTCTTTTCCTATTTCTTTTTTCCATACAGGATAATAATTCTTAACCAAACACTTTTTTGATAAGCAATATTGTTGATTTTTCAGCAATTTAAACAATAAATTCACAGATTTCATTCCAAGAGTTATGCCCCCACCCGTAGTGCTCTTTACTTGGCCTGCTGCATCCCCTATTAAAACAAGCCTTTCAAAAATAAAGTTTTCATAAAAACCAATAGGTATTGCACCCCCAATTATTTTCCTGTGTTTCTTGATTTGAAGAAATTTCAAAAAATTAGAAAACTTTTTTTGTGCATGTGTTTTACAGATAACGCCTATCTTCGCTTCTGAATCATTTAAAGGGATTATCCAAGCAAAAAAATCTGAAAACTTTTTTTCAAAATAAAGTTCAACCAATTTTTTATCAAAAAAATTACAATCCGCTATTGTTTCAAGCCCATAAAAAATATTTTTTTGCCTTATGCCCAAATTTTTGGATAACTTGGAAAAAGGGCCGTCAGCTCCAATAACAAAATCAAAAGAATAATTATTTAATCTTACACCCTTCCCTATTAAATCAACTTTTTCAATTTTTTCATTTTTATACAAAGAAACTTTTTTTGCTTCATTGAATAAATTTTCGTCAAACTTTTGACTATTAACTACAATTGCTCTTATCTTCTTGTCTTTAATAATTGCTTCTTTATTATTTATTTTTAAAACAGCTCCTTTAACTTTATTTAAAATAATATTTTTTGGAGGCTTGTAATAATTCAGAATATTAGTGCTGAAAATCCCGGAATGTTTGCTTGTTATTTTTTTCTTTTGTTCAAACAAAGTAATATCATTGTTTTTGCCGAACTTCCAGGCAGCAAAAGAACCAAGAGGACCAGCACCAACAATACCAATTTTCATTCTCCCATACGCCTTTTTCTTCTATTAAACTCTTCTATATCTTTTATAAGCATTTCTTCTGTATAATCAGGCCAATACGTGTTATGGAATATAAATTCAGCATAACTTGAATCCCATAATAAAAAACCGCTTAATCTCTTACCATCCTCCATTCCAGTTCGTATTATTAAATCAAGAGGTGGTAAATTCTTAGTGTAAAGATTTTCTTTAATTACTTCTTCTGTTATACTCTCTTTTGGAATGTTCTTAGAAATAATTTTCTTAACAGCATCAACAATTTCTGCTTGACCATCATACATAAAGCAAAAATTTATTATTTTATTCTCAAAATTTTTTGTCTTATCTAAAATATTTTTAATGAAGTCCTTCATTTCAGTTTCTTGCCATCTTCCTGAAAAAACAACTTTTATTTTTTCTTTTTCCAATGTTTTAAAAAGTTTATTAAAAAAAACTCGTAATAATTGAAAAATTTTTTTTCTCTCCATAACACTTCTTTTCTCATGATTTTTTAAACTCCAAACATATAAAGAAACAACCTTAATACTTGTTTCTTTAAGTTTTTTAAGAATTTTTTCTAAAGTTTTAGCACCTTCCTCATGTCCTTTAAAAGCAGGCAAACCCTTTTTTTTAGCCCACCTTCTGTTTCCATCAACAATGATTCCAAGATGCCTTAACTCATTTAACATTATCAAGATTTAAACAAAAAAGAGTTTATATTTTTTCCCAATTAAAGAAATGCAATGGAATTATTAATAAAAAAAGATTTTGGTTTAATATTAAGAAATAATTTATAACATTGGGTTTAATTGTGAGTTCTGGCACTCAACTCAAAAATTGCAATTATTAGTGAGTTATTTGTGATTGCAGTGTTTGATGC
>Ga0190313_1000886_pt1 | contig 16868 bp, 14 predicted proteins | sample 4870071011_MG_FD_169989 | JGI IMG/M metagenome (GOLD analysis project Ga0190313, IMG submission 169989) | Hydrothermal vent sediment bacterial communities from Southern Trench, Guaymas Basin, Mexico - 4870-07-10-11_MG | ecosystem: Environmental > Aquatic > Marine > Hydrothermal vents > Sediment ...
GATACTGAGGCTTGTGGTCAGCTACGCTCTAGTCAAGGGGATCGACAGGGCGCTGGGGATCGCTAACCTTGACGCGTACGTGAGCGGGCTGAACTTCGTGTTCGGGGAGGCAGTGCTTGGTGGCCGGGGCGCCGTGGTGTACCTAGCCAGGCTGCGACCGGAGTTCTACGGCCTGCCCCCCAGCGAGGGCCTATTCCTAGAGAGGGCGCTGAAGGAGTGCATGCACGAGCTGGGACACACCTTCGGCCTTCGCCACTGCGGGAACCCGCTGTGCGTCATGCACTTCAGTAACTCAATACTAGACACGGACAGGAAGCCCGCTGAGTACTGCAGCGCCTGCCGTTCCAAGCTAGCCCGCTTCCTGGAGGAAGTAGGATAGGGCCTCGCTGAGCGTGCTGACCTCGCGGACCTCGATGTCGTAGCCCTGCCTCCTCAGCTCCTCCTCCAAGCTCACCGTGACCGCCTTGTACTTTATCAGCTTGAAACCAGGCCCTATCTTCACGACCTCAGGCTTAAGGACGCGCACAACGGACTGCCCCCTCGGCACGAGGAACAACTTGGCCCCGTATCTAGCTGCCGCTATGGCCTTCTCGTACACGCCCCCCACAGGCCCTATCCTGCCGTCAGGCTCTATGGTTCCCGTCATGACGACGTCCTTCCTAACAGTCTTGTTGGTGAGGAGGGCGGTTATTATGGCGGCCAGCGCGCCCCCCGCCGAGGGCCCGTCTACCACGTTGACGGTCTCGTTGGCCGTTATCACGATCATCACGTCGTAGCTCCCCGAGATCCCAGCGTAGGCGAGGGCGACTCTGTAGGCCACCTCAGCGGCCCTCTGCAGGTCTATCCCTATCTTGGGGCTCGTGGAGACGAAGACCCTCCCGCTCCCCGGAGCCAGCTTGACGTAAGCCCTCATCACGATGCCTGTAACTTCCTCGTGGAACAGGCCGAGCGACCTAACGTATATGCCCACTATCGGGACCCAGTCGTAGCCCTCTAAGCTGATCTCGGCCTCCCGCGTCTCGGCCTGGCGGCTGAGCATCTCGAGTGTCTTCTTGAGGACGGACAGCTGGTTCCTCAGGCGCTTATTCTCCTCGACTAGCCTGTTGTACTCCTCGACTAGCCTGCCGATCTCCGCTTGGTGCTTGAGCTTAACCTCGTAGAGCGAGATCGCCAGCAGAACGTTTAGCGTGATGCTGAGCACCAGGGCTAGCACTAGTACCCACGTCTTCGCAGGGCTCCTACGCCCCAACGTCTCACCACCATAGTGGTTAAGGGCAGCGACTAATAAACCTCAGGCGATTAAGCCCCCTCAGCTAGTTAAGGCTAAGCTCCGCTCCCCTTTAGGAACTTTTACCACGAGAGACGGCCTAGCGTGGTAATCAGCCAAAAGCCATCCCAAATATGTCATACAAAGAGAACTCGCTGGTATTTACGAGCCTTAATATCCCGAGGGGCCTAAGGGGGAGAGGGGTGAGTGAAAGTGGCGAAGCGGAGGACTGGGAGGAGGATGGTGCTGATAACGGTGCACCTGACGGAGCAGCAGCTGCGCGAGCTCGACCGCCTGGTCCAGATGAAAATATTCCCCAACAGAAGCGAGGCCATCAGAGTGGCCATAATGTACTTAATATCCCAATATGGCTTCGGGCAGGGCAGAATCAACATGGCTGGCCTCGTCACCGGCCTCTAGCTCGGCTACCCGACCCCACTTTCAGCTTTTATAATTTGCTGTCGTTATTCAAATCATGCGCATCGTGTCGACGCGCGAGATGCGGGCCCTCGAGCTCAACGCCGAGTTCCTCGGCGTCGACAGGCTCACACTGATGGAGAACGCAGGTAGAGCGGTGGCAGATCAAGTGGAGTCGCACCTGGGCTCTGTCGAGGGCGCGGTTGTTCTCGTGGTGGCTGGCCCGGGGAACAACGGAGGTGACGGGTTCGTGGCAGCGAGGCACCTGGCGTGCAGGGGGGCCAAGGTCAGCGTGGTGCTCCTCGCGAGACCTGAAGGCATCAGGACCGATGAGGCCAGGGTGAACTACGCTAGGTTGAGGGCCATGATGATGAGCGTCAGGGTGCGCGCGGCTAAGGACGCTGAGGCCCTCAAGGACCTCAAGGGGGCCTTCGAGGCAGCGGACGTGATAGTCGACGCCATGCTGGGAACTGGCTTAAAGGGCGAGGTCAGGGAGCCGATGCGCAGCGCCATAGCGATGGTGAACGAGAGCCGAGCCCTGAAGGTCGCAGTTGACGTGCCCTCCGGCTTGAATCCCGACACCGGTGAGGTTCACGGAATCGCGGTGAGGGCTGACGTCACCGTCACGTTCCACGCTGCCAAGCCAGGGCTCCTAGTTGAGGCGGCCAGGGGGTACGTCGGTGAGCTAGTCGTGGCGGACATAGGGATCCCGAGGGAGGCGGAGCTCGTCGTGGGGCCCGGCGACTTCAAGCTAGTGGTTAGGCCGAGGCCGAGGTGGAGCCACAAGGGCGACTTCGGGAGGGTTCTCGTCGTCGGGGGCTCCAAGGACTTCAGCGGAGCGCCCGCCCTCTCAGCGCTGGCCGCCCTGAGGGCTGGGGCTGACCTCGCGGTGGTGGCCGCACCCTCATCGGTGGCGCAGGTGATTAGGTCCTTCAGCCCCAACCTGATAGTGCGCTCCCTCCCCGGAGACTACCTAGCGCCCGGCCACGTAGAGGAGTTAGTGAGGCTAGCCCGCAAGTCCACCTGCGTGGTGGTGGGTCCCGGGCTCGGGACGCATGAGGAGACCGTTAAGGCGGTCGTGGAGCTCATCGGCCGGGTCAAGGGGGAGGTCAAGCTGGTGGTCGACGCTGACGGCATAAAGGCCGTAGCAAAAGACCCGAGCGTGGTCTCAGGCGGTAGGGTCGTGCTGACGCCACACGCTGGCGAGTTCAAGCTGCTCACGGGCACTGCCCTGTCGGAGGACCTAGGGGAGAGGAGCGAGGCCGTGGCTAAGGAGGCATCGAGGCTGGGGGCCGTCTTGCTGGTCAAGGGGCACTACGACGTGATCTCGGACGGCGAGCGAGTCAAGATCAACGTGACTGGCAACCCAGCCATGACCGCGGGGGGGACCGGCGACGTCCTCAGTGGGCTCCTGGCAGCCATCGCCTCGTGGACCGACGACCTGTTTAGGGCAGCGTGCGTCAGCACGCTCGTCAATGGGCTGGCCGGAGACATGGCGGCCGAGCGCCTAGGAAACCACCTGACGGCCACCGACCTAATTGAGCACCTCCCAGTGGCGTTCAGGGAGCTAGGCGAGGGGGTGGAGCTAAGCCTCGGCTACCGCATGCTAAGGGCCAGCCGCCACGGCCCTCCTAGCCTCACTTAAGTAGGAGTCCCCCCTGTACCTCCACCCTGCGTCCTCGTCGAAGAGGTCCTTGGGCAGCGGCCTCCTCAGAGCCGAGGTCAGGCTGAGCGTGTGGAACTCGTAGCTAGTCAGCCCGTGCTCCTCAGACAGCCCCCCGACCACGTCGAAGACCAGCGAGCACAACTCGCTCACTGGCACCTCGAGCGTGACGAACAGCGCGTCCCTCCTGTACTCCTTGCACATGACCCTCGCGTAGGGCGTCCTAGACATCGCGTAGGCAAAGGACGCCAGCCCCGAGGGATTGGAGAACTCAGCCTCCAACAGGTAGGTGCCGTAAGTGCCTTGTGCGAAGAACGGCATCTCAACCGCGTACCCCCTTATCAGCTTGCTGCTGACGTGGACATCCATGTGGTATTTGATTAGAGACCTGTTGACGTTGGCTATCCTGGCGATCGTGGCGAGCCTCGTGGTGGCGTCCCGCTCTAGGGCCCAGACTATGAGCACGTCTAGGTAGTCCAGGTCGGCCCTGAAGTGCTCGGGGTCTCTCAGCGCGACCCTGCCGAGACCGTACCTGCTCAGGTCGCTCAGGAAGCGCTCGGCGCTGAACTCCCACCTCCTAGCCTTGAAGTTGAAGTAGCTGAAGTTGGGCAGGAAGGGCTTGAAGTCGACCACGTACCGGATCTGGTAGTCCTCCAGGGCACCGAGCCTCTCAAGCTCACTCACGTACTCCTCAAACTCCTTGATCCTCTCTACAGGTATGGCGAGCTGGGCCAGCAGGCCGTTGAACCGCCCCACGCAGTACCGCACCTCCCTCACGTAGTCGTTAGCTGAGAGGGCCCTAAGGGCGCCAGCCCTGCGCGAGGGGGGGACTCGGGCAAATAAGTAAACCCCTATCAGGCCCATAGAGTGGTACACTGGCACGGCCCTCACGTGGAGCAGCCCCTTCCGCCTGAGCTTAGTGAACCTAGCGTGAACCGTCCTCTTCGATGCCCCTATCGTCCTGGCAATCTCTGAAAGGTTCCGGGGCCCCAGCCTGAACACCTCGGCTACTATCTGGGCGTTAAGCTCGTCCAAGTAGCTCAGCGCTCCGCCGCCCCTCCCCAGGTTCACCGCCCCCCGGGCCCTGGGGTCGTAGGAGTCTCAGCGTTGGTTGACACCAACGCAACCGCGGTCAGTTGGCGGGGCTACGTAGAAGCTGCCCCTGACAGATAGGCTAAGACCGTGCAGTATTTAAGCCTTTGTTAAGCAGGTAGCTCTGGGCACTACTTTAATTAGCCCCGCCCGCTCAGTTCTACTGATGCACGTGAACGTCCCTCTCCATGTGTTCAGAGCGTACGACATCAGGGGGATTTACGGGGAGGAGCTGACGCCCGAGCTCATGTCGGTGGTGGGCTCAGCAGCAGCTGAGTGTGAGGGCGGCGACTTCGTGGTCGGCTGCGACACGAGGAGTAGCAGCCCACTCCTCAAGCTGGCGCTAGCCTCGGGCATCATGGCCTCTGGCGTGTCGGTGACCGACGTGGGCACCGTGCCCATAGGCGCCATGTTCTTCTCAACGGTAGAGCTGAAGCTGGGCGCCATGGCATACGTCACGGCGTCTCACCTCCCGCCTGAGTGGAACGGGGTCAAGTTGTGCCACTCAGACGGGCTGTACTTCGCGCCGGGTGAGATACGCAGGGTCGGGGAGATTGCAGCTGAGGGCAGCTTCTCCAGGCCTAGCTGGCGCGGGGTAGGGTGCCTCAAGCTTAGGGACGTGCTGCGCGAGTACGAGGAGTTCCTAGTAAACACGGTCAGCGGCGCCGAGCTGCGAGTAGTCCTCGACCTGGGCAACGGCGCGACCTCACTCGTCGCCCCCAGAGCTTTTAGGAGGCTCGGGTTCGACGTCTCAACGCTATTCGAGAACGTCGACCCGGCGTTCAGTGGCAGGGGAGCAGAGCCGAGGCCTGAGTGCCTCAGCGAGCTATCGAGGGCTGTGGTCAGTAGGGGGGCCGACGTAGGCGTAGCCTACGACGGCGACGGGGACAGGGCGGTCTTCACGGACGAGCGGGGCAGGCCCCTCATGCCAGAGCAGGTGGCCGTGCTGCTAGCTGAGGGCGGCCTGGGGGGGACGATAGTGGCTAGCGCCGACTGCTCGAGCCTACTGGAGCGCTACGCGGAGGAGGCTGGCGTTAAGGTGGTCAGGGTCCCGGTGGGGCACACGTACATGGTCAGGAAGGTGATCGAGACGGGTGCGGCCATAGGCGTCGAGCACTCAGGGCACGTGACCATAGGCAGGTTCTCCAAGTTCGACGACGGCATATTGGCGAGCTTGGTCGTGTGCAGCGTAGCGGCCTCTCTCGGGAGGCCTGTGTCCAGGCTGGTTCCTGAGCCCCCCCACTCCAAGAGGGTCAAGGTGATGGTCGACGAGCGCCTCAAGTTTAGGGTGGTCAGCGAGCTCATTAAGGAGTACGAGAGGGAGTTCGGGGAGGTAGATACGACTGACGGGGTTAGGGTCTCCGCCGAGGGCTACTGGGTCTTGGTGAGGGCGTCGAATACCGAGCCGGTCGTGCGGATCGCAGTTGAGGCCGAGAGCGAGTCCCTGCTTGATGACTTAGTAAAGAAGTTTACCGATGACGTAAAGAGGGTCTACCGCAAGCTGAGGAGGGAGGGGGCTGAACCCTGAACCGGAACGTCATCACGGTAAAGGGCGTGCCGAGGGAGCTGTACCTTAAGGTTAAGGCGGCTGCGGCTAGCCTTGGGATGCCGCTAGGCAGGGTAGTGACCGAGGCACTTGAGCTGTGGCTAGGCGTCACGGCCGACCACAGGACAGCTGAGCTTAAGCGCCAGCTACTCGACAGGCTGAGCGAGGCCGCTGAGTGCCTCGAGGATGGTCTGTTCATGAAAATATACAGGCAGGTGCTGGCTGGCAAGAAGAGGTGCATCGTCGCTCACGATGTCCTTGTGAGGGCGGTAGCCCACGGGGATCCAGCCTGCGCCGTGGTGGTGCGCGACTTGGTCTTGGGGAGGGCGGGCGTGCTGACATCCTGCCTCTCAGCGGCCATGGCTTGCGACGAGTTAGTCAAGCGCGGCCTCAGGGGAGCTGCTGGGTCGCTAGCGGTCGCGCTACCAGCGGAGGCGGTACTCCCCCTCGACTGGAAGACGCTAGTGCGCGCAGTCAAGGAAGCTGAGAGGCTAGGCCTCGACTTGGAGCCCTCAGTGATCGTGGCTCAGGCTAAGCTGTACGACGTCAGCGTAATAATCTCGACAGACGACACGCTTGATAGAGCGGGCGTGCCGAGAGTCGACCCAGCAGTCTGAGCGACTGGCAGCTAAAATCATAATAATCATTTAATTTAATCGAAGCCTCAAGGGGTGCCGACTCGGCGCAGGTGGGCTTGTTGAGCGAGGTGCCAGACCTAATCCTCAAGAGGAGAACCGCCAGAATCTTCAGGCCCCGCGAGCTGAGCTGGGGGGAGGTGAGGGCGCTCCTCACCGCTGCCTGCTACGCACCAGCGGGCGGCAATAACCCCAGCTGGGAGGTTGTCGTCGTCAGAGACGCCAAGGTGAAGGGTGAGCTAGCAAAGGTCTCGCTAAACCAGGAGTTCATAGCGTCATCCAGCGCTGCCTTCGTCTTCTTCGGGGGATCGCTGGCGGATGTCGCCGCTGCGATAGAGAACCTGCTGCTAGCAGCTCACGCCATGGGACTGGCGGGCTGCTGGGTCGGCTCATTCGACAGGGCCGGGGTCGCTGAGATCCTCAAGATCCCGAGCGACAAGCCCATTCATGCGATAGTCGCAGTGGGAGAGCCGGGTGAGAGGCTCAGCGACCCGGGCAAGAGGCTGCCTGAGGAGGTCGTCCACGTTGAGGAGTATGGGAGGAGGGCTGTCTCGCTCGAGACCCTGCGCAGCGTAGTGAGGGCGGCGGCTGAGAAGGTCGAGGAGTTCAGGGTGCTGAGGGAGGAGGTTGAGAGGGAGCACGGCGAGGAGTCCTACGCCATGTACAGGTTGGAGGAGAAGTACTCGGCCTTCGTCTTCCGCCCAATCCTCAGGAGAGCCATCAGGCTGATGGCGGAGCTAGGCGTTGACGACGACTTGAGATCCAAGTTGGAGCGCGCCGTGAGGGAGTACGAGGCGGAGAGGGGCAGGCTGCTGAGGGAGACCAGGGACGTTAACTCGAGGCCCGTCACCTCGCTGGAGAGGAGGTACGCGTGCGCCGTGTTCCCCGAGCTCATCGAGGAGCTAAGGCGCAGGTACTTGCCTCAGTAGGCGAAGCTCACCTGAAGCCCCAGCCTGGAGCACAGCGACTCAGCTAGCCTCTTAACCCGCTGGTAGTAGGCGACGTAGCGTTTGTCGCTCTTCAGGATAGCTTCAACCTGACTTAGCTCGCTGGAGCTGAGCAAGGGCTCCAGGCGGCTCAAGAACGACTCGACGTCTAGGTACCTCGTGCTCAGGGCGTCGACGACCACCCTGCTCACGCCAGCGCCCCTCAGCTCCACCAGCATGTCCTCGAGTGCCGCCTCGGTGACGACGGGTATGAACGGGCCGATGAACGCGAACGTCTCGAGGCCTAGGCCTGAGAGCTCGCGCAGCGCGCGAACCCTCCTGCTCGGCGGTGGGGCCCTGGGCTCCAATGCTCTGCTAGCTGACTCATCGCAGGTTATCGTCAGCCCCACCTCCACTTCCCCAATCTCGCACAGGAGGTCAGCGTCCCTGAGCACTAAGTCGGACTTGGTCATCACGACCACTGGGAAGCCGTGCCTGAGCAGGGCTTCGAGGACCCTCCTCGTGAGCTGGTAGCGGGCCTCGACTGGCTGGTATGGGTCGGTGACGCTGCTAACGAGCACCGTGCCCCTCCTGGCGCGCCTCAGCTCCCTCCTGAGGACCCTGGGCGCGTTCACCTTTACGTAAACTAGATTACCCCAGTTCTCCCTCACCTCAGGCGCCCTGCAGAGGCCACGGGCGAAGCAGTAGGCGCAGGCGTGCTCGCAGCCCACGTAGGGGTTCACGGAGTAGTCGACGTCGTAGATCCCGCTGGGCGAGAGCACCCTCCTGGCCCTGACCTCCCTGACGGCCACCATGCTCCACCAGCAAACTTTCACGCACTTACTCAGGCCCACTTATATAATGCTCTAGCGGCTAGTAACCCGTACCTGGCGTGGGGGGGCATGAAGAAGTTCGTCAAGAGGGTCAAGAAGAGGATCCCATGGCTCGAGCACGTCATCGAGGACGCTCCAACGGCGCGCGAGCTCAGCGGCGCGGCTCGGCGCCCAGGCGGGCTCGGGGACGTGATGTGCATCCTGTGCCGGGGGGCGAAGATGCTCTGTGGCAGGCGGGTGTGCCCCGTGGTGGCCAGGCTGTTCTCGCGGGCCAAGCGCGCGGCTTGGCGCGAGCTGGAGGTGTACGGCAGCTCGCCCCCGGACGTCTTCGTCGGGAGGTTCGGCTACCCATACGTCAGCGTCGGCCCCCTGGCACCGCCCTACAGGGGCGACACCGAGCTGCTAGCCCTCACTGAGCGCTGGCCTGATGCGTTCACTACCGTCGAGGAGGTTGTGGATGCCAGGCTCCAGCTGATACGCGGCACCTTCAGAGCCGACGTGAGGAGCGCCGAGAAGCCCGACAGGCTGCTGGAGCTAACCCAGGAGCTGGCTCTGTCCAGGAGGCCCGCCGACATTGAAATGGAGCTCCTGAGGGAGCCGAGGCCGCCTAGGGCGCTGACCCCCGAGGCAAAGCTCATGGGGCCCTCCGCGCCCCTGGCCTCCCTCGGCGTGGAGCCAGCTGGCAGCGATAGGCTGCTCGAGAGGGTCGTCAGCGACGACGACCTCAGGGCTAGGGACGCGATCCTGGAGCTCCACGCTGGTGGAGTGCCGGTGTCTCGCATTGAGAGGGTGTTTAGCGTCGGCCTGCTGGGGCTTAGGGGGCAGAGGAGGCTGGTGCCAACGAGGTGGAGCATAACGGCCGTGGACAGCATAGTCTCCATGACGCTCAGGGACTCAGTGCTGAAGCGCTGCGAGCCGATAGACGAATTCAGGGTTTACAAGTTTGACGTGCTGGGGAACAGGTTCGTGGTGCTCATGTTCCCTGAGAGGTGGTCGTACGAGTTCATCGAGGCCTGGTGGCCGTCAACGCCGTGGAACCCCCACGCTAACGGGATCTCCATATGCGGCGACTACGAGCGCTACAAGGGGAGGACATCGTACGCCTCAATAGGCGGCTGCTACTACGCCTGCAGGCTGGCCGTGACCGAGTACCTGGCGCAGGAGAGGAGGCAGGCCAAGGTACTCGTCGTGAGGGAGAGCTACCCTGAGTACACCCTGCCCCTAGGCGTGTGGCTGGTCAGGGAGGCCGTGAGGAGGGCCCTCAGGTCTGGATTCGTCAAGTTTGATAGCCTGGGCGAGGCCCTGGAGCACTTCAACGCTCTGCTGAGGATAAGGCTGGGCACTTGGATCCAGGTGAGCGAGCTGCTGAGGGAGGCCCTGGCGCAGCGGAGGATGGAGGACTTCATCAGCGCGAGTGGTGGTCGCTGTGAGGCCGCCATGTGAGGCCATCGTGAGGCGCTACCTGCCGTGCCTCAGAGCTAAGGTCATCGAGAGGCTAATTGAGAGGTACGGCTGGAAGCTCTCTGAGGCGTCTAGGAGGCTTGGCGTGACGCTGCCAGCCGCTCGCAAGTACAGGAAGCTCGCTCGCGGAGCCCCCCACTTGCCCACTGAAGCACTCGACGAGGCTGCAGACAGAATAGCCGAGATGATAGCAAGCGGTGCCAGCGACGCAGACGTGCTGCTTACCATGTGCGAGAGCTGCTTAGCGTACAGAGCGAGCGAGAGGTACTCTGAGCTTTACAGGGCCTCCTTCCCCGGGAAGGAGCTGCCAGCCGAGTTCCGCTCCAGGTGGGTAGACTTAGTTGCAGAGAGGGTGAGGGAGAGGGTTGAAGTGCTGCGCGAGCTGAGCGAGGCTCTCACCGCGATAACGGGAGACAGTAACTTCGCGAGACTGGTTCCTGAGGTTAGGATGAACATCGCGATGGCACTGAGGGACGCCAAAGGGCCAGATGACGTGGCGGCCGTGCCCGGCAGGATCACAGTGGTTCGGGGCAGGCCCTACGCAGCCATGCCCCCGGAGTTCGGGGCCTCTAGGCACCTCTCACGAGTGCTGCTGGAGGTCATGAGGGCATTTAAGGGTGTCAGAGCCGTGATCTGCATCAGGTTCGATGAGGAAGTCGCGGCGTGCATCGAGGAGCTGGGCTTCAAAGCCCTACACGTGGCCCGCGAGTCGCCGTCGGACGAGGAGCTCCTGGCGAGGGTCCGAGCTGGCCTGTCTAGGCTCTCAGAGCCCCCTGACGTCATCATTGACAAAGGGTGCATGGGGATTGAGCCCGTTGCCTACGTGCTCGGCACTAGCGCCACAGAGGTGGTTAGCAAGTCAAAGAGAATATTGGGGAAGCTTAAGGCCAGCGCGCACCAGCTTCATGAGTGAGTTGGTTGGACTCACCTCATCGACTGACGACCGTGAGTGAGTCCTGGTCCCCTCACTCCATGAGACTCACCCTGAGTCCGTAGCTTCGACGGTAAACTTGTAATCTTTAGCCGCGAGGGTTAAACTCTGCTTAGCGAGCCATCACAGTGGTGGTCCTAACCAGATCTCAGGTCGAGGGGGCGGGGAGAAGAGCCATAGAGATGTTCGAGAGCGCCGGGATAGCCCTCACGGAGGAGGAGAGGAGCGTAGAGGTGACGGACTTCGGGCTTGGGGATCTTTACACGCTCGGCCTGCAGATAGTCGCTTACGTCAACAACGAGAGGTGCTGCGCCAAGGAGTCAGTCCTCTTCTCGAAGCGAATATGCCCCGAGCGCAGGCACCACCCTTCGACAGCTACTCCGGCAAGCAGGAGACCTCCAGGTGCAGGTGGGGCGAGGTTTGCCTGTACGTCTCAGGCTCGCCAACGCCTAACCCCAGGGCTGCGATCCCAAAGAGGAGGGAGTACTCCATCGTGTGGCACGAGGTAGTGCTGTGGCCTGGGAGCAGTACACCATATCACCTAACACGCTACGCTGGCCCTGAGCGAGGGACGAGGGCGCGATAGTGTCGGAGCTCTCGAGCTAGAGCGTGAACGAGAAGGACATGTTCACGGATCCCGAGGTGAGGGTGATCCCCGTGATCGTGAGGTACTAGCTCACTCCTCCAGCAGATTGCACTCACGCACTGGCCACTTGCGGTCGCGCGGCACTCTTAGCGTCTTCAGCTCGTGGGGGCCCAGGGACGTCTCAACTGACCTCCCCAGCGGCGGCAGCTCGACTAGCACCTTGCAGCCACGGCCTGAGGTCTCGTAGAGCCTCAGCACCAGGTCGTCGCTGTCCTCAGCTAGCTTCAGGGCACCGACCGCCGCCTCCTCGGAGCTCAGCCTAACTAGCGACAGCTCCCTCGGGAGACTCCCGGGGTGCGCGTCCTCGATCACGTAGGGCAGCCCCATGTTGAGGAGCTCAGCGTAGGTAAACAGTCTTACCTGACGCCAGTCGCCAGCGTGAGGTACTAGGAGGAACCTGAAGCGGTGTATCCCGTGGTCCACGTACTCGTAGTCTAGCCCTGGCTCCGGCTTGTGGGGGTCGTGGTGGGCGTACAGCGGGCTCCTCAGCAGCGTCAGCCTGAGCTCGGCGCCCTCAGCGCTATAGCTGTAAATTCCGTCGTTGACTACCGCCAGGCCGTAGGGCAGCTCTCCGGGCTCGGTCGCTACCATGCCGCTGAGGTCTATCCACCTCTGCATGGGCTCCTCCTCGCCGTTGCAGGGCCTGGCGACCACGCCGTAGGGCACCTCGCACGTGAGCGCAGGGTCAGACAGGTTTACCGGGAAGGAGAGCTTCAGCACCTTGCGCTCCTCCAGCCACTTGACCCTCAGCCTGAGCTCTATGAAGTCTAGGTCCGCGTAGACCACGTAGTCCTGCCACAGCCTCGACCTGCCGTAACGGAACTTGGCCCTCAGCATGCCCCTCACCGGCCCCCTCTCCAATACTGAGACGCCCTCGGGCTCGAAGGCCCCAATGACCCTGTCGAACCTGTCCACCCCGTGCGACCAGGTGTCGCTGGGGTCGTCGATGACGAGCGCCCGCGGGGCTAGGTCGCTGAAGACGTCAACGCGGTGCCTCTTGTCGTAAAGCCTCTTAATGAGGCCGGTCTCCAGGTCTACCTCGAGCAGGAACCGCTCGCTCTCAATCACGTGGTCCCTCACGGTGAGTGAGGATGGCGCTGAGCCCCCGGAGGGGGCGATGCGGTAGGCCACGTAGCCGAGTGGTGGTAGCTCAGCCACGAAGACGACCCTCCTCATCGAGGTCAGCGACGACGGCTGAATCTGCTGGCACGCGACCTCGCCCCCCTCAGGGCTCACCAGGCCCTTGCCCTCAGGCCACGCTGGCTCGACCTCCACGGGCCACCTCACTCGGGCGGCCACTGGGTTGAACACTACCAGTGACTCGCCGCTCGACGTGTCGACGCGAGCCGCCACCGCATGGGCAGCTCTCTCAATTGCCTGGCTAGCCACGTCGAGGGAGTAGTGGTACATGTTCTTGACGTCCTCATAGGCCTCGGGTATACACGTGCCAGCCAGCGAGTCGTGGAACTGCGAGAAGAGCGCCCTCTCCCAGGCCTCCCTGAGCTCGCTCCTTGGGTAGGGCAGGCCCGCGAGCACGTGGGCCACGACCGCTAGCCTCTCAGCGGCTAGCAGCCCGTGCTCCGCCGCCCTGTTCAGCTTCTTGACCACCCTGTGAGCTGAGTAGCAGCCCCTAGCGTGGTGCTGGAGCTCGCCCCTCACCACGGGTAGCTCGACGCCCCTCGACGCGACATCCTTAAAGAAGTCCTCTGGCGTCCCGAAGACCACCTCCACGCCCAACTCCTCGGCCGCCTCCTCCGCTATCCTGAGGTCCTCCTCCGTCGGCCCGCCGCCGTGGTCGCCCCTGCCGTAGATGCACATGATGACTCCGACTCCCTCCCTAGCCATCCTAGCGTACTCCCTGAGGGCCTCCCTCAGCCTCTCGCCCCTGACGGCGTAGTTGATAGGCAGCCTATAAGCTAGGACTCTTGACCCATCGGCCCCCTCCCACCAGAACACGTACGAGGGCAGCTCCCTCTCACGAGGGTTTGGGCGCATGAACACGTAGTACTCAAGGCCTGACTTTCTGAGCACCTGCGGGAGGCCAGCGCAGTGGCCGAAGCTGTCGATGTTGTAGCCAACCCTAACGTCGACTCCGAGCCTCTCGCGAAAGTACCTCTTGCCGTAGAGAGCGTGCCTGACGAAGGACTCACCGCACGGGATGTTGCAGTCGGGCTCGACGACCCAGCCTCCCACCACCGCCCACCTACCCTCCCTCACTCGCCTCCTGACAGCCTCGAGCAGCTCTGGCTCGCTCTCCTCCAGCCACCTGTAGAGCGCGGAGGAGGAGAAGGCGAAGGTGAAGCGCGGGTGTCTGTCCATGAGCCTCAGCACGCTCCTGACAGTGGACCTGGTGACCCAGCGGCCCTCGGAGCGCCTCCAGAGCCACACCGGGTCTATGTGCGCGTTCCCAACTAGGTATACTTTGACCTTACCGCTCACGGACTACCCTTAGGGGCTGAGATTATTAACCCTAGTCCGGAATAGTGGGTACGGCGCCGGGGCTGAGCCAATGAGCGAGGAGCTCGCCGTCGCATACCTCAGGGTGTCAACGGAGGACCAGAGTGTCGAGCAGCAGATGGCAGCAATTGAAAGATTTGCCAAAAGCCGTGGCCTGAAGCTAGTCAGGATCTTCGCTGACGAAGCCGTGTCCGGCACGACGCACGCCCTTGAGAGGGAGAAGTTCGTCGAGTGCCTGGAGTTCATGGAGCGCAGTGGAGTGAGACTCCTGATAATATACTCGCTCGACAGGCTCGGCAGGAACTTCACGGACATCTTCAGGACCCTTGATGAGCTCACAAGGAGGGGGGTGATAGTGCTGTCAGTCAGGGACAGCTTCCTTCAGCACATGGACCCGACCATCAGGAAGATCGTGGTGGCCCTGCTGGCTTGGGCCTCGGAGATGGAGGTGAAGATGATAAGGGAGAGGATACGGCTGGCGATGAGCAGGAGCGACGTGAGGAAGAAGCTAGCTAAGAGGAGGGTTGCAGTGCCCGAGGAGACTAAGGAGCTGATAGCGTCGCTCTACAAGTCTGGGCACAGCGTTAAGAGGATAGCCAAGATGGTGAACCTGAGCGAGTACGCCGTTAGGAAAGTGCTGATCGAGAGAGGCCTCCTTGAGCTTGGGGAGCGGACGTGCCCGAGGTGCCTGCACAAGCTGGAGTGGGACGAGATCGAGGGGAGGTTCAGGTGCCGCAACTGCGGCTTCCTCAAGTGAGCGAAAAGGAATTAAGCCCAGCCCGGCCTCTCTAACTGGGTAGCGGATGACAGGTCTCCACCTTGCCCCCAACTGACTGGTGATGTGAAGGCGGCAACGACGCTACCGCTGGCGTGATGACCTACTCCGGCCTGACTTGGTGAGGACGTGGTCCTCAACTGACCGCGGGGCTAGCGAGGAAAGGCCTACTTTATAGCCCGTAAGCGCGTAAATGCCAGGTAGGTGGTACTGTGTGAACCCCCTCCTAATCCTCGGGCCGATTGGAGCAGCGGCGGTGGGCATTCTGTCCATAGCTCTGTGGAGATCCGTGCGAAGCGTCGCTCTGAGCTGCTTCCTCGTTGGAGGACTTGCGTGGCTCGCCTCCCTGCTGCCTAAGGCGGCGATGGACCTCACAGTCACCCCAACCTTCGCCTCCTAGGCCGAGTCTGTGCTTGGAGTGCCAACCTGCTTAGCGCTCCTCGGGGCGTACGTGGGGCTGAGGACGGGCCCTCCTCGAGTGCGGCGTGGCTTACCTGCTCTTCTCCAAGACTAGACTGAGAAGATACTCGCTCGACGAGGCAGTTGCCTTTGGGGTGGGCTTCGGAGCCTTCGAGGCCATCCTCATCTCAGCCCCCGCGATTGTGCAAATAGCCGTCCTCACGGCCAACCCATCGCTACTTAAGCTGCTCCCAGAGGAGCAGAGGAGGCTCGTCGAGGCTCAGCTAAGCATGCCAACCTGGGTCGTGCTAGCCCTAGTCATTGAGAGAGCGTCTGCCGTCCTGATCCACACATGCGCCGCGCTCGCGACGTTCGCTTCAGCGACGCGCAGCAGGGTCGGCTACCTAGTCGTGGCCATAGCGTATAAGAGTGCCGCCGAGTCGCCTGTTGGAATGTACCAGGCTGAAGTATGGGCCGCAGCCATGGACTTGCTAGGCCTGCTTGGGGCGCGCTCTCTGCTTAGAGAGCTGAGAGAGCCCCCTGGCTCCAGGGACGCGCTGGCTGAGACAAGGTAATCTAGTAAACCTACTAACGGGCGCGAGCTTTTATGTGTGCTCAGCCACAGGCTATTGGGGTGCAACCCCTTGAGCGAGCTGCTTGACGAGCTGGTGAGTAGAAGCCTCAGCCTAGGCGCGAGCTTCGCCGAGTGTCGGTTCGAGAAGCGCTTCTCGACGTCGATCACCGTGGTAAACGGAGTGGTCGAGAAGCTCAGCTGCGGCGTTGACTCGGGCTATGGGCTGAGGGTCCTGGTCGGGGGCGCCCTGGGCTTCGCCAGCGCTAGCGAGCTAGCCGCAGGTGGCCTAGCTGACAGCGCCGTCGACAGCGCCAGAGCCCTCTCGCTCAGAGTGGAGGAGGGGGTTGCGCTGGCTGACGTGCCAGTCGCCAAGGCCAACTTCAAGGCGCCCTGCCGCGAGAGCCCCGACGCCGTGGAATTGGGCGACAAGGTCGAGCTGTGCAAGAGGGCGTGCGAGGCCGCTATGAGCGTTGACGGCAGGGTCAAGAGCGTCACCGTCAGGCTCGCTGACGAGGTGGACTACAGGGCGCTTTGCACCAGTGAGGGCGCGTGGGTCGAGCAGACGATCCCCCGCGTGCTGCTGTCGATCGAGGTTGTGGCGGCTGAGGCTGGTAATCTCGGTTACTATCGGGGCAGGGTGGGGGCAGCCATGGGCTACGAGTTCCTAGCGGAGGAGAAGGTGACTGCCCTCGCTGAGGACTGCGCCAAGAGGGCGGTGCGCATGCTTGAGGCTGAGAGGACGCCAGCCGGGAGGTTCACGGTGCTGTGCGACCCCGAGCTCACGGGCGTCCTCATTCACGAGGCCTTCGGCCACGCTTGTGAGGCCGACGGCGTCGTCGCGGGTAGTTCCATCCTCAAGGGGAGGCTAGGCGACAAGGTAGCCTCTGAGCTGGTCTCCGCCTACGACGACCCGACGATAGAGGGGTCGTGGGGCTGGGTCCCCTACGACGATGAGGGGGTCAAGGGCGAGAGGAAGGCGCTGCTCAGAGAGGGCGTCCTCGCGAGCTACATCACTAACAGGGAGAGCGCGGCCAAGCTGGGCCTCAAGCCCAACGGCGGGGCCAGGGCTCAGAGCTACGCCCACCCGCCCATAGTCAGGATGAGTAACACATTCGTGGCGCCTGGGGATTGGTCCTTTGAGGAGATGGTCGAGGACATTGAGTACGGAGTCTACCTGTTGGGCTCGAGGGGCGGCCAGGTGGAGCCGGGTAAGGGGGTCTTCCAGTTCAACGCTCAGGAGGCGTAC
>Ga0190313_1000887_pt1 | contig 16859 bp, 18 predicted proteins | sample 4870071011_MG_FD_169989 | JGI IMG/M metagenome (GOLD analysis project Ga0190313, IMG submission 169989) | Hydrothermal vent sediment bacterial communities from Southern Trench, Guaymas Basin, Mexico - 4870-07-10-11_MG | ecosystem: Environmental > Aquatic > Marine > Hydrothermal vents > Sediment ...
ATTTTCGCTTGTTTAACCCGGTTAAAGATGTTCCTTGCAGTTCTAAACTTTACATGAGCAATATATAGTTTCTCAACACACTTATCAATATCAACAACTATATTCTTCTTCAAAACGTTCTCCCTATGCAGAAATCTATCTACACCATATATTAATTTATAAGGTAATAATCATATGTGGAGGTTTCCAGAAAACCTAGTGAATTATAGTGATCAATTATGAGTATACTAGAGAAGATAGGTTTAGAATTGATCTGGTTCGACAGTATGGGGGCAAAGAGTTCTTCATTAGCTATTAAGACAAGTAAGGGATACATTGTAATAGATCCAGGAGCAGCTGCTATGCAGCCAAGTTATCCCCTATCATCTAGCAAGAAGAGGGAATTACGTAGAATAGCCATTAAAAAAATCGCTGAATACGTTAGATTATCCAGTCTTATAATAATTACCCATTACCACTATGATCATCATTTCTTGCCAATAGATAAAGATATTGACGACCCACATATATTCAGTGGTAAAAAATTATGCATTAAAAACCCGAATAAATATATTAATGAAAGTCAATGGAATAGATCAAGGAAATTCATTAATGAGATACTTAAGCAATATAATCTGAGTATAGAGTCCTTTGAATCGGATCCCTTAGAAACAGTATTTCCTGATCCTGTCCAGGATCTTGAAATAGCATTGTCCAAGGATTATGGAGATTATATGAAGAGACGGGAGGAAATTCTTCTCAAGGGGAGGAAATGGTTCAATAAATTAGTAGACTTATGGAGTAATGGAAAATGGTTAAGGGAGATTAGATTAAATGATAATACTGAGATTACTTGGTGTGATGGAAAATACATTGATTACGGTGATACAGAACTATATGTATTAGATCCATGGTTCCATGGTATAGAGTATGATAGAACAGGATGGGTAACACCTGTAATTATTAAAAAGGAGAATTTTACAATATTCTATTCAAGTGATTTAATGGGCCCAATCATAGAGGATTATGCGGATTATGTTGTTAAACTTGACCCAGATATTATTGTCTTAGATGGGCCTCCAACATATTTATTTCCATACTTATTTAATAGAATTAATCTACAAAGATCAATTGATAACTTAATACATATTATTCAAAACATTACTCCAGATCTCATTATATATGATCATCATCTTCTTAGAGAGAAGAAATGGAGAACTAGGGTTAAAAAGGTATTTGAAGAAGCTAAAAAACATGGTGTACTTATCATTACTGCGAGTGAGTATTTTGGTAATAAACCGTTAATAGATACTCTATAGTAGGCATGAGTATATCTATGTTTATGGCTTAATTTCCATAGAAAATAGCTTATTAATGACAAGGTAATAAAATAATATGATCGAGTACAAGGGATATCTATGGTTGGAGGATGGGCTATGTTTCTAAAAGGTTTAAAAATATTGGATCTAAGCCATACTCTTGCCGGTCCTATGGCTACAATGATAATGGCTGATCTTGGTGCTGAAGTCATAAAGGTAGAATCGCCTATAGGTGATGAAACAAGGAGTTGGGCACCACATATAGATGGTGAGAGTGCTTATTTTATGTCGATCAATAGGGGAAAGAAGAGTATAGTATTGAATTTAAAGGATCCTAGGGGTAGAGAGATTCTCTATAAACTTGTCAGGGATTGCGATGTTGTTATTGAAAACTATAGACCTGGTGTTCCAGAAAAGCTCGGAGTAGACTATAATACATTGGTTAAGTACAATCCCAACATTATATATTGTAGTATTAAGGGATTTAGAGTTGGAAGTGTATATGCTAAAAAGCCAGCATATGATATTATTCTTCAAGCATTAAGTGGTTTAATGGCCAGTACTGGTGAAGAGGGTAGGCCCCCGGTACGTGTATCATTTGCATTATTTGATGTCTTTACTGCAATGATGGCTGTTATAAATATATTGGGAGCTCTATATTCTGGGAAAAGACCTTACTATATAGAATTACCAATGTATGATGTATCTGTATTCTCTATGTGCTATGTACCCATTATGTATCTATTGACGGGTAAGAAGCCTAGGAGGATGGGCTCTGCACACCCCTCCATAGTTCCTTACCAAGCATTCATGGACTGCAATGGTCGTTACTTTATTGTTGCAGCAGCTAATGATAGGCTATGGAAATCAATGTGTAAGGCTATGGGCTTAGAAGATTTAATAGATGATCCGAGGTTTAAGACTAATGCCGATAGGGTAAAGAATAGGGATCAACTTATACCGTTACTCGAAAAGATCTTTAAGGAAAAGCCTAGAGAATACTGGATAGAGTTATTGGAGAAAGCCGGTGTACCCGTAGCACCAGTCTATGAGATAAACGAAGTCTTTGAAGACCCATATATAAAGAACTGTGGAATACTCGTAAGGATGAAGCATACAACGCTAGGCGAAGTAACTCAGTTGGCAGAGCCTATGTTAATAAACGATGATAGACCATGCTCGCCATTACCTCCACCAATACTCGGCGAACATACGGTAGAGATCCTAAGAAATCTAGGTTATAGTGATGACGAGATCAAGTTACTTAAGGAAAATGGTACAATATGGTATCCCGAATAGCCGTCATAAACTAAGCATTTAAATACATAGTTTACCTTATGATTTTTATCATTCTAATATCCTTACTTTCCTTAAATGGAGTGTTCTTAGATAGATTTATTTATAATTGTTGTACTCGAAATAATTCAATGAAGCTTATATTGAGGTGGATATTGTGGCTGAGAAGGTATCTATTCTCATAAAGAATGGCCTTGTAGTTGCAATGGATGGTAAGAGAAGGATCTATGATGAAGGCTATGTAGCTATTGATGGGGATAAGATTGTTGATGTAGGTAAAGGCGGTCCCGGGGATAAGTATGTTGCTGAAGAAATAATTGATGCTGGACATGGAATTGTAATGCCTGCCTTTATATGTGCTCATACACATCTATATGGAGCATTATTGAGGGCTAGTACGTGGTTTGCAGCAATACACCCACCAACAGATTTCCAGCAGAATCTACAGAGGATTTGGTGGCCTGTTGATGAGATGCTTACATATGAGGATGCCTATGCAAGTACATTGATTGCCGGAATAGACTTTGTAAGGACTGGTACGAGTATTTTCTTTGACACGTTCAGCGGCCCTAATGCTATCGATGGCGTACTTGATTGGGAGGAAAAAGCTCTTAATGAGATCGGTATGAGAGGTATACTTGCCTTTGAAGCTACTGAGAGGCATTGTCATGATGAAGGTGTCCAAGGATTAAAGGAGAATGAGAGATTCATAAAGAAGAATAATAGTGACCCCAGTAAACTTGTTAAGGGGGGCATTAGCCTTCATGCAAGCTTTACAGTATCTGATGAACTATTCTATATGGCCCGTGAAATAGCTAATAAGTACAAAGCCTTGCTGACAATACATGTTGAGGAGGGCCTTATTGATGTGTACCATAATATTGAACGTTATGGTTTGAGGCCTATTGAGAGAATGGAGAAAATAGGCTTCTTAGGGCCGGATGTTGTTATGGCTCATGTTGTGCAAGCTATTGATGATGAACTAGCTATTTTGAAGAAATATGATGTGAAGGTGGCTCATAATGCTATGAGTAATATGCTTAATGCTGTGGGAATAGCACGTGTACCTAGAATGCTTGACATGGGTATTACTGTTGGAATAGGTAATGATGGGTACATATTTGATGTATTTGAGAATATGAGGACAACATATCTACTACATAAGGTAGCACTACGTGATCCAAGGGTATTGCCTCCACAGAAAGTAGTAGAGATGGCGACAATAGATGCTGCAAGAGTACTTGGTCTCGAAAAAGAACTCGGTAGTTTAGAGCCTGGTAAGAAAGCTGATGTAATAATTATAAAGCCAGAGCTACCGCCTACTCCAGTTAATTCTAAGACTGTCTATGGTCATTTAGTAAATACATTTAATGGGCGCGACGTCGACACTGTCATTATAAACGGAAGGATCATTCTTAGAGATAAGAAGTTTCAAACCATAGATTTCGAGAAATCAAGGGAGTATGCACATAAGGTAGCTGAGAGATTATGGGAACGCTTATTATCTAAAGGTGAGTACCAAATTGATATATTAAGAATTGAAAGACCTAAATGGATCTATGATATAAGGCCAAAGAAGATCTAATGTTTTCTATCTTCGTAGATATTCGTTAAAATGATTCTATTTATCTATACTTAGCTATGTAATTTACTATATAATGCTGTTAGTAATGAAATTTATATAATTAAAGATCAATATAGCGGCAGGATGAAATCATTAACACGAATAATTCTTGTAAAATTTTTTTGACAATTATCTTAAATAGGTATTTAGCCAGCTTTTTTCTTGGGGTAATGAGCATGGTTTTAGACGAAAGGGTAATGAGGGCCTTAGCTAATAATGAACGGAGGAAAATATTGGAGTACCTGATCAATACAGATGCAAGTTCATACTCTGAAATCATGAAGGCCCTGGGATACAATATTGGCGATAGCAGTAGGTTTGCATACCACTTGAAGAAACTCATTAATGCTGGACTAGTAAAACAACTTCCAAATGGCAAATATACATTAACACCAAAGGGTAAGAATATAGCAAATATACTTCGTGAGGAAGAATCAGAGTATCCGACAATAATTGATACACTTAGTCAATTTTCTCGTCTAATAAATATTAGAGAGTTCATGAGTGGCTGTATACTAGTATATGTAGGTCTATCATTTACAGTCTTAGGCGGGATCTTGACGCCTATGTCTATTGTAGGGATTCCCGCAAAATTTGAAATATTAGGAACAATTCATTATTATATTCCTAACACGACCGTTTCAGTAATGTCGTTGATCATAGGACTGATCATCTTAACGATGGGTATAAATCTCTTAAAACATACTGTTCCTGGAGCATCTATTCTTGAACTTTTAATATATCAGAAATACTCGTTTCTACTGCTATCGAGATCGAGGAGATTAAATAAGTATTTAATAATGTATATCTTAGCAACTATTGCATGGCTATCTATATTAATCATAGCAATGTTTTAAATTATTCTAGAGAATCTAACTACTTATTTACGTAACTATAAACACTAGATCTTTAAATGAATTCATTAATGATAACGATTATTCGCTATCTCTGAAGATCCTCTCTAAAGATCTAGTATAATATATGGCTTCAATCCAATTAGGTATAGAAATAACAATTAATAAAGCTATAATATGGAGAGGTGGGTTTGCAAGAATTATGTATGTTATTGCCGTAATCGTTATGAATACTGCAATAACAAGAGATCTGGGTAGTACATAGCCTCTTAAGATAATGTATGCAGCTAGATAAGGTGGTGTATTCCTTATGGGAACATATTCTCCAGAACTAGTCCTTTCTACGAGTTTAAATCTTTCAAGTCTACGAAGTATTCTCTGGGCTTTACCGGGACTATTATAGCCCATTAGTCTTTGGAATTTACGAACAGTAATTGGTTCTCCATATCGTAGTAGCTTAATCCATGCCTTCATGGATTCCCTGTCAATGAACAAGTTTGATCACATCCATATTATTTAGTATGTGCTTCTACGTATTTATCTGGATTTATGAATATTTTAAATGTGAGAAAAAGTGTTATATGGATATTATCTCTTTAATGCGAGTGCTAATGTTAGGGATACTAAAAGACCAGTTATAACTGCTATCAATACATAGAATCCATCACTATAAGCTCCTGATTCTACTCCTAGGCTTCCTGATTCACTACTTGGACTATTATTGGTTATATGAGATATAGTATATTCTGGAGGCTGATCAGGTAGAAGTGATGCCGGTATAGTCCATCTACAACCTATAGATCTTAATAATTCTCCATAGATAAGCTCATTACCAACTAACTCATCATATGGGTGCCACTTGTTATCACCAGTATAGTAGATAAGCCTACTATTCCATCCAGCAAGGCCCGCCTCTATAGTAGATATGATAGAGTCTATATCTTCTTGATCAATCCCTTTTATAATACCTATAGTCACTAACCAATTAAGCTCATGGGAAAAGATATTCTTAAGCCAAGTTGTAATATTCTCCTTATGTTGGCGAGCGTAATCAGCGGATATATTCAATAGTTCAACGCGGACTCCTGGATAATATTCAATGGTACCGTTATGGTCATCTATAGCTGGGACTCCATCAATACACTTTTCAATATAAAGTATTACGACTGCATTGCCCACATGGCTCCTATAGATATAGATGTTGTCATTAACTTTGACAATGCCCGTGATTGTTTCAAGTAGTGTAAAGTTGTATGATACGCCTGGTTTATTAAAGAGCACTTCTCCGGAATACATACCTGCTGGATCAAAGCATGCCCGTGTAATAGATATACTAGATAAGACTAATAGAGCAGTTACTAATATAGGTACAATGATATACCTCATTTTTCTCACCACTTAAACATATATAATTAGAACTACTTAGTACCTAGTTAACATGACAATCGTGTCATAGTCTTAATGACAAAAATAGCTACTTATATCCAGTACTTTCAAGAGATCATCTTTTATTTATGCCATAGGATGTTTTGGATAAAACTATTGAATACAGGTGATGGATTTAAAGGCCTACTCTTAAATTCAGGATGCGGCTGTGTTCCAAAGTAGAAGGTACTATAGTTACTAAATTCAATGAATTCAGGGTATTTCTCTTGACTCCAGCCACTGATCTTTAGACCTATACTCTCTAGTTTATCTATATATTTTGGATTGATTTCGTATCGATGCCTATGCCTCTCATAGACTATGTCTTTACCATATATTTTATGGGCCAGTGTTCCTCTTACTATCCTGATAGGTTGTGCCCCGAGCCTCATTGAACCACCTAGGTGCTCAATACTATATTGGCTTGGCAATAGATCGACGACGGGGTGAGGAGTATTTGGATCAAGTTCGGTACTGTTAGCATTCTCTAGTCCAAGGAGATTACGAGCAGCCTCAACAACCATGAGTTGCATTCCAAAGCATATGCCCAGTAATGGCTTCTCGTTTTCTCTAAGAATATTAATGGCCATGATCTTTCCTTCCGCGCCACGTTTACCAAAGCCTGGCAATATTATGGCTCCATCTCCATCTAAGACTGTCTCTACAGGTATCTTTTTCTTTTCTATATCAGTTGCTTCAATCCATTTAAGAAGCAATTTAACGCTATTCCATGCACAGGCATGTCTTAGTGCCTCTAGAATACTTAGGTAGCTATCATGCAATTTAGTATACTTGCCTACTAATACGATCTTTATTTCCTGCCTAGCATTAACAAGCCTACCAACAAAATCTCTCCACTTACCAAGATCGGGTTCTCGATAACCAATATTTAATCTCTTAGTAATATATTCTGTATAGCCTCTATCATGAAGTAAAAGAGGTACCTTGTAAATAGTATCAACATCCGGCGCTCCAAAGACAGCTTTCGGAGGCAGATTTGAATATAATGCTATTTTAGCTCTTGCCTCATCCTCAAGATCTCTCTCGGATCTTACAATTATAGCGTCGGGTTGAATACCTATTCTGCGGAGTTCTTGAACACTATGTTGTACAGGCTTAGTCTTCTGTTCCCCAGTTGTCTTAAGAATAGGTGATAGTGCTACATGTATAAACATTGTATTCTGCGGCCCCTCTTCTATCCTCATTTGCCTAGTTGCTTCTAGAAATGGAAGGCTCTCAATATCTCCAACAGTACCGCCGATCTCTACAAGAGCTATATCAACACCATTTTCCTTTGCAACTTCTCTAACTCTATTCTTTATCTCATCAGTAACATGTGGTATTATCTGTACACATTGTCCTAGATAATCACCTTTACGTTCCTTTTCTATAACGCTAGAGTATATTTGTCCTGTTGTAATATTGTTTCTCTTAGACAAATTTACTCCAAGGAACCTCTCATAATGGCCTATATCAAGATCTGTTTCACCACCATCTTCTGTAACAAAGACTTCTCCATGCATATAGGGATTCATTGTACCAGCGTCAACGTTTACGTATGGATCAATCTTTATAGCTGTAACATTATAGCCCATTGACTTTAAGAGTAAGCCTGTAGAAGCTGTTATAATTCCTTTGCCAAGGCCAGAAAGTACTCCTCCTGTAATGAATATGTACTTTACCATGTGCCCTACATTACTATGGTTAAAACGTGGCTAATAACAGTTATGCTTGAGAGATAAAGTTAATTAATATGATTCTACATAACTTGTTCTATGGCAGGCGATAAAGAGTTAAAAATAATGTTTTTAGGCTGGAATGAACTCCACAGGATACTTCTTGATCTAGCTATTAAGATAAAGAATTCCAATATGGAGTTTGATATAATATATGCAGTTATGAAAGGAGGACTTATTCCAGCTAGAATATTAATGGATCTCTTAGATATTGATGAACTAGGTATTATTGGCGTTAAATTCTATAAAAGCGTTGGAATACATGGGAAGAAACCAGTTATAACACAGCCTCCAACAATAGGTGTTACTGGTAAACGTGTTCTCGTAGTAGATGATGTAGTTGATACTGGTAAGACACTGCAGCTCGTAATCGAGGAACTTACTAGATATGATGCTGAGAAAATAGTTTCTTTAGCAATATATGTTAAGCCTTGGGCTATGATGTTCCCTGATTTATACTATAGTATTACGGATAAATGGATTATATTCCCATGGGAGGTTAGGGAGACGATTGTAGAGGGAATAGATCTTGGTGAATATGTTAGAGATCCTATTATACATAATGTTGTAGAGAATTCTAAAAAACTATTATTGAAAACCTAGAGTATTCCATTATATGTAAAAGATTTTATTTTTATCTTGAAAAAAAGTATTTTTGACCAGCTAAATCTTAGGTAGGGTGGCATATATGGTTAATCTAGAAGTATCATTTGCTGGACTTAAGTTTAAGAATCCATTAATGAATGCTGCATGCCCTATTTCAAGAGATGCTGAGATGATGAAGAAGCTTATTGATGCTGGTGTTGGAGGAGTTGTTGCTAAGACGATCAGTGTTGTACCAGCTATAGTGCCTAGGCCTAGTATGGCAGTAGTTGATCGAGGAGTTACAACTGGTACTTTATTGAAGACACTTGCTCCTGGAAAAGTTAAGGCTACACCAGTGCCTAATCTCGGATGCTATCGTGTATTTTATGCAATGCTTAATGCAGAGCTTTGGAGCGATATACCGCATGAACACTATCTTGAAAGAGAATATCCACTGGTGAAGAAATATGCTGTTGAGCATGGAGTGCCGTTTATTGTTAGTATAGGCTATAAGCCAGATGAATTAAGGCTTCTAGGTCCCAAGGTACAGAAGGCGGGAGCTGATGCCATAGAATTCTCAACACACTATATTGGTCAGGACTGGAGACCTATTGTAGAAGCTGCTAAGGCTCTCCGTGAAGTCGTTGATATACCAATATTTGCTAAATTATCTCCATTCACACCCAATATACCTGATCTAGTGAAGGAGCTTGAAAAAGTAGGTGTCGATGGTATTGTAGCTACTAATACTATAGGCCCTGCATTAAGCATTGACTTAGAAACAGGTAAGCCTATTGTAGGTGGTCCATGGGGTTATGGATGGATGAGCGGACCTGCATTAAAGCCATTAGCACTAGCTGTTGTAGCTATGGTTGCTAAACATACTGAGATCCCGGTTATTGGTGTTGGAGGAATATCTCGTGGTGAAGACGTTATAGAGTACTTTATGGCTGGCGCGTCAGCTGTACAGATCTGTACAGCGGCTCTTATAGAGGGCTTTGGTGTATTCCGTAGAATACTTGGTGAAGTTGAGAGATGGCTTAAACTCCATGGCTATGATAGTATTGAAGATATTAGGGGAATTGCGTTAAAGTATATAGTTGATAAGCCAAGACGTACATGGGCCCTGCCGCCGGTAGTTGATCCAAAGAAGTGTATAGGCTGTGGACTATGTGAGCAAGTATGTGACTATGATGCTGTACATGTAGAGAAGATAGAGATCGATGGTAAGGAGAAGGAAATAGCTGTTATAGATACGACGAATTGCTATGGCTGTGGACTATGTACTAGTGTATGTCCAACAAGAGCTATACACTTTGTAGATTAACATCTTTATTATATTTTCATCTTTTTAGTGAAGGAGATATTTGCGGAGTAAACTGTTAGTTAATGATAGATTGGTTATCGTTATTTTAGGGTAATTTATTTATTTATTTACAAACATGTTTTATGAAGCAGTAGTGATGTGTATTGGTACTAGTCGTAGGGCATCGTGGAAATACTTTGAGGATACTATGGTGGTATTTAAGAGTGGGTACTCCAATTATAGAGGTTGATGCTAGGCTTGTTGGTAAGGAATTCTATGCTGTCCATGGACCAAGCCCTATACGTAGGGCAAGTATTACAGGTAAGATCATGGCCTGGATAGACTATCACTTCTTCTACAGAGACCCATTAATTAAGCCTTTAAAATTAACGAGAGTACTTCAAATGATTGATGGAAAAGCTGATGTAATGATCGATATTAAGCAGTTAGGTATAGTTGATAAGCTACTTGAGACATTAGATAATAGTGGTTTTCATGGAAAAGTCTATGTTACATCAGAACTTCATCCAGTCATTAAAGAAATTAAAGATCTTAGAAAAGACATCATAACAATAGCATCAATAAACATACTACCCATAGACATTATAGACATAGCTTCTAAAGCCAATGCAGATATGGTATCAATACATCTAAGCCTCTTAAACAAAGAGATTATAGATAACCTCCATGACCATGGATTTAAAGTACTTACATGGACAATAAATGATGAGAAACAAGCCATAGAATATATAGATATGGGTGTTGACGGAATAGTTACAGATAGACCCGATAAAATATTGCCATTAATTAGGAGAATTAAGTAGTTAATCCGTAACTCTTATATTGATCTTTATATACTCCTTTGAAAACCATAGAGGACAATCAATTTTAAGACGTATTTCATGTAACGTATTAGATCTCTTATCATATACATAGTCAATACACTGTAGTTCCTCCATATATCTTAGAATTTCATTAGCATAATTAACTGCTTTATCCACAAACCATACATTTATTCTAGAAGTACGTGCCTTAGGTTTAAAGAATTCAAGATCTACTGTTTCTTGCATAGTTCCTCACCAGTTAGTTTGTTCAAATAATCTACTACATCTATATCTTCTGCTAATCTACATAGTTTTTCTATATTCATTTTCGACCCTGTAATCCTCCAGAGTATCATGGCTCTATACATATCATATTCTGAGTCCCAATATTTCCAAGCGGCTAATAGATATACTAAAGTAGCTTCTGGGCTCCATATATAAATCCAGTAATTATTAATGGTTATCTTAATGAAATCTCTTATTTCAGTATTCGGAACTATTTCTATAGGTTTAATAAGTTTAATCAATGATAGATCGTATCCTCTCCCGATGCGTTCCCCTATTATCTCCAGAAACCTTCTAATAATACCTATTTTACTCGACACTATGTTTACGTCGATGTCAAATGTTCTAATTGATGCACCAGTATAGAATTCTACAGTAAATCCTCTGACAATATATATTCTGCCAAGGCCATTGTTTTCAAGGAAGGTATTTAGCCATGCTAGGAAATATAATATCCTTACAGTATCATCGCTTATCCTAAGCAACTTATCCCTAACTTTTTCTTCAAATTCTTTTAGAAGCTTCTCTAATAGATCAATATCTTCCATTATATCAGCATCTCCTATTTCATTAACTATTTATTATCTTGGATTAATAAAAATATTATTTGGTGAACTTGGTCTGAAAGAGGAGATTCTAAATCTGGGACATTATAGATGCCGTGCATTAATTAATGATGTTCCCGGTTTACCTATGGTATTTCTCCATGGATACATGTTTACAAGTGATGTATGGAGAGACATTAATGTGTTAGAATACCTTGAGAAAGAAAAGATACCTTATCTAGCCATAGACATGCCCTATGGAGCACGCAGTAGCTGTAGTCCCCATACACGTATACCAGAGAACAATGTATTTGTCTTAAGGGAAGCAATTAAGGGAGTATTTGGGCCTATAAGACCAGTAATTGTAGGGGCTAGTCTAGGAGGCTATGTAGCCCTAAAATATACACTGGAATACTCTGTAGCTGGACTATTACTTATAGCGCCTGTAAGAGTATTTGAGAACGAGTTTATCAAGAGATATAGTAGCTTCACATTCCCTGTACACGTGATTGTAGGGACAAAAGACAAGATAGTAAGTGTTGAAGAAATGAAGAAATTCGTTGAAAAACTACCACAAGCCAAACTAAAGATCTACGAAGACGCAAGCCACCCAGCATATCTAGACTATCCAGACAGATTTAGAAAAGATCTAGTAGAACTCTACAAAGAAGCACTAACCTAAAAACACACCTACACACAGAACATTTTTTAAACAATCCAAAATCTACTCTAAAACTCCACTATACCAAAGCAAGTGATCACCTTCTTCCAAAAGATATAAATAAAAACCTATAACAACCCATATACATTGAAAATAAATAAACATACAACAAAACATCATATGAAAATATCGAACATAAAACACTTCAAGTAAACCCCCAGTAAATAATAACACCTAAAACACCATCAGAACACCTATTTACCGCTAACCCCCTTGATCTTCAGAACAAGCTTCAAACCTCAAATCAAAACATCAGAACACCAAAGAATATAAACATGAAGATTGATCGCACGATCCAAAGACATTAAAGATCGCAATGAAAGATAAACTTATAATGACATATAAAAACATAATAAAGCGTAGATCTCTAAAGAGAATAGAAAGTTGTTAAACATGACTACATTAGCTTGCCTACAAGAAGAGTAGTTTTTAAGATGATAGAAAAATTGGAAATAGCCTAAAGGAAGTAGTATGTATGCAAAGGTGATCTGGTAGTTCTCTAAACTGATTAGAATTTTCTTCATTGCATTAAGTAGTTTAAGTATTTTTGAGAGTAGATCTTTAGCGAGTTTGGAGAGTTTATACCATTTCCTTGTCTCTTTAATAGTTACCTTGTCTTGTGGTTTTTGAAAGGATGGAAGGGGGTTATTATGTTAGGAATTTGCTCAGCGAGACCTTGTAGGGTGATAGTTAATAAAGAGTTATTGAGGATCTATTCCAGGGTAGGTATGAATTATACGCCTCTTGAGACTTCATGGGCTTATTATATGGTTTTTGATGAGCTTAGATACTATGGCTGTGGTAGGAAGCTACTCCTTGTATGGATTGATACTAGTGATGTAGAGATCCATAGTGACAAGTATTATGAGATAAATAGGGTTATACTGTGGAGTATGGATAAGTACTTGGGATCAGTAGGGTACTGAAGAGCTTAAACAGATAGCCTTAACCAGTAATTAGGGGATCATAGGAGCTTATACAAGACATATTTTAGTACCTGGGGACAAAGTTTATAGTGTTGGATTAGGTATCGGGTCTACCCAAGTACTGGGTGTATCCTATGGGTTTATTCGATCCACGTCCTAAACGTGATCCCCGGGATTTCTTTGATCGTGAGAGGGAGCTTAGGGACTTCATTAGATATACTAGAAGCTCTCCATTAACTCTTGTCCTAGGCCTTAGAAGGTATGGTAAGACATCTCTTATCTTAACTGGTCTTGAGTCTTCCGGGATGAAGTATATCTATATTGATTGTAAGGCGTTACCCAGTAATGGTGTACTGGGTGTTGATGACTTCATATCATTATTTATACAGTCTCTAGAGATTTTCTGTAGGAGATACCGTTCACTACGTACTAGGATCTATGGCTTCCTTGAGAGGATCAGGGGTATATCGATAGGGCCTCTAGGCATTAGTGTTAATACCCGTAGGTTTAGCCCATCTAGCCTAGTTGATATACTTTACTACATCAATGATCTTGGCGAGAAGATAGTTTTTGTAGTTGATGAAGCACAGGAGCTAAGGAGAATGATAAGGTATAGTTTTGATTCACTAATAGCCTTTATCTATGACAACATGGACGGTGTGAACATGGTTTTATCTGGTTCACAGATCGGCCTACTATATAGGCTTCTTAAAATAAGCGATCCCAATGCTCCATTGTATGGTAGGGTCTATATGGAGATTAGGCTGGGTAGATTAGACCCAGTGTTATCACGTGAATACCTGTATAGGGGTTATAGGGAGTATGATGTAGAGCCTTCAGAGGATCTTATAGACTATATCATAGGCTCTGTTGATGGTGTTATTGGTTGGCTTGCGTACATAGGTTACTATACGGTGCAAAAACGGGTATATAGTAGGGAGGCTGTAGATGAAGTAGTTGAGAATGCATATAATATAGTATTGGGTGAGCTAGAGAACTTCCTAAAAATACACTGGATGGCCCGTGATAGATACCTTGCACTACTGGAGACAATAGCTAGTCAAAAAGGGGTTACATGGAGCCAACTATATAGGGCAGTAGAGTCTAGGATAGGATACGTCCCTAAGCCAACATTTAATAGATTACTGAAGCAACTAGTGGATAACGGGTTCATAGAGAAAAGAAATGAGAATTACTGGATAGCGGATCCAATACTAGAGAAGGCATTGAAACATAGGATTATAAGATATAGACATTAGTGTCTGAATAATATAATCACCCTTTCACATTATGTCCTCTCAGCTTATCCAATAGACACTTTATACGAACCATTATAGATCTAGTGCTACTACCGGGTATTTCTATTGAAGGCTCTCCAGAATCAATACATATTCTCATCCATATACAATTACATGGATATTCATACCTCATCTAGTTCTAGACCGCCGTGGACAGCCCTAACGGTGATCCTATAGAATGTAGAATCTATAACATAGGATTCTCTGCACGGATCAAGTTATCGCTATTGGTAGTGCATCCAGAGATCCTGCTAAGAAAATAAAGGATTACATAGATCCCTGGCGAAGGACCTGCAGATAACAAGGATTATTTGGGAAGCAATAAGGACTAGCCATAGCATAGATGATATTCTATGGCGGGAGAATAATTGGTTCACCAGCATATCTTTCGGTAATGACAGGTTTTGCATTTCCATTTATCACCTATTCTATTAGGTATATCTCCTTCTCTCAATGTCCTCCACATACTCTTGACTATATCCATTGTTTCAATGATCTCCCATGGCCTAATCCTTACATCTATGAGCCTTCTATTATCAAGAAACAGTATATACACTAATTTAGCTTTAAGACCTAATGTCTCTTCACAGGTGATCATGTAGGCTATGAGCTGTATTTTGAAATGCCTATGGCTTGTTTCAAGCCTTCTCCTAGAAACACTATGTTTAACCTCGATCAGGCTATAGGTTCCATCACCATGTAGTGCTACTGCATCAGCATGTCCAGAAACACCCAATAACCTACTATATACAGGATACTCTAGGTAGAGATCACCATCTAGCCCGTATCCATGGATAATACCGTATAGTGTCTGATAGGTGTAACATGGGTATCTCATAGACTCTGTAGGAGGCTCCATGTACATGTAGTACTTGTAGTGGAATATCCTTGGGCAATATACATATTCTTTCACGAGAACCATAGGTATATACCTTACTATACTGTAGTGCCTGCATACTAGATCACTAGATACCTTGTCTCAATCAATACATTACTCCATAGCCTACCATGGACCAGTGCTCTACTAAGGAATTCACCAGGTACTACAATAACGAATATACTATCACTAGAAGGATCTATATAGCGTCTCGTACCACGATAAACCTCCTTAGCCCTATAGTAGCCTCCACGACCAATGAATAAGCTACGCTGTATCCGGACAAGCCCGTGTGACTTAAGCTTCTCTGAAACCCATAGCCTACTACGATCATCACTTATATCGTATGCTACAACAACATATGTCACCCGAGTACCACCCGAAACCCACCATAAAACACCCTATGCATAACCCAGCCCACAGCCAATACTGGACCATCAATCCTTACATGCCTAACCCTCCTCAACCAAACATCTCTCTTACAAGGACATGGAGAAACAATATCAGATATACGTGGCTTAAACAGATACTTCTGACCAGTAACACCTATATCCCAACTACGAATCTCACAATAACTACCGTGAACACTACTATTCAAAGACCAAATATAATCCCGCACCCACCAAGGAAACACGCCACACCAACCAATCACATCATGATCTTCAGAACAACCATGATCCCTTCTATTCGATCAATAGAACGCCAAAGATAATAACCAAGCCAAATGATAGAATGATCCAATGAAAAACAAGATCACATTGGAAGAAAAACATAAAAACGACTATAAAACACAATAAAGTGGTAGATCTCTAAAGAGAATAAAGGTTGTTTACTTCCTTTAAAAGAATATTTATAGTTTCTTCAAATAATATGTTGTTTAGAATAATAATATAAAGATTATAAGTTAGCAAGACGTAATATATGTAGGATAGGTCTCTAAGGGATATGGAAAGGATTGGGAAGTTCTAATCTCCTCTTACATGAAACTATGTTTGGGTAGATATGTATGGCTATAGATATGGATGTTAGAACATTGTCTTGTATTTTATTGTTTCCACTATTGTCGATATCATTGTTTTTGCCTTGGTTATTACCTGTTAGGCATTCTACGTTTAAGCCTTATGAATGGGAGGAGAGGAGTTGTTATAGTTTTGTAGAATTATTTATAGTGAAGAATGAATATAGTGGGCTTAGGCTTGTAGAGTTTATGGAGAGTTCCGGTGATGAAGCCTTGAAAATTGCTGTTAATGGTTTAAAGA
>Ga0190313_1000888_pt1 | contig 16849 bp, 19 predicted proteins | sample 4870071011_MG_FD_169989 | JGI IMG/M metagenome (GOLD analysis project Ga0190313, IMG submission 169989) | Hydrothermal vent sediment bacterial communities from Southern Trench, Guaymas Basin, Mexico - 4870-07-10-11_MG | ecosystem: Environmental > Aquatic > Marine > Hydrothermal vents > Sediment ...
CATCAAGGATTGATGAGGATGTTATTGATAGTGTTATTGAAGCCTTTATACGTGTCAATAAATATGGTACCCCTATCAAAGGCCCTGAAATAATGATGTCATATTTGACTAAACAATATGGTGGTAAACTCAAGAATGGTGTGGAAAAGATCTATAAGGAGATAGGTAGGAGGTATAAAATTGATCTAGAGCCCATACTGAGATTTATAATATCGTGTCTAAACATTAAACAATCAGCTGTAAGCGATCCTAAGAGATTTAAGGCTAGTTTAAGGAAAGCATCAGAGACACTAGAAACTACACAACTAGACAAGTTTATCAGTAACGTCACTGGTGCCTTTAGGTTGACTATTGACTTTCTCAGAAAGATAGGTATATCATCTGGAGAGATACTACCTACTCAGATACCTCTCATTATATTATCCAGGTATTTCTATGAGGCTAAAATAACAGATATTAATACGTTATCAGATAGTGAGCTTAAGGATATGGAGAACTGGTTTGTCTTAGTTAGTTTCCATGGATACTACTCTAGTAAGACTAATACTAAGATAGATAATGATATAAAGACATTAGCTGGTAAGGGTAGATTCCCATATAATGAGTTAATCAATAATATTGAGAAATCAAAGCTTCCTATAAAGATAAGGTTTAAGGATATTGAGAGAGGTAAGTATGTGGATCTGACAAAGAAACCTGCACGTTCATATCTATTTCTACTATATATGCTACTTGTTAAAAACAATGCTACAGACTGGAGTGGTATACTCATACATAGTTGTAAGTGGGAGTCCCTAGCAAGACACCATATATTTCCAAGGAAGGTGATTAGTGAGAATATTGATCTTGAGGATTATGAAGATCTAGGCATTTACGCTGGTAATCTAGGTAATATCACTATAATAAATGGTGGAGTGAATAGTGAGATTGGTGAAAGTAAACCCATAGATTATCTAGAGAAGTACATTAACCAGTTACCACAGCATATGATACCAGTTGATAAGGAGTTATGGAGAATCGATAATTATGAAGAATTCATTAATAGGAGAATTCATTTAATATACGAGAATGCTAAGAAACACTATCCAGAAATCGTAGAGTAGTTAGGCCACATATATTTTTCCTTTCCAAGTACACAAATAATTATCCGTCAAAGGTAACAGCTTATTCAAAGCATATCTCCTTAGCCCTCCTTACCCCAAGTTTTGTTAAACCATATGATCTTGTTTTACCATGTGATTTTTCCCATAACAGCCCCTCGTTTACCAGTTCTTTTAGTGCTTTTCTAAGAACTCTTTGATCACTTTCAACAATCCATTTATGAATTAAATTCTTTAAAATATACTCTAATGGGAAATGAGTATGAGTAGAACCTCTAGTTTTTATATATAGTCCACATAATATTGCTTTCTTATGCTCTTTCGTAGGCTTCTTTACCATTGCCTAATCACTATAGATTCTATGCTGAGGTATTACTAAATAAGATTTACGGTAAAGTATGTATGTTTACGGTAAACTTTTTATATTCCTTGTACACTAGTAAAAGTACAGTACCATAGGTAATACGTATAGTCTTCATAACCATGCGTGATATTAGCTATATGGGAAGTCCTATGTGGTGTATGTGATGAAGAGGTTTAAGTTTGCTGGTCTCAGGTTCTATCTTGGTCTCTCCCACGTTAGGGTTAAGAAGATTAGGGTTAGGGGGAGGGAGTATGTTCAGCATGTAATCTATTTACCGAAGGAAATAGCAAAACAACTCTATAGAGAAGCTAATGAAGAGGAGGATAAACCACTACCAATAATACTCCTCATAGCACCAGCAAAATGGTATCATCTCATAAACTGGAGTGAATACAATGAGAAAGAGCTAGAACACGTGCCGGAAAACATCCTCAAAGAACTTAAAACCCTAGGACTTCTACCAGGCCATGAGGATGAGGTATCGGTACTTATTGAGGCAAATGAGGATGAGCTAAAAGATCTAGGGATAAACCCGGATAAACTGGTTTCACTAAATGAGTTAAGAGACAGACTAAAAACAGAAAATAGTGAAGATAACACCTATACCGAAATGATATTTAGAAACATCAAGTAATCAGTACCATCCATTCAATATCTACTATTTCCCCATGCTAATAATCCTAATTCTATGCTAGTATATTAGGAGGAGCTTAGGATTAGATCTTGATCCCTATGGAGATTGTGTCCTAGCCTCCAGAGGAAATGGTGCTAGTTAACTAGGGGTTAACCTCGGAAGCTGGTCTTAGATCATATTAAGGCAGCCTCCATGGAGGCTTGGATCGAGGCTCCAGTGGAGAAGGTGCATGTTAACCCCCCGGTTAACAATGACCATTGATTACGTCTTACTATATGGATTATTTTGTTTCTACCTTTTATTTAAGAGTTAAGCTTTTATGTATATGGATAAACTATTTATAATGGGGTTGGAATTTTGAGTAAAAGGTTAATTCATGTATCCAGGGTTGGTAAGAAAGGTGTTATTGTTATTCCTAAGGCTATGAGGGAACGTATTGGGATTTGTGATGGTTCATTAGTTATTATTGAATGCGGTGATGGGGAGATCATTATTAGGCCTTTAAAGGTTACCAGAGTTAAGTTTACTAACAAGATTAGAGATCTAGCTGACAACTTATTGAGTGAAGAGTATGTATTAGAGGAGATGAAGTTTAATGAGTTACTCAATAGATAATAAGAATTTTGTTATTGATACAAGTATACTTATAGAGTATCTTAATAAAGATTCACCCTATGATCGTATAATTAGAAAACTATATGAATATACAGTTAATGGTGTGGTAAAACTATATTCTCCATCCATTGTTTTATCGGAGACATACTACATTGCATCACGGATCTATAGAGCCCTAGGTTTAACAGAGCCTAATCGTAGAGCGTATGAGTATATTGTATGGTTAACAAGTTACCTAGGGTTAAATGTGGAGCCCATAGATCACGATCTAGCTATGATGATAGGCGAGTTAAAAAAGACTTTACATATATCAATTGTTGACTGTAGCGTTATAGCTCTAGCTATGAAGCTAGACGCTATACCATTATTTCTCAAAATAGAGAAGGAGATGAAGACAGGGATAAACATGTTGAGGAAATACAATGTAGTATACATAGATGAACTATCAATATAGACTGGATACCATAAGCTATGATATACCACCACTGCCCTGCTAAAGCCTAGGCCCTCTAGATAAGAGGGCTGGGTATTACCTGTATAGGATTGTTTCTCCATAGGAAATGGTGCCTATTAGCTGAGGGGTTAACCATGGTGTGTCCCAAGGTTATGAACTAATGTATCCACTTACTATGGCGTATTGTTGATTACATGCCTTGGCCTAATCTCTATCCCTAGCTTATCCAGTTCATTGTATAGTTTAGCTAGTGCCTCTATATCTGATTTGCTGGGTTTTGGTGGGTGTTTGAAGTATGGTGCTGATGCCCATGGTGGCGAGCCATGTACTCCATGGTCTACTAGGGTCTTAGCTAGTCTTACAGTATCAACAAGTACTGCTGTAGCCATGGCCTTATCATCAACCTCAAGCCTCAGATCAATTCTTACGGGTAGCCCCATAAAGGCTTTTGCAAGTATGTACATATATGCTATCTTCCGGTTTCCAAGGAACTGTACATAACCACTTGGCCCAGCATATATCCTATCCTTGACCCCCTCTGGATCGGGCTGTGTTGTTGCTACAGCCATTGTCTTACTAATCCATTTACTATGTAGCCTACCATGATCGATCATGTTTTTGAAATCACTATTACCACCCACATTAAGCTGGTAAGACTCTATGATCCGTGCCCCCCTCCATGTTATAAGGCTAGCTAACGCTCTATGCACTATAGTGGCTCCAAGCTGACCCTTAATATCATCACCAAGCAGTAGAGCATTATTTTCAGAGAACATACCATGGTAGATGGGATCGGATGCTATGAACTCTGGTATACAGTTTATAAAGGATACACCAGCTTCAGCAGCTACTCCTGCATAGAATCTCGTAGCCTCATAACTACCTACGGGCAATAGGTTAACAAGTACATCCACACGATTCTCCCTAAGCTCCCGGACAAGCTGTTCACGGGAAGGCTCCCCATGGTCTAAAGGCTCAAAATCGCTAGTCATATGTGGTGCTACACCATCCAATACCCTGCCCATCCGGACAATAACTCCGGTCTCACCAAGATCCACTAGTTTGGGCACGAGATTCGGTTTAGCATGGATGGCTTCACCTAGATCCTTTTCAACCTTATTCTTTGAAACATCAACTGCATACACGATCTCAATATCACCCACACGATAACCCCCAATAACGCTATGTATGAGCCCCTCCATGGAACCAGTTCTACGATAATACTCTACTGCCTGAACAAACATAGAAGCAATATTACCTACACCTATAACCCCAACCCGGATACCCATATATACCGCCACAAATATTTGTATAGAAAAATATTCACATAGATAAATATAAGGTTAACGATTGAATTATTATACTTAGAACTTACAGATTTAGGGATGGTGATACCCCCCTATAGATCGATGCATGCTATTGAGTATGTGGATAAGTATTTTATGTCTCTAGAGTATTATCATAGAGTGGTTAGGGAAGTGATCTGGTGCACGGATCTTGTCTACTAGGGCTTTGGAGAGGCTTTGGAGGAAGCTTACAACTGAGAATCTATGGCTTTATGTGACCAGGGTACTGCTAGACCATGGGCCTATGAGGGCTTATGATGTTAGGAAACATATTATTAGGAGATTCGGGTTTAAACCAACAACTATTACTGTATATACAGTTGTTTATAGAATGGCTCGTGAGGGTTTACTTGAGAAGATAGTTGTTGATGGAGATACCCTGTATAGAGTTAGTGAGAAGGGTGCTAGAGCATTCAATGAAGCATTAGAGCTATTGGATAGGGTATTAGAGAGTCTTAGGAGCTAACTCCCTATGCTTATCAAGTAGGTATTCAATGATCTTCTTTACAAACTCCAATAACCTCCTAGATTCCTCATACTCATAGACTGTAAGTCCATACCATGCCTCTATATAAGCTTTCTCTAACTCAACTAGTTCCTTCCTATACTCTCTAACAATATCTCTAATCACATCATCCCTTGTAACCTCATAGTATGCTCCAAGCAGCTCCCTTATACCATGTATTTGCGGATAATATCCTGTTATATGCAATAATACAGCTTTAACCAGTAGTTGTAACGACTGATCAGCATTAAATACTGCTAAATCATACTCTCCAGCATTAAGAGCCTCAAAGGAATATTTTAGAAAAGACATTGATCGTTTCACTAGCAGTTTCACACGATCAATACTCTTCAAACCATAGCTACACCTCCATATACTTTATACCTAGTATCTTAAAGTACCACCTACTCTCCTCTGGAGTGGCTAAGTGTATCTCCAACGGGTTAGGCCCCAATGGATCTATTCCAAGCATATCCTCAATCAATATCTCTAACTCAATCCTCTTCCCACGATCTCCCGGTATATTCTTAGATACTATAAGCACATCAATATCACTAGAGCAAGTATATTCATCAGATACTACACTACCAAAAACATATACTCTTGCATCACCAAGTACTTCAGACACAACTCTCTTTAGTCTCTTAACTATTCTTCTCCAATTCCTTATCATAAGATACCTTCTATGACCATATAAGCAATTTACTGACCATAGCTTTTCTATCAACCACTAATGAATACCTCCCTCTATAATAATGTATAAGGTACTAGTTATATCTTAAGGTTATTTGTATAAAGACTCCTTGGATAATGCCTTTAGTCTTACTCCTATTAATATCATTAACGAACACCATAGTATAGCGGTAAAGACTCTATATCTATATGGAGAGGGATCTTGGTGATCACCAAGATCAATTTATCAGCATAGATTATATCTCAGGAATATATGTTGAATTGAAAATAAGTATTTTATATCGTATCCCATAGTATCTATTATCTATAGGTGTTATTTCATTGACCAGAGATACTATTATCATGCTTAGGGATGTATGGAAGATCTATAGGAGTGGGCGTGTTGAGTATACGGCTCTCAAAGGGGTTTCCATGGAGATCTATAGGGGCGAGTTTATAGGCTTAGTTGGGCCTAGCGGTAGTGGTAAGACTACCTTAATCAATATTATTGGAGGGATTGATACTCCTACCAAAGGTAGAGTAGTTGTCCTTGGAGAGGAGATAAGCCGTAGAAGTGAAGGGTGGAGGGCTAAGTGGAGGAGAAGGAGTGTTGGTATAATCTTCCAGTTCTTCCATCTCGTACCAACACTTACTGCATTAGAGAATGTCATGCTTCCCATGGAGCTTGCAGGTCTGTATAGTAGGGGGGAGCGTAGGAGGAGAGCTTTAGAACTACTTGATTTTGTTGGTTTAGCTGATAAGGCTAATAAGTATCCGGGTGAACTTAGTGGTGGTGAGCAGCAAAGGGTAGCTATTGCCCGTGCACTTGCAGCTGATCCTCCATTGATACTTGCTGATGAGCCTACAGCTAATCTTGATACTGTTAATAAGAGGAGGGTTATTGAGTTGCTTATGGAGGCTCATAGGCTTGGTAAGACTGTTATTGTTTCTACACATGATAGGGAGCTGGTGGAAGAAGCTGATCGTATAATCTATATTGTTGATGGCGTTATAAGGTGAATGATCTATGCTTATTTTTAAAGCTGGCTTAAGGCTCTTTCTGAGAAGGAGGATCGAGACTATAGCTATAATACTTCTAATCATGGTTATAACTTCATTCTATATATCGTTATATCTTGATAAAGATAATTTCACTAGATATATTTACATGTCTAAGATAGAGGGATTGGGGCATGTATCTATATATGGTAGATTTAATGATCGAGCCCTAGAGCTCCTAGAGGTTCTCGATGGCATAGATCATGTAATACCCTATTATTATTGGAGGGGGTATATGTATGGTGATGTCATTGCTGGTAATAGGAGTTATAGGTTTAAGTATACTGTAGGGTTAATGGATGTATCCATAGTTAATACGAGTGATGTACATATAGTTCTTAAGGAGGGTAGATACCCTCTTAATGAGAGTGAGGTTCTACTCTATATTTCCATATATGATGCTGGTGGGGAAAATGAGTTTAAGGTGGGTGATTCTATAACAGTATATTGTTATGGAATGAATGGTGTTTTCCACAAGTATAACTTAACTATTGTTGGCTATGCTATTGGATTAGCTATTTTTGACTATACTGACTACACCTTACTCGTTAACCACGATATTATCCAGGATCTGGTTAATGATACTTATACATGGATAGCCGTATACTCCAAGGATCAGAGTGATAGTGGTATAGAGGAGCTTAGTGAGAATGTATTATCTACTTTAAAGAGCCATGGATACAATGTTACTGGTTATAGGATTAATAAGCCTAGGGAGAATGAGGTTAATCCTGTACTTGATAGTGTTATGGCCTATTTCACAATACCTATAGTTCTAGCATTAGTACTTATAGCTGTTGTTGCATTAGCATCTGGTGTATCACTTGTTGAGAGGAATACTAGGCTTAATGGTGTTTTAAGGGCTATAGGGTGTTCTAGAAGTGATCTATTCATCATATACTTTGTGCAATGGTTTCTACGTGGGCTTATTGGTATTTTATTAGCAATAGCTATTTCCCCATATCTAGCTAGAACGCTACTATTTATGTTTGGATCGAGTTTCTCAACATTACTAGACTATTTAATTAACGCCTATGGATTCAATACTGAACCATATACGTTGATAAAGCCTTCAATAGTGTCACTAACAATAGTATTGACGGGATCCATTATCCCCGGCTTAATGGCATCAAGGATCAATATTGTTGATGCAGTACAGTTTACAGGTTTAAAGCCTAGGGGGACAATAGGGTTTAGTGGTGGTGCTCGTTCCAGAATTGCCTTGAGAAACCTATTTAGTAGACCTTGGAAATTCCTATCATTACTTGCAATAATAACGATCATATTGTCTCTAATGACTGGTATAACAGCTAATGTGGTGTCTATGTATAGGGAGTATTATAGGTTTATAGAGGATATGCCTGCTGATACAATATTGTATGTTTATAGTGTTAGCTATACACCAGTAACTCCACTTAATAGTGTCTATGGAATCATATGTAATAGTAGTGGTGTGGAGGAGGCAACATATACTGTATCACATATGATAGTTAATGGGCTAGGGCATAACGAGATCCTTAAGATATACGCTATAGTAAATGGTACGGGTACTAGTGTATGGAGGGTTATAGAGGGTAGATACCCCACTAGTAGTGGAGAGATTGCTATCTCAAAGACAATAGCTATACTACTTAAGAAGGGCGTTGGAGACTCGATCGAGGTTACTGATAACTATGGTGTAGTTCATAGGTTTAGGATCGTAGGAGTTATTGATACATATAATAGTAATGGATTTACAGTCTTTATCTCCCTAGATGATTTTGCCTTAATCACTAGACTGAATGTAAGAGAAATACTGTTAAGATATCCTGCAGAGATCTATATTCGTGTGAAGGGAGATACTGACCCAGATGATCTTGGGTTTATGCTTAAGGGGGAGATCGAGTCAAACCCTGACTATTGCGTCCATGTATATACACGTAATCAAGGATTTAGACAGTTTGGGGAAAACGTAAATCTCTTGGTAGGTATACTCTATAGTATATTGTTCATAGTATACATTGTAGGAGTAATTGGTTTAACCAGTATATTCATTATCGATTTCACAGGTAGACTTCGTGAAATAGGTGTTTTTAGGGCTATTGGTTTTACAAACCTGGATATACTATTGATCTCGTTTACAGAGATCATTGTAGCTACACTATTATCCCTACCAATATCATATGCTATGGGCTATATACTAGCTGAAAGCCTAAACATGGCTACAATACTTGCAAAGGGATACATTGATCTAGGCTATTCATGGAAATACCTATTCTCACCCACTAATGTTATAGTATTGTTAATAGCGTATATACTCTCATTAGCAATAATTTACCTGTATCTTAGGAGGCAGAAAACAGCAGAACTACTTAGGATAGATTAATAATATCTAATAGCAACTATTCTATATAGGTGTCTTCTATGCAGAAGACTTCTATATGGAAGTTCCTAGATAGGGAGAATGAATTATCGGTTCTACAAGAGCTTATTGAGGAGAAGGGGCCGGGTTTAATAGTTATCTATGGACGTAGACGTGTTGGTAAAACCATGCTTATACGTGAACTTGAGAGACATGTTAGTGCTAGTATAGTCTATATTGTTGGTAGGAGGGAGACTGAGAAGCTACTACTGGAGCGTCTTGGACGTATATGTGCTAGTGTTTTTGGCGATGAGTTTCTATTGCATGGCGGCTTTGCTTCATGGGATCAGTTTTTCCAGTACATAGGTTCTAAGGCTTCTACTGATAGGGTTGTACTTGTATTTGATGAGTTCCCAGATATGGTTTATTCATCGCCTAGTTTACCTAGTGTGTTGAGGGAGTATTGGGATAATGTGTTTAGGGGGAGGGATATAAAGATCTTTGTGATCGGTAGTTCTATCTCTATGATGAGGAAGCTCTTTAGTAGTAGGGAGAGCATATTATATGGTAGGAGGACTTTTGAGCTTAAAGTCCAGCCTCTAGATATTATTGGTGCACATGAGTTTCTGAGTACACATGGATTCAATAGTCTTATTAGATACTATGGTATTGTGGGAGGTACACCTGCATATCTGGAGATCGCTTCTAGGTTTGAATTAGAGGATCTAGTGAGGTATTCGTTAACTAAGGGTTCTGTATTGTATGAGGATGGATTTACACTTATTACTAGTGAGGTTGAGGAGCCTAGGATACACTATGTATTACTCAGTATACTGGGTAAGGGTTATCGTAGACTAGGTGCTATTGCTAGTAGGGCTGGTGTTAGACTCAATATACTGTATAAGTACATTAGCTTACTTGAGCTATTAGATATTGTTGGTAGGAAAAGAAATCTGGTTGGTCGTGAGACTTACTACTACATAGTCGATCCATATTTTTCCTGGTGGATTAATACTGTCTACGATAACATTGATCTCTTGGAGAAAGGGTTTATAGAGCCCATTTATAATAGGGTTTTGAAATGGTTCAACGACTATGTATCACAGAATATCGTACCTATTATTACAGAGCAATTGATCCGGTATGTTATGCCTAGAAAGGATCTTATAGATATTGGTTTCATACTCCGTAAAGGTATAGAGTTTGACTATGTACTAAGGTATAGTAGATACTATGTTATAGTGGAGACTAAGTGGAGTGATCTATCTAGGAGGGGGGCTGAAACTATAGCATATGATGTACTTGGTAAAGCATATAGTTTAAAGCTAGAGAATCCCAAGGTAATAGTTATAAGTAGATCTGTTGATGGAGAGGAGAAATACTATGTTGAGGAACGAAACTATGTGATAACAACATTCAATACATTATTTAAGAAGGCTTTAAAGGGAGAAAGATTAGAAAGTCTAGCTATAGATTAATGTGGAGAGTACTATTCTTTTCCTATTAGACGTTTTTATCTAGAGGATACTTATGTATCTTATCAATGAGTTCCTAGAATGTAGTACTATGGGTAAGGTTTATATTAGTGTTTATAGAGTTCTAGTATTCCTAGTATTGGTGGTTTACGATGATTGTCTTCTAACATACTAGGTTCCTATGGTCTCATCTTATTGATTCAGTTATTTATTTCTATGTTTTTCTCATGGTGGTGATCACTGGTGAAGGCTATAGTTGCAAAAGATCTAGTTAAGACCTACGTTATTCGGAGAGGATTCTTTAGGAGACGTGTTGAGAGGGTAGAGGCTTTACGTGGTGTTAGCTTTAATGTAGAGGCTGGCGAGGTTTTCGGGCTATTGGGTCCTAATGGTGCTGGTAAGACTACTACTGTCAAGATACTTTCTACACTATTGCTCCCGGATAGTGGTAGGGCATGGGTTCTAGGCTATGATGTTGTTGAAGAGCCTCAGAGGGTTAGGGAGGTTATTGGTGTATCTCTTAGTGTTGAGCGTGGTTTCTTCTGGAAGCTTACTGGTTATGAGAATCTCAAGTACTTTGGGCTGCTAAGGGGTCTTGATGGGGGGTTTTTGGAGGAGAGGATAAACTATGTACTTGATATTGTTGGTTTGAGGAGGCTTGGCGGTGATCGTAAGTTTTTTGAAGAGTTTAGTCTTGGTATGAAGGCCCGGCTTAGTATTGCTCGTGCACTCCTACACGATCCTAAGGTACTGATCCTTGATGAGCCCACGCTTGGTCTAGACCCATATAGTGCTAGGACGATCCGTGAGCTGCTGGTTAAGCTTGCACATGAGGAGGGTAAGACTGTACTTATAACGTCCCATAACATGTTTGAGGTTGAAATGATCTGTGATCGTGTCGCCATTATTAATGAGGGTCGGATAATAGCTTTGGGAACTATTGATGAGCTTAAGAGGCTTGTGTCTAAGGAGGTACCGGTTGTGATTGAGGCTTGGAGACCTGGTTTAACAAGTGATGTACTTGTAGATAGGATTCGTGTGAAACTAGGTGTTATGGTGTCTGTCACAGTTGGAGATAATGGTTTGACTAGGATAAGGGCTTTAGTTCCTGTTGGTGAGGAGGATAGGTTTATCCATGAGGCTATAGAGGTTTTGAGGGAACTTGGTGCACGGATTAGGGCTGCGAGGTCATTGGAGCCTAGTCTTGAGGATGTATTTATCAAGTTGACTGGAGGTGCTGAGTGGAGATGAGGTATGTATTGGCTGTTATGAAGGCTGATCTATACTCATTCATGTGCTGGATAAGGAATAATAGAATGCTTGCATTCTTTATGTTATTCTGGCCGTATATGATAGCTTTCTTCCTACTTGGTCTAGGTAGTTTACTTGGTAGTATTGAGGAGTATAGGTTGAGGATTGGTGTTTCTAACCCTGTTCTCTACATACTTGCCTCTAGTAGTATTATGGTTTCTAGTATTAGTATAGTTGATAATGTTGCTGGTCAGTTGCTTAGGCATAGATGGGTTGGTACGTTACCCTATATCGTCTCATCTCCACCTAGGTTTATAGTCTATGCTATAGCTGGACCCATACCTGCCACCATGATCACTAGTTTGGTGACTCTATTGAGTATATTGCCTGCAGCAGTATATTTTGAGGGTGTTGTTGGTGGTTTGAAGATACTCCTTGTCCTACTATACATGTACTTAGCAATGGTTCCATTGATCGGTATAGCTGTGATAATTGGTGGTTTATCGCTTGTTGTACGTGAGGAGTCTAATATAGCTGGTTTCCTAACCCCATTTATACTACTTGTATCTGGTGTATTCTATCCCCAGACCATACTACCTCATGTACTACAGCTGATTGGTAGGTGTTTGCCCCTAGTGTATGTTGTTGAGGCTACCAGGATTTTAGCAACATACTCTATACCGCCACTTAATACATTATCATCCATTGCAGGGATCCTTATAGGCATGTCCATACTATATAATGGGTTCTCCATACCAGGTATGCTATTTGTTGAGAAGAGGCTTCGGAGGGAAGGTGTTTATGAGGAGTAGGTTTAAGGCTATAGTATGGCTTCACCTTGTAAGGCTTAAGAGGTATAAGTATAGCTTTATAAACTATATACTGATCGATATTATGTGGTACATGATATTCCTACTTGGTGCATTAATGTTTGTTCCTAAGGAGGAATGTGGAGTTATAGCAGTCATTACCTTCTGGGGTATAGTGTTGTGGTCTATAATGAATAATAGTGTAGGACTTATAGCTGGTTGGACATGGTTTGTACTAGCAACTGGTATTGTTGAGGAACACTATATACACGGTACTAATCCACTATTACTCCTAGCAGGTAGATTTATAACTGGTATGAGTGTTAGCTTAGCAACAATACCACTCATAATACTAGTATTTAGTGGTTTATCAAATACCTCTCTCCTAAAAATATATGATCCCATATACCTATTTATGGGAATAGCATTCATAGTAGCATATGCAACACTATATGCACTATCACTTGCAGCACTAAGTTTTCGTACAGAAGTACCTGGTACAATGCTTGATATACTAAATATATTCATGTATATTGGCGGTGGCCTAGGTGTACCAGTATATAAGATGCCTGATCAACTAAGATACATTGCCTTAGCCATGCCCTATACTCATGCAGCAGAGATTCTACGTTATGGAGTACTTGGTATCGTTCCTTATCTTGGATTATCTAGGGAGTTGTTGATTGCATCACTATATCTCCTAGCTATGGCCATAGCATCATATGCTATAGTGAGGAGGGTTATGGAGTATGTAAGAGTCTATGGTGTTAGAGCTGTTGGTATGATGTAATATTAGCTATGATCAAGGCATTATTCCGTTTCACCAGTTGATTGGTAGATCAGGATATTGATCGAGTCATAAGTGATGCGGACTTACATAGATCCACTCGATCTATCGGATCTAAGGTGGTGATGAAAGATATTATAAGCCCTCTTGACTATAACTAGGATCTGGAGGTGTAGGGTAGCTATGTCATTGACTATGGAGGAGAAGAGGAGAATTCTGGAGGCTATTAAGGAGGATCCTATGTTTAGACATGCATTGATGGGATTACTTGGTTTCCAGGAAATACTTGATAGAATTACTAAGCTTGAGGAGAGACAGCAGAGACTCGAGGAAAGGATGGTTAAGCTAGAGGAGAGACAGCAAAAGTTAGAGGAGTATTTTGCAAGGCTTGAGGAGAGGCAACAGAAGTTAGAGGAGAGAATGATTAGGCTAGAGGAGAGAATGATCCATCTTGAGAAACTAGTTCTCACTATAGCTCATCGTTTCGGTGTTATAACTGAAACTTCCTTCCGTGAAGCACTTAGTAATATATTGTCTAGGTATTTTGGTGCAACTGCTAGTAAGTGGAGCGTATTTGATGAGGAGGGTATTGTGCTTGGGTATCCTACTATGGTTGATGTAGATGTTGTTGTAAAGGATGATACACATATACTTATTGAGGTGAAGAGCCGTGTTGATCCAGAGGATGTATATAAGCTCTATAGGCTAGGGAAACTTTATGAGAGGAAGACCGGTATTAAGCCAAAACTAGCTATTGTAGCTGGTTTTGCATCTAGGAGGGCATATGAAGCTGCCTCAAAACTATCTGTTGACATATATAGTTACATTGAGGAATAGGTTAGTTATCTCGCATAAGAGGAAAATGGAACTCATATAGGGATATTTTATTTCCCTGATACGACATATGGTGTTATTCAAATAATCTTATATATAATCCTAGATCATATATGTTCCTATACACGGGTTTCTCCATAGACTCCCTTAGTGCCTTGAACAGGTTCTCCCCATGTAATATTGGTTCTGCTACACCAACCACCCTATTATCGAGGGGATCTATTACTGCAACAGGGTTATCTAGTGGTTCATAGTATTCCTTGATCGAGGATGCAAATAGATCGTTTCCATAGAGGAAGGCTTTAACACCATGTTCTGACGCAATCAATGCAGCTCTATAACCACCAATATACCTATAGATCTCTTCATATAATTGTGTTGATAAGTATGGTTTACCATCTATAATAAACCCTATACACTCACCACTATAGACAACTGATACACGCTCATACCTAGCTCCAAAACCTCTACAAGACATTATCCCCAGATCACCAATCCAGTAAATATAGGGCTTACAGCCAATAAACACATTATAGTCAGCCCCAAGTAAGCCAAGATAATCCTTTAAACTAGAGACCATATCAGAACCAGCTATTTCAACACGATACCTCAAACGCCTAACCATAACAAATAACACCAAATCCTTAAAACAACCTTATCCACAATAATATAGATTAGATGAAGAGAAAATAAATATCTCTCAGACACACGTGATGAAGAGGGTTTCGCATACTGATCATTTCTTACCTAGGAACTTATATGTTCTGTGTTCTAGAGATCATGGTTCATAGGATCAATTTTATAAGGGGGTACTGGATCAGATCATATCCGTAGGGGAAAAGGTGTTGGAGGTAATATGTGATGGCTGAGAGGAAAACTGCTAAGGAAATAGTTCTTGAGACTCTTAAGAAGGAGAAGAGGCCATTAACGCCTAAGGAGATCCAGAAACTAACTAATCTAAACTATAATACGATACGTGGTAGGCTACAGGATCTTAAGAAGGAGGGTCTTGTAGTACGTACAGAGAATGGATGGATCTATAAGGAGTATCTTAAGAAGTAAGGAGAGCCTATATAAACAATTTCTTTTTTACATTAAATCCTTCTTTAGATGGCTTATACATTATATATTGTCGTTTAACTGATCGGTTTCTGGTTTAACCTTATATTATGACGGGTAGAGATATATGGGTTTAAAATGTATTGATAGAATGACTGGTTTTTAGGTGGTTTTTAATGGTCAAGCTGATCAGGGAGGATATTGATTGGGAGATGGTTAGGAGGAAGCGGATGGAGTTCTGGAGTAGTAGTCCAGCCTATAAGATTATCTATGACTTATTGAGGAGGCAGGGCTACCATATCATAGGTACTACTGGTGCTGTTAAGCGTTGCTATTGGACAAAGGAGGCTCTTGTTAGGAGGAGATTCTGCTATAAGTGTCTATGGTATGGTATTGAGAGCCATCGCTGTATACAGATGACACCTGCTGTTGCATGGTGTTGGAACAGGTGTCTCCATTGCTGGAGGCTTCAGCCAGAGGATATTGGTATGCAGTGGGATGAGGCTAAGCTCCCGGTAGTAGATGATCCAGAGGTTCTTGTTGAGGAGAGTATTATTGAGTTCCGTAGGATTGTTAGTGGTTTTAAGGGTAATCCCTACGTTGATCCAGAGATGTATCGTGAGGCTTTGGAGCCACGGCATGCAGCTATTAGCTTGACTGGGGAGCCTACGCTCTATCCTAGGCTTGGAGAGCTTATCCATGAGTATCATAGACGTGGTATTACTACTTTCCTTGTGACCCATGGTGTCCGACCAGATATTATCTCTAGACTTGATGAGGAGCCTAGTCAGTTCTATCTTAGTCTTGAGTCATGGAGCAAGGAGATGTATATGGAGTTTAACCGTCCGATTGTGCCTCGTGCATGGGAGCTTGTAATGGAGACTATAGAGTATGTAAGGTCTATGAGCTGCCCCACGGTATATAGGATTACTGTTATCAAGGGCTTTAACATGGGTGAGAGAGATATTGATGGCTTTGCTAAACTAGTTGAGAAGGGTTATCCCACCTATGTAGAGGTTAAGGCCTATATGTACATGGGCCGTAGCCGTGGGAGGCTTTCACCAGAGAATATGCCTAGCCATGAGGAGGTTAGGGAGTTTGCCCATAGACTAGCTGATCGGATAGGCTATAGTGTTTTGAGCGAGAGTATCCCCAGTAGGATCGTGTTGCTTAGCCGTATAGAGAAGCCGGTAAGGCATGGTAAGGGCTGTCCAGATGGTGTTGAGAACCCAGTGAAGTGGTGTAGGCCATTGGGTAGGGAGTATGAGGAGCTTAGGGAGGCTGGTTAGCTAGGTAAGCCTTTAATTTGTCTATATCCTATCCTATATCATGGGTTATGGCTTATGCTTAGACCTTTAACCATATTATCCATAGTATTTATTGTAGCTATGGTTCCAGTATATGTTCTAGCTTATTCTCCATTACATACAGTTTATAATCCTGTTATCTACTATTATGCTAGAGCTACATATTATAATGTATGTGAACGTGTTGGTAATGATACAGTCTGTGTTAGTGGTGATCTATATGGTGTCCTTAAACTT
>Ga0190313_1000889_pt1 | contig 16839 bp, 15 predicted proteins | sample 4870071011_MG_FD_169989 | JGI IMG/M metagenome (GOLD analysis project Ga0190313, IMG submission 169989) | Hydrothermal vent sediment bacterial communities from Southern Trench, Guaymas Basin, Mexico - 4870-07-10-11_MG | ecosystem: Environmental > Aquatic > Marine > Hydrothermal vents > Sediment ...
GTTTTACAGCATTTTAAAATAGAGGGGAAAGAACAAAAAGTTATCGGTAGACATGTCTATGGAGAGCTTTACGGTTGCGACCCAAATATTTTGAGTGATGAGGAAAAACTAGTTGGGATTGTCGTTGAAGCAGCCCGTATAGGTGGTTTTACATTATTGGATGTCAAGGCTTGGAAAATAAGTCCTGGAGTAAGTGTTGTCGGGATCGTCCTTGAAAGCCATATCTCGATACATACATGGCCAGAATATAGTTTCGCTACCGTAGACGTATATACTTGTGGTAGAAAGGGAGATCCAGTAGCATCGTATAAGTTTATAGTTGAGCAACTACGTGCTAAGAAATATAGTATGAAAATAAGCGATAGAAGCTATTCATGGGAATAGTATTTGGGCAATGGAGAGAAAATACTGGTAGCTGGAGCTGGGCCAGCCGGCCTACTAACTAGTCTATACATAGACAACCATGATGTGGTTCTCGTAGAAGAACATAGTGAAGTAGGTAAACCAAAACATTGTGCAGGCTTTATTGGAGAATTAACAGTCAAGAGATACGCTTCTCTTCTTGGATGGAGCGTTATAGACCATAAATACAATGTAGTGGTTTTCCACACACCACGTGGAGCATACACATTATATTTCCACAAACCTCTAATCTACCACATAAACAGGCCTCTTCTCGAAGAAAAACTACTCGATAAGGTACTTAGTAAGGGACACGAGATAATATTTAATACACGTGTAAAACCGGGTGATAAACCGGGTAAGGTGTTTCTTGGTGATAAAGAACTAGTAGTTGATAAGATCATAGCGGCTGATGGCCCACATAGTGTTTTTAGAAAGAAATACTTTGGTAAACACAAGGAATGGCTTCGCGGAGTTCAGTATATTTATCGTGCCTCAAATCTCGACTCTTCAACCGTACATACATTGTTTAACGAGTATACTCCGGATTTCTTCCAATGGCTTGCACCACTAGATCATGATACTGTATTAATTGGTTTTGCTTCTAAAGAATATAGGGTTCATCCAGACAAAATAGTTAACTATATATCACGTAAAACTGGTGTAAAACTAGGTTCTAAACTGGAGGTTTTCGGTGGAGTAATACCATATGATAAGCCTTTAGAAGACCCGATCATAGATGATAAGATCTATTTCATCGGGGACTCTGTACCATTAATTAAACCATATACTGGCGGAGGCCTTGTAGCGATCTCATTAGCAGGCCCAGCACTTGGTTTAAGCATTAAATATGGTGATCCATCACTTTATAGGAGAATATATAGGCTGATCGGGTCGAGGATCATATATGAGTATTTCGCCACAAACCTAGCGCGAAGATTTGGTTATTGGATACCACCATATATAGTCTATCATCTTTATCGTCTTGGGATACTTACTCCTACAGATTACGATAATCATTACAGGTTACTGTTTAAATCGCTACCATTATCACTATATTTGATCTATAAACTCGTACGTCCTTAACTACCTACAACCACTAAGGATCTCTTCTAGGAGTTCAACTATTTTATCTATAGATTTTCTAATCTCAATAGATATTTCAAGTCCTAAGTCAATGGATTTAACCATGATACCCAGCAAATATGCTTTATTTACCCCAACTAGTTCTTTTAATAAGGATAACGAGATCTTGAATGGAATATTATGTGTAGAGATCGGCTCTAAATTATATTCTCCACTTTCAATGGCTTCACTATCAAGAACCACTATATCTCCTGGCGATAGTTTATCGGAGTAGACAGCGTCTATTACAAGTAATGTTTTCTTACCAGTAGAAGATATCTCGGTTAAGCAGTTCTCAAGCCCATACTCACATTTAATGATGTCTTTAAAACCTTTTTCATGTAAACGATCACATATTATTAGACCGGCTTGATCATCCATACGTAAGGGGCTACCGACACAAGCTATAACCGCGTCTTCATCGCAGATAATCCGTTTAAGCTCATCGTATAGTTTTTCAAGAACCATACATGATCACGTGGGAATAGAGGATGGGGGGTTGTGCTAAAAATATTTCTTCTTATCTTGGAGCATTAGACGCTCTATTCAATAAGTCTTCCCAGACTTGATCAACATATTCTTGTAATTCTTTGAGTAAGTGACGGTTCTCTGGTTTTAGTAAATGCCTAAACCTACCCTGTAGCTCGACGAATTTCTCGATTGGTTGTTTAAGCTTCGGATTTCTAGCGATCGCTAGGCTTCTATCGGTTAACATATAGCCAGTCTCCGGCGTCCACTCCCAGAGTGGGAAGTAGCAGGTGTCAACAGCTCTTCTACTAATCTCTAATGTTAAATGTAGATCATGTCTCCAACCACGGTTACAGCTACTTAACGCATGTATAAATGCTGGCCCATCAACCTCGATACCCTTTCTAACCTTCTTTATAAAGTCTAGCCAATGAGCTGGTGTACCAGTCGCTACATATGGTATACGGTGGGCAACCATGATCTCAGCTATAGGTTTCTTATGCTGCATCTTACCAGGTAGTACCTTGCCGACCGGGCTAGTAGTTGTCCATGCATACTTAGGTGTACCGCCACTTCTCTGAATACCAGTGTTCATGTAAGCCTCGTTATCATATAATATGTATAGGAAGTCGTGGCCACGCTCAGCAGCTCCGCTAAGGGCTTGTATACCGATATCATACGTACCACCGTCACCGGCGAAGACCACGACATCGACATGATCGTATGGTAATCTACCGGTTTTCTTCAAAGCCTTTAGAGCGGCTTCAACACCAGAACCTGTAGCGGCAGAGTTTTCGAAAGCATTATGGATCCATGGAACAGCCCAACTAGTATATGGGAATATTGTCGTGGCTACTTCTAGACAACCAGTTGCTGTAACAACGATCGTTGGTCCGCGGAAAGCGAAACTGGCAAGCTTAACAATAATAGGTGCTGCACAACCAGCACACAACCTATGACCAGGCAGTAGTGCTGGTCTCTTCTTCTCAGCTAATTCACGTGGATTAGTTATAAGTGGTAATTCCCCTTTCCAACCAGGCTCGAATAACCATAGCTTATAAGCTGGTTCGCCCTTCTTGATCGGGACTTGAGGTAGGGTTTGAGCCGGCATTATAACCACCTCCTCTTTTACTCTCTCACACCTAAGAACCTGATCTTCTCCTTAACAACACCTGTTTCAGCTATCTCTAATAGTTCTTTGAACATTTTCTCAATAAGTTCTGGTGAGGCGTCTCTACCTCCAAGCCCGTATATATAGTTTACTAGTATTGGTCTCTCCTTTAGATCGTATAATGAAGCGTTTATATCTAGGAAGCTCTGGCCATAGCTACCAAAGCTTATGCCACGATCCATTACACCGACAACCTTAGCATTCTTTAGTATCTCAGCAATCTCCTTATGTGGGAATGGACGGAACATTCTTATTCTAATCATACCCACTTTCTTACCCTCACGACGTAGTTTCTTAACGACATATCTAACAGTTCCAGCAGTACTACCGAGTACTGTCACTATTATGTCAGCGTCTTCAACACCATAAGTATCTAATATGCCATCTCCATATCTCCTACCACTGATCTCATACCATTTCTCATTAACCTCCCGTACAACCTCAGGGACGTTCTTCATGGCCTCGACCTGATGCATTTTATGTTCAAAGTAGTAATCATATAGGTCTAATGGACCGAACGTTAATGGCTTAGCTGGATTCAATGTAAGTGGTACTTCCTCGTCGAAGTAATCAACTTTAACCTTAGGTATTTTACGGTAACCACCGAGGAACTCGTGTACAACCTTGTCTGGCAAGATCCTAATATTCTCTAATGTATGGCTTAGGAAGAATCCATCAAGGTTAACAGCCACTGGTAATAATACGCGTTCATCCTCGGCTATTTTGAAAGCCTGTATAGTAGTATCATATGCTTCTTGTACATTCTCAACAAATAATTGTACCCAGCCACTATCGCGCATACCGTAGGCGTCGTTATGGTCACAATGTATGTTGATCGGAGCTGATAATGCACGGTTTACAACGGCTAATACTATTGGAAGCCTTAAGCTAGCCGCGATATATAGTATCTCCCACATTAAAGCCAGACCATTAGCGGCTGTAGCAGTGAAAGCACGTGCACCAGCAGCCGCTGCACCGACACATGCACTCATAGCTGAGTGCTCAGACTCTACAGCTATAAACTCTGTATGAACCTCACCATTAGCTACGAACTCCGAGAATTTCTCAACAATAATAGTCTGTGGAGTAATCGGGTAAGCCGCTACAACATCCACAAGACTTTGTTTAACAGCCCACGCTACTGCTTCGTCACCATTAACGTTTAATAAAGTCTGTTTCTCAGGGGGAACTTTAGGGGTTACAACGGCCATTCGTGATCACCCCTCTTCAAATTCGGGAACCATTTGTATAGCTTTAACTGGGCATTCGTGAGCACATATTCCGCATCCTTTACAATAATCATAGTTTATAACGATCTTCTCACCATCCCATATAACAGCCATGTCTGGGCAGAAGATCCAGCATAACATGCACTTAACACACTTGTTATGATCAACAACTGGTTTTAATGCTCTCCAATCACCAGTCTTATAGTCTGTCGAGAGCCTAAACGCTACAGCTCCTAGAGGAAGTTCTTTCCAACCACGGAGTTGACTCATATTTACTTCACCTCCTTCGTCTCCTCATAAGCTCTTTTAACCAACTCAATATTCTTCTCGGCAATGGGGCCAGGGAATCTCACTTGTATAGCTTTAAAAACACTCTCAAGCTTAACAAGCGGCTGGGCTTTTAACAATGCTCCTAGCATTGCCGTGTTAGTTATTGGTCTTTTAAGGATCTCGAGGGCCAGCTCAGAGGCTGGGCAGGTATAGACTCTATACTCTCCCTTACTAATACCGATCGCATCATATACTGTGCCGGGATCGCTGACGTAGTTGGTGATAATAATACCGTTTTTCTTCAAACCCTCAACAATAGCACGGCTTCCAAGTAGTGTATAGTCTAGGACAACCACTATGTCTGGCTCATAAACCATACTATGTAGATCGATGGGTTCATCACTAATCCTTGTAAAAGCTAATACAGGAGCGCCGGATCTCTCCGGGCCGAATGCTGGAAAGCTTTGAACATACTTGCCCTCATAAGATACCGCCATTGCTAGCAAGTTACTAGCAGTCCAAGCACCTTGTCCGCCACGACCGTGCCAACGGACTTCGATCATCAAATTATTCCACCCAATGATAGACAATACTAGAATAAAACCATGTAGGTCTAAGCAATAAAAGATTTCCCCATGAAAACCATGTATAGGGATGATAACATACGATATTGTAGAGATACTGTAAAAATAATAGTGTCGACCAACAATACATAGTAGTAATAGATGAAGAGAGATGACGCAACCGAACCGTAGCCCCTGACGGGTATGTGGTGGCAGGGACTACCCGCGGATCAATTATTAGCGGGTTTGAAAATGAATAACGAGTGTATCGTAGTAGTATTTATTGGTTTTTCCCATGAAGAAGTATCTAGTATTGCTACTTTCATATCTGGTATTGTAAATAGATTTGATTACAAAGTGGATATTATTTCTAAAACACGGTTTCAAACTAGATCTACATATGTAATCATATATCGTGAAGCACCAACAATTGATCAGCCAGACTATATAGTCGTATCTGGAGAGGAACCAGTCCCTGCGGAATCTTTGGGAAAGACCTTAAAAATAAAACTCGGCTGTAGTAATGGGGAAAACCTAGTATGTATCGAGGATAAAGACCCATTATATATCGCGTCATTATTATTAGCGTTAATGGGTGTTCCGTTAGAAGAAGTTATATATAAAGTATCAGGTGAGGACAGGAAAAAAGTATTGAAAACCTATACAAGTACCATATATAAGACCAACATTTATGCGGTTAAGAGAATAGATATAAGAGAATAGATATAGGTAGAAAACAACATAGTCTATTTAGATAATGGTGTAAAGACTTGATGGAAGAAGCTATTAGATGGTTTGACGAGGCTTTATGGGATCTAGATACAGCCCATATACTTTACGAGAATAAACGATGGAATGCTGCTGCATTTTATTCTCATCAAGCAGCTGAGAAAGCAGTAAAGGCCCTTCTCTATCATGTAAACGAGTCTTCACTCGGACACAGTATCAGGATGTTGTTAGAAAGATATTTTAAGAAGATAGGAAGAAATGCTCCTGAGGAACTCCTCTATTGTGCTAGGGAACTCGATAGACATTATATTCCATCAAGATATCCTAATGCACACCCTGCTGGAACTCCGCATGAGGCGTATGATGAGAAAACTGCGAGAATAGCTCTAGAGTGTTCACGTAAGATAATAGACTATGTTAAGCAGGTGATCTATGATGGTTGACGAAAAAGATCTCCTAAATAAGATGGTGAGAAGGATCACTGAAAAATACCCTACTAAAGCGATAATATTATTTGGATCAAGGGCTCGCGGAAATTATAAACCATGGAGTGATTATGACCTATTGATAATAGCGGATTTTAAAGAAAAATACCTAGATCGTATCAAATCAATACTAGACCTAATAGCTGATATTCCCCTACCTATTGAGCCACATCCATATACTTTAGAAGAAGCGATCAACATGTTAAAGAAGGGAAATCCAATCATAGTTGATGCTTTGGAAGAAGGAATTAAACTCTATACAAGTTCTCAATACAATGTCCTACAAAAACTATATGAGGAGTTAAAAAAGAAGGGTCTTAAGAAAAGCGAAACTACAATTATACTGCCCGGAGATGAGGTTTAGTTTTTAATGAAAACTATTTTAAGACGAATAGATTTCTAGAGAATCTAGAGAAGAGGATGGGCCGGTAGCTCAGCCTGGAAGAGCGCCGCCCTCGCATGCCCTAGTTTTACCGGAGTCGGGAGAGGCGGAGGTCCCGGGTTCAAATCCCGGCCGGTCCACTCTCTCTTCTTCTCCTATACATTAGCATAACTACACCTATGGCAACCGTTATGATTAATACGATCAATAACAGTCCTTGTTGAATATTAAATGGTCCTATTCCCTTCTTTTCAATAAATATTGTGTAACACCCAATATTACCAGCTTTATCTATAGCTACTAATGTAATATTATGTCTACCAACTGGTAGGTCGTTTACATTCAATAAATATTCATCGGTGCCAGTAACATTTACTGGTTTACCGTCAATGTATAGAATTACTTCTTTTAGGAAACCCTCTTCAATAACCCATTTAATTGTCAACTTACCAGCATATACTACCGTATTATTTAACGGCTCAGTAATATTTACTATAGGCGGTTTATTATCAATGAAGACGGGGATGTAGATCCTATATGGTTTATCTCGGTAATCACCTATGTAAAACTTGAATACTAGATATTTATAGCCCGGTTCTACGTCTGATAAATTAATATTTATCCTAAGATCTCCGCTAATGTTATAATATTGTGCAATATCGACTTTGTAGTGTATAAAATCAGTTACTATGATATTAAGGTTTAATGGATAATCAACGATTATGTGGACGTGAGTAGTTAAGCCTAAAATACTGTTATTCCTAGGATAAATTATTTTTACCAATCTAGAAATGGGCCCGATCACCTTGTACTCTCTAGGGGGTTTCATTAATGGATAGGGGTCAATAAAGTCTTTGAAAATAAATGGAGTCTCAGATACACCATCATTATCTGTATCGTGTCCTATCATGTGCCAATAGTTTCCTATTTTGCCGTAGAATATCCTACCTTTATACATATAGATTATCCTTTCCTTGCTGAAAAACTGTATTGTCGAGTTAAAAACAACTAATGACCCAGTATTTAGGCTAGATAAGTATATCTCTACATTACGTGAATTTATCAAGAGCAAGTAGGAGGTAATTGATACGTTATATATCTCTATATCCCGAGAATCAAGGATTACTAACTGATATTTATCAGTAAAACCATGGTATCCATCAATGATAACGTGTTTTACTTTATAGAGTATAATTTCCGCCGCATCTGGATATTGGGCTCTGATTCTACTCCAGTTATAATCGGCATTTTTAAGAAAAACTACTGGTTTTCCTCTTACACTAACATTTAACAATTCTGTATGATCTAGTATCTCTCTTAACTTATCTATCATATAAGGTTTTATCTCGAACCCTGAGAAACTATAGATTTTAATTAGGGAAAAATACTCGATTACAAGACCGACGTCGGTGGTGAAATAAGTATTTTTTATTGTAACGTTGAAGGCGTTAAGGAAAAGTTGTGGCAGTATAGAGTTTTCAATTAATACATTTTTAGAGTTATCTATAAATACTAGTCTATGAGAATCTTCTAAGTACTCGTTTAACGACCTATTATATCGAAAACCCCGCACTATGAATTGTTTAATTACAAGGTTTGTAGTACGTTGAACATCTAAGATCTCGGTTGTCATGGTTTCTGTGATACTCTCTACCACAATATTTTCAAGTGAAATGTTTTCATTCTCACGTAAAGTTAATGGTTTTATAATATTACGTAGAATCAGATCACTTATAGTTACATTATTCGACTCTATAATAGTTAATCCAGCGAATGTATCGCTTATTTCGTATCCTTTGATAACTATGTTAGAGACATTAAATAATATAATTTCTCCAACTTCAGGATATAGTTTTTTAAGACTTACATTAGCGAGGTTTCTGTCTTTGATAAATACTAGGGGTTTATTATTTACGTATGAATCCTTTATAGTCACATACTTGGGACTATATGTAATGTAAAGTCCTCCTTTAATGAAGTTATTCCGTATTATTCGTATGGAATAACCAGATACTATTAAACTGGCATTCAAAAATGTGTTGTTCTCAAACGTTGCATTCATAGAGTAAAATATACTTGAAGGTCTAGCGTTATGTGAAGCTATTATTTTCGTGTTTTTAACTGTAATGTTGCATGATAAGAATGTATAAAATGGGATAATTGTCCCATTAATGGACGAGTTATCTACTAATATATTGGTGGATTCGTCAATAGTTATACCAAATGTTCCATATAATGTTACATTTATAATAGATATATTTTGTGAATAACCAATGTCTATCGCTGATCCTAGTCTTGAATACAAAATTATGTTCTTAAATTCAATATTACTAGAGTTAAAAACACTAAATAAGTCAATTGTGGAACCATATAGGGAGATATTAGCTACTTGGGTTTTCTGTTTTAAAACAACAGTGCCTACGCCTATAATGCTTATGTCCCTTTTACCTCGTATCCTTATAGAATCTTCTATTAAATAGGTGCCATTCACAATATATATTGTCGTGCCAGGTTTAGCTTGTTGAATAGCTTCTTCTAATGAACTATAATTGTAAGGTATCCATATAGTATTATTTTTATCCATTAGTTCTAACTTTTGAACATAGATATGCTCATTGTTACAAATTGTAATATTCGTGGAAAGAGGATGTATAAGTAGCGTAAATATTATAAGTAAAAAAGCATAGTGCATGACTAATCACTGTTTTTCTCATCCTAGTAACATTACTAGTTATTTTGTTTCTTCACTTTTACCCTCTATAGCTTCACGCTCCTCTTTAGTCAATTCTAATGGAATACCTTTTCTCTTCCTAGCTTCTTCTATGGCTTTTCTAACCTCTGTTGATAATTCTTCATAGCTAGGTATTTTGCCTAAGATTTCCTCTGGTTTACCTATTAGTTTCTCGAGTTTCTCAATATCAACCTCTGGTACTTGTGGTTCACGTACACCCTTTGTTAGGTATGCAGAGATCCCCTCTATGAGCCGTGAAACCTCATATGGTATAACGATCTTAGTTGCCTGCCCATTAGCTAGCGCTTGTAGTGTCTCAAGACTTAAAGCTGTTAACGCGTGACTATGTAGACTAGCGGCGCCAAGGCTTATGATTCTCAGTCTCTGGGCTTCACCCTGTGCTTTTAAGATAGTAGCTAATCTCTCACCCTCTGCCCTCAATATATTAGCCATACGTTCACCTTCAGCACGTAGTATCTGAGCTGTCTTCTCACCCTCCGCCTTAAGTATGGCTGCTCTTTTTTCACCATCAGCTCGTAGTATAGCTGCTCTTCTCTCCCTCTCAGCACTTGTCTGTTCCTCCATGGCTTGTTTAACACGTGGACTTGGCTCAACCTCCCTGATCTCAACAGTTTCTACACGTACGCCCCATTTATCGGTCGCCTCATCTAGTATCTTACGTAGCTTATTATTGATCGCTGCTCTGTTATAGAGTATTTCGTCAAGTTCCATATCACCTATAACGCTACGTAGTGTTGTCTGTGCCAACGCTATTACTGCTAAACGATAATCAGCTACTTCGAAGAAAGCCTTCTTAGGATCGACTACACGGAAATAAACTATAGCGTCAACACTAACAGGGCTGTTATCCCTTGTGATCACGTCTTGGCGTGGGATATCAACTACTTGTGTACGTAGGTCTATACGGTATACTCTACTAATAAACGGTGGTACCCAGTTAACACCGGGTCTTAATATGCCTACGAATCTGCCTAGCCTAATATATATGCCTACTTCCCATGGCCTTATGATCGTTATTCCACGTGCTATGACGTATACTATGATAACTGCTAGAAAGAAGAGGAGCGTCGCTGTTAGGGGATCGATCAATACTCTAACCCACTCTTGGTTTCTTTAAATGTATATTTCTAAATAATGTATAGATAAAAGTTACTTTTTCTCACTTATAAAATTCTCACTTATAAAACCCTCTGACTTACTAGCTAATGGTTTAACGATCAAATGCACTCCTTCAACAGCTACTACTACAACCTTATTACCCGGCTCAATTACTTTATCACTAGTAGCACTCCATACATCACTACCGATCCTAACCTTACCATCTATAGAGTCTGGTTTAACAGTCTCGACAACCACTCCAACCTTACCTACTAACCCCTCATAACTCTCAGTAACAGGTGGTGATGGTGGTGCTAATCTACGGTATATAAGATATGTAACATAACCTATCGGAAAAGCCAATAATGTCAATATTACTGGCGCATATGGTATGGCTAGGATCCATGGAAACAACGTTATGAGTAGCCCATAGATGATCAATACAGTACCAGGTACTGCTATGAAGAAACCAGGAGTAACTATCTCGATCACAATCATTATAGCGCCCAAGACAATCAATAGTATACCCAAACCATCCATAGCGCCTAAACCCAGTATCCTCTCCCTATATAATAATTCGATGTCTACGGGATACATATTTGTTTCTTTAGAGATCAATTTTACCTACAATACATTGTGGTGGAACATATTCTACGAGATAGATCTTATCCGTGGCTTTGTAGATCGAGATATTGTTTTTCTTAAGACAATGGGTATCAATTACGAGAACTATTGGTTCACCATGTCTAGCCCCAGTATCACGAGCATCATCAATAGATGTTGTTAAATGGACAAATTTGCGCTTCATGGATCTAATCCCCTCTATAAGTATCTTACTAACGCGATCCTTGCTAGTACCATGGTATAATGGCTTATCAACATCCACAACCGGGTATTTGATCTCAGCATCTATACTATGACCATACCTAGCCCTAATCATACCTGAGCGTAGCTCGAACCTACCCTTAGGATCGAGTAGAGCCAATGCTATTATATGCTCTGGTTTAACCCATTGATATAATTCCTTATTCCTCCAACGCTCCCTAATACCCCTTACTAACTCCTCTACTGAAACCCAGCCGTCGCGAGTTAATTTTAAACCAGCCTCCCATGGATAATGCCTAAGTAAACCACTCACTAGCTTGCTTAACATAACCCTCTTCCTACCATCTAATACAAGCTCGCACTCCCTACCACAATGTGTTGGTTCCTCAACGTATCTACCACATACTCTACATCGATATATAGGCTTCAACTACTATCACCAGCTAATACCATATTCCATATTATTGTGTAAGAAACACTTATCTATCAACATATTATGTTATCCATTGAATAAGGGGTAGTATATTGTCAGCGGTATTAGAGGTTAAAAACCTAGTTAAAGTATATCCGGGGGACGTTAAAGCACTTAAGGGTATATCGTTTGAGGTTAAAGAGGGAGAAATCTATGGATTGATAGGGCCTAATGGTGCTGGTAAAACAACGACTTTAAGAATAATAGCCACTATACTAGAGCCTACCGAGGGCGACGTATTAGTAGATGGTTATAGTGTTAAGAGAAACCCAAACGAGGTTAGGAAGAGAATATCTTACTTACCCGAAGAAGCCGGCGCGTATAAGTATCTTACGGGATACGAGTTTCTAGACTTTATAGCTAGCTTCTACACTAGCAATCCCGAGAAGAAAATTGAGATGATCAAGGAGGCTATAACTATTAGTGGATTAGGTAGGAGGATCAATGATAAGATCAAGACGTATAGTAAGGGTATGTTGAGACGCTTACTTGTAGCTAAGACTTTAATGGTAAAACCACGTCTAGCCTTACTCGATGAACCAACTAGTGGCCTAGATGTAGTAAATGCTCAGAGGGTTAGGAGTATAATTAAGAAGTATGCACGAGAATATAAGGTTACGATCCTATTTAGTAGTCATAATATGCTTGAGGTAGAATACTTATGTGATCGCGTAGCCATAATACATGCTGGCGAAATTATCGTTGAAGGCCGACCCAAAGAGTTAATGAGCAAGTATGATGCTTCAAACTTAGAAGAAGTATTTGTAAAGATCGTGGGTGAGGCGGAATGAGTGCTTTTAAAACTATATTATTTAAAGAAATAAAGAGCATGATCAGGGATCCGAAGATACTTATTGCTATGATTATAACACCAGTTATAATTACAGGCCTTATGTACGGTATTATTATATTCTCAACACATCAAGTGATCAAAGAATCACTTTATGCTCAGGGGATAGTCGCGGTATTAGATGAGGATCATGGCTATTGGGCTGGAAACTTCACAGATTACCTTAAAGAAATAGGATACAAGGTTGAATTCGTTGAGAGTAGGGATGAGCTATTATCCATTATTAGAAATAGGAGTATCGCATGCGGTATAATCATACCACGTGGTTTTACCGAGAACATAACATTGAACAAATCAGCATATGTAAACGTATACATATACATAGCTTCACCTTCAATGACATACCTAACTTCTAGAACTAAAATCCTCTCCATAATAGAACGTTATTCAGAAAACATTACAAGCATATTCATCAAAACACACGGGTTAAACCCAGAATATGTTTTAAACCCATTAAACTCGACGATTAAAGTCATAATACGTGATAAAACTATAGCGTTAAAAGATTTGGGCTCAATAATAGGTAGTCTCATGATCGTGAACATGGGGTTCCCCCTAATAGCTTTGATCCTGGCTAGTTTCCTAGTCCAATTAACAGCTACGAGTATAGCTGTTGAGAAAGAAGAGAAAATGTTTGAGACAATACTTTCACTACCAATTAGTAGGTTAAGCTTTATAGCCGCGAAAATTGTTGCATCAGTGATTATCGGTCTATTATCAGTATTTATATACGGTGCGTTATTTATGTGGTATTTCACATCTTTATCCACATTATCAAGCTCTACTACGACATCACAAACTACATCGGAGGCGTCAACGTCAATAGTATCAGCTATAGCCGGTATATATGGATCGGGCGGCGTGGCTCTACTAGTCCTCTCATTATTTGGTCTTGTACTATTTATTCTTGGGATATCCATAATACTTGCGTTATTTGTTGAAGACGTACGCAGTGCTCAGATCATTACAAGCTACATAGTATTGCCACTAGTTATTATAATGATTATGAATATGTTCCTTGACTTATCAAGTTTCCCTGAAACCACGAGGCATTTAATAGCTTTAATACCCTTGATAAACACTTGTCTTGTACCAACATACTTATTCTTAGGAGATTATCTATCAGTATACCTAGCTATATCATCGTCAATAATATATGCATTAATAGTAATGTATATAGCTTCAAAACTAGTTACAACAGAGAAAGTATTCGTGTTAAAACCATTCCGTAGAAAAAGGAGAAGATAATAGAATAATATAGAGCAACAACTATATATTCTCGATTCTATACATTAATTAGTTCTAACAAAAAATATATATTAGGTGAAGTACAGTGAGAGGAATACTCTATAGCTTAGCCCTAATACTACTTATTATAAATATGTTCACATCTAATATAGCGTCAACTATAGTTAAAGCTGAGGATTCAGATACTATAACTTATATAGCAGAGGAGGCATGGCGTATAAGGTTAGAGAATATAGTTGGTAATGCGTCAATAGTCTATCGTGACCTAAATAACGATGATGTTGGCGAGATAATAGTTAATGGTTATTACTCGAATAATAGTGAAGCATTATGTGTAATAGATGGTGCAACGCATACGCTATGGAATTGTATAGCATTAAACGATAGGTTTGTAGCATCAATAGCTGTTAATGACGTAAATAATAATGGGGTAAGAGATATTGTAGCTGTTACAATGTCTTCTACGGATTCGTCATCGACAATTAGATTCATCTTATGGGATCCATATACTGGTAAAGTGGTAAAATCTAGTTCTAGGACAGTCGATTACGAATTATCAGTATCTCAGTTTCCACTAGCGTATGATAAGTCGGCGGAAACAGTATATGCGATGTTTACTACTAGTACTGGTTCTCTAAGATTATCCTATGATATAGAGGCTAACACTATATCATCTACTAGTTATGATAACGTATTCTATATTGCTCAAACAACAGATGTATTTGGTGATAACGATAACGACGGAGTTATAGAGTGGGCTGAAAACATATTACTAACAACCTATTATACGTTCAGCTTATATGGCTTCTCTTCAACGATCAGTATATATAATGGTTCTACTACGTTATTCAGCAAAGTATCAACAAGTAGATTCTACGGATTCGCGGGGTTCTCCAACAATGGCGTTAAAAACTATGTCTGGGTTTTAAGTATTGACCTTAATCAGCTTATGCAATACAATAAACTAGTCTTTTACCTCACTGGCTATGACTTATCCGGTGCACAAATATACGATATACTAATTAATGGTATGCCATATAGTTTCATTGATCTAGGTGATCGCTTCCTAATAGAATACAATGATACCTCAGCAAACCGCACATATATAGCTGTATATAATGCAGCGGATGGTAGTCTTGTTGATAAAATAGATGTTACTGGAGAAGAAACTATGGTTATAACCGGGCTAGGCGATATAGATGACGATGGTATTAAGGAGGTTATATATACAGTTGAGAATACATCATATATACTTAAGATAGGAGATACGATCACAAAACATAGTGTAACCGGCATAGAAACCGGATCCACATATATGCTTCTCAACACATTAACAGTTAATGGTAATAAATACCTAGTCGACGCAGTTGTAGACTATACTACTAACACTACTGATATCATAGCCTACAGCTTTAGAGCAACAACTGTATCTGATGAAACACCACCAGTTATTGAGTTCACCTACCCGGTAGAAGGCGCTTTATTACCTAAGACTACGGTAGTTGAAGGTATTGTTTATGATAATGAGTCTGGGATCGCGAAATTGGAAGCCTATCTATACTCTAACGCTACGGAAGAAAACATTACTGTGGAGGATATCTCGTTGAAACCAATAGATACAAACACGTATGAGTTCTACATATACTTAGAATTCAACGTTAGTGGAGACTACGTGTTAACGGTTACAGCGTGGAACTATGCAGGGTTAAATACTTCTAAATCTATATCGTTCAAAGTAGATGCTGAACCACCAGTTATAACCATATATAGCCCAAGAGATAAAGGCATATACTGTATCAAAGATACACCGATCCCAGTCAACTTTACAGTCCATGATGAGTATCTCATGAACTGGACAGTACTAGTTAATGGAATACCATTAGGTAACGGTAATGAATCCGGTACATATGTGTTCTGGTTGACAAATGACACGCTACTACCTATTACAAACACGATAACAATCATAGCAAATGACGAAGCTGGTAACCATGAAACTAAGACGATCATAATAACATATTATCCAGGCCCCTTCAAGTTCAACTTCACATTATTAACGACATTCGACGAGAAAGTATATAATGGCGTATTATATAAGCTATTAGAAGACGAGATCACGTTAGAATACCTACTTGAAGGCTTTAGTGATGTCGGCATTGAATACTTTAGATTAGAGTTATTCGAGAACACTACTGGAGAAGTCTATACAATTGATTTAACATTAGCTTTCAATGAAACAACAACTAAAACCATAGATACAACAACTATACCAGATGGAGTATATGATGGCGTTATCACGATCAAACCCGAAGGCTACGACGCCTTTAAACTATGTCATCTAGGATCAATAATAATTGATAACAACGATCCTTCACTAAACGTTACAAAACCACCATTTATAACCGATAATATCGTAGACCCCAATAAAGTAACAGTACTAACTCTACAAAAAGAAGTAGAATTCAATATAACGTGCTATGCTGAAGATGGTGTAATGCTTACTCAAATGACCATATACGTTGATGGTGAAATACTTAACACTTACGACTTAGAAGGAGTAACAAGTACTTCTAAAACAGAGCACGTCACCTTAGATGAGGGAGAACATACTATAAATGTGGTAGTCACTGATATAGCTGGTCACACCGCCACGATAGAATACAATGTGATAGTTGACGTAACACCGCCCTCGATTGAGGCTTTTGATGTAAACGTTACTGATAACAACGTTACAATACACTATAAAGTATCAGATAACCTGGTTGGAGTGGAT
>Ga0190313_1000892_pt1 | contig 16786 bp, 10 predicted proteins | sample 4870071011_MG_FD_169989 | JGI IMG/M metagenome (GOLD analysis project Ga0190313, IMG submission 169989) | Hydrothermal vent sediment bacterial communities from Southern Trench, Guaymas Basin, Mexico - 4870-07-10-11_MG | ecosystem: Environmental > Aquatic > Marine > Hydrothermal vents > Sediment ...
AGACGGACTTGGTGATGGGCTTGGGCTTGGTGAAGGACTAGGCGATGGGCTAGGTGAAGGCGATGGGGATGGACTTGGGCTCGGCGATGGGCTAGGTGATGGACTTGGCGAGGGACTAGGCGATGGTGATACTGTTGGTGTTACTCCTGCAGTAACAGTAAGGAAGATCTTTGTTAGTGTTGGGAATCCTCCCTCGTGTGGTGCTGAGAGGAGTATTATCGTGTACGTTCCCGAGGCGAATCCTGAGGTTACACTTGCAGGTATTGTGGCCTCGAAGTAACCATCGTACACGTACTCTGCAGTAGTCTCATAGACTATCTGTCCTGCTGGTGATAGTACCTTGACCTCAATGTAAGTGTCAGGTCCTGCTGGCTCTGACTTCTTCTCTGGAGCCTCTTCGACATAGTTTGCATAGATTCCTATCGTGACATCTTCTCCAGCGATTGCAACGTCAGGCACGTCATAGTCCGTAACTACGATCTTCTCGAGCTTGAGGTTCTCATAGTAATAATCTACGGATATTGGCGTGTCGAATGCCTTCATCTTCAAGTATAGTGCCTCTGGGCTTGGGTTATACTCCTCAACCATGAATGGACCATTACTATCCACAGCATGGCCTACACTATCAATCCAGTCAGCAATGTGCTTATAACTGTCAATAATCTGTGATTGTGTCACTCCAGCAAGATCCTCAAGCCCGTTAAAGTACGGTGGGATCCAGTTCTTCGAGGCAAGCTCTCTTAAGGCCTTTGCAATATCTGCAGCATGGCTTGGTTTGAGCGTGTCAATCTGCACATAACCCTCTATGTCACTCCAGTGGTATGGCTTGCCCTCCTCAGACTGCCATCCCTCCTTACATACATAGTACATTGCCTCATAGACCTGCCATGGATAGCTTGGCCACCAGACGAAATAATCTGCAATCACAGCCGGGTCAACTGGGTGATAGTAGTCTCCCCAGACGATAATCTTGTTCTCCTCAGGAATGAACTTGTAAGCCTTCATCGTTTCTAGAGTAGCCTGGTTAGGCTGCCAGACGTCCACGAAGTAATAATCGTTGTCATCAGAGTAGGACCACTCGTACGTAAGTGCTATGTACGCTATCACATCAGCGAGAGTCATCTGCCTACCATCATGCCACTTGCCGAGCTTGTACGTGTACTCGACCTTTGCTATCGTCTTCGGTATTTCCTCATAGTACTCGCTCACAGGCACCCACTTGTGCTGTTCATGATCATAAATCACAGCATCACTTGGAATCTCAATCTTGCCCTCAAGTCCCTGGTCAGTTATCTCGAAGTCAGTTTGAACCTTCCACGTGGTCCTCACTGGGAATACTCCACCAAGTGGGTCTGTCCAGTCTGGATAATCACGGATCACTCTAAATGGCACGTTGCTATATACATCGTCGAAACCATCAATTGGGTTCCACGCGCTCATGAACAGTGCAGTAGCTGACGAGTACTCTGCAATCTTAAGCACGTTATCAGGAGTCTTCGCTGTTAGCAATGGCCACCTAGTCCAGAGACCAGAGCTGAGACCATAGATCATCTCGCTAACCCGCTCCTTGTTATAAGTGAAGAACTCCTTCTGGTCACAGACAGCAACTCTCACAGATTCTAACATACCGTACTTCATAGCGTCAAGGAGCTTGTCCCAGTACTCCTCTGGTGAGGATACCCTACCGGTAGTGAGGTCCTGTGTTAGCTGATCAACCTTTGCAGCGTACTCTCCACACGTGGTCGCGTTATACTGCCAGTAGCCAGTAACCTGATATCCTGGCATCCACCCATACCATGGCGCGTACATCTGTGCTACTGCCCACTCTGCCCACTTCCAGTCACTCATTGATACCCATCCCTCAGTATAGATGTGCCAGTTGAGCGTACCTACATCCGTCCTCACGCTCTTGGGGTCAACACCGTAGACTATAGGTATAAGAGCTCTCCTCTCACGCTCGTCCCTGTAAACCTTTATACCACACATTTCTATGAGGTTAGATACGTATAGACCCTCCTCGTGCCTCTCGTCCTCAGTTCTTATGAGGAAGATTACTGTCACGGGCTTGTCCTCAAAGTACCACCAGTATCCAGCTGGTGAGTTAGGATCTGTTACCTTCTCAAGCTTGTAACCGTACTGTGCGAGTTCTTGTGCGGCCTTCTCCATTGCCTGTTCGATCATCTGCTTACCCTTCTGGAAGTCTCCGTCTTCGTCAATTCCAAGCTGGTACGCTACTGTGAGCGTGTATGGGTATGTGTACTCTGAGCTCAGGACACCAGTTATGAATGTTGGTGATCCGTAACCGCCGAGTATGTTGTCGACTATAAGCCTCCTGTTGATGAGGAGGTTCATTGCGAACCTTACTTCGCGTATTGCGAATGGGTTAAAGTATAGGTTGCCATCAGTAGCCTTCACGAGGTACTTCCACTCTCCCTCATTATACACTCCAGCATCCTGGTCTCCGTGGGCTGGGTTGAATATCAGTGACCAGTAGCCTGACGTGGTTGGCACAGTGCCTATGACATCCTGGTACTGGGGATACTGCTGGAAGAATCCCTCGAGGATCTTACCACCAACTGGCCACCAGAATACGTCAATATCACCCTTAGCCACTGCAAGAATACCCGTATCCATACGCATGTACGCTGTCATCACAACCTCATCAACACCACTAGAATACGCTGCACTCACGCTCGTCACTGCAAACGCCATCGAAGAAGCAACAAACACCAACACAAGTCCTAAAAGGGCGACTGTTCGCCACACCTTCATTTAGCGATACCTCCTATGCAACTCAGTTATTCATACTTTTATATGTTCAAGCCACCTACTATAGGTTCACTAGATTATGATATGTCTTAGCTGACCTATAAATATTTAGCTCTTTTAGACCCATGAAGTGGTTGCCCGCGCGTAGTATTTAAGATACTTTTGAGATTATAGGAGCACGCGCGGGCTTCCCTCTCAGCCACTTCATCTTTATCCGTGGCTCATCAGGAGCGACATTGACCGAGGCCACGAAGCCCGCCTTACGAGGGATTAGTATTATCCTCCCGCCTCTGCTGGCTATCCTGCCGTCATCGAGGCGGCTCGATTAATATCCTATTCCTCCCTCCCCTATTTAAATGTCTCGTTTCCAGGATTACTAAGAGTACTATTATACTTATCTAACGAAATAGTCTCTGACCAGGCGAGCATGGAAACCAAAATATATTACCATTGTTTGAACAGTTTAAATCCTTAGATAACTCCAACTCAGCAAACTACAAAAATAATATCCTGTAAGTCGTACAACGCAAACCCTTAGCTATAGTAATATGTGCTAAAAAGTATTTATTACATAAAGAAAATATAAGGTGATACAATGCCTAGGAGGATAAAACTTGCAATATTTGACCTGGATCAAACTCTTATAAACACTATTAAAAGAGCATATTTTGTTTACAATTATGCTAGGAAAAAACTTGGGTTAAACTCCATAAATTGGAAAGTATTCTACACTCGATTTAAGGATGACAGGTTAGGAGAAGATATACCTAAAGACTTGGAAAGGACTTTTTGGGAAATCTTCAGAACAAAATACTGCGAAATAATAGCTGATGAAGATAAGCCTATAGACGGAGCAGAGAATGTGCTTAAGACTCTAAAGGATGCCGGAATTAAAATTATTGTAACTACAGGAAGAAGCTGTACCCCTCAAGAAGTATGGAAAGAGCTTAAGAAATTTGGACTTAGTGAGTATATAGACGACGTGTATACAGCAATGGGATACGATCACAAGGAAGACATACCATTTGAGAGGTCTACCTTACTCATGGCAATACTTGAAAAGTATCAGATATCCCCCGATGAGGCTGTTTTTATAGCAGACTACTTTCCTGATATGTATGCTGGAAAGAAAGTAGGCATTTTAACAATAGGTGTAAAAACTGGTTTAAAATCTGAAAGATCATTAAAAGAACATGGAGCAGATTATGTTATAGATTCCATAGGTAGTCTCTTGGGTCTTTTAAAGGAAATTGGTGTTTTATAAATGCTTGTTAAAGAGCTCCAAGAAACTCTTTCGAAAGACATTATAGATGCACTAAAGGATGTTGGGATTAGCGCGTTAAATCCAGTACAGATAGCATCATTAGAGCCAATTTTAAACAGAAAGAACACCATAATAATTGCTCCAACTGGTTCAGGAAAGACTGAGGCTGCTATAATTCCAGTTATGGAGAACATAATTAGGAGAGGCGGTAGAGCCCTTTACATAACTCCCTTAAGAGCGCTTAACAGGGACATGCATAGGCGCCTAATAAAATTAGGTGAGAGAGTAGGCATATCAGTAGACGTACGTCATGGAGACACACCCAGATCATTAAGAGAGAAACAGTCCAAGAGCTTTCCTGATATACTTATTACTACTCCTGAGACCTTTCAACTTCTATTCTTAGGGAAGAATTTAAGGAGGTTTCTGTTTGACATAAAGTATGTTATTATTGACGAGCTTCATGAGCTGATGAGTAGTGATCGAGGGCTGCAACTTGTAATTGGCCTTGAAAGGTTAGAAAAATATTCACCCAAGTTTCAGAGAATAGGCCTCTCAGCAACAATTTCAGATCCAAATACCGCAGCAAAATTTCTATGTGGAGAACGAGACTTTGTTATAGTAGACTATAGAAAAATTCACAGGGGATTAGAAAAGAAGTATGATGTTCGTGTAAGCATGATTTCCTATGGGGACAATAGATCCAGAAATTTACGGGCACCACCTGAAGAACTCATAATAGAAAAAATTATGAATTTAATTAAGGAATACAAAAGCGTCTTGATATTTACAAATACTAGACAAGAAGCCGAACTGTTAGGCTTTTATGCAAGCTCTGTTTCTGAAGATCTAGTAGTACATCATGGTTCATTATCGAAAGATGTACGAGAGAGGATCGAGCTTTTACTAAGGTCTGGAGAGGCAAAGGGGATTATCTGTACATCATCACTAGAGCTTGGAATAGATATTGGACATATAGAATATGTTATTCAGGTAGACTCTCCAAGACAGGTTATAAGGCTTGCTCAGAGAGTTGGAAGAAGTGGTCATAAGCTTACATATGTATCAAAAGGTGAGATATTAGCTAGAAACTTTAAGGAGGCTCTAGAAGGGGTTGTAATAGTGGATCTTCTAAGGAAGGGACTTCTTGAAGGACAGCTTATTCGTGAAAACGCTCTTTTACCACTATTTAATCAAATTATAGCATACGCTCTTGAGAACAATGGACTATTTGATGTCAATTACTTTTACAGCATTGTAAGAAATGCTTATCCGTATAGAAAACTTCCTAAGAGTTTACTTGATAGATGCGTGAATCTTGCAGTAGCTCTTAAGTATCTAAAGAAGGGAGATCCTTGGTATTATGTAACAAGGAAGGGTAGGCTCTATTTTTATGAGAACATTTCAATGATTCCAGATGAAAAGAAGTACAATGTAATTGACACTGCTACAAGGAAGGCTATTGGAAGTCTAGATGAAGACTTCGTAATTGACATTGCTGAGGGTGATGTGATAGTTCTAGCAGGAACCCCGTGGCAGGTTATAGAAAAGGATCCAGAAAAGGCAGTAATTAAAGTCTCTAGAGACATAATAACTGATAAAATATCTCTTCCCAAATGGGTGGGTGAAAACATCCCAGTATCGAGGGAAGTCTGTGAGCATGTAAGAGATATACTGAGTGGTATTTGTAATATCCCACTAGAAATACTATCAAAAAAAGAGACGCAGGAGAGTTTTTTAAGAGAATTACAAAATATTTCATTAAGTTTAGGCAGTAATATACATCACTTAATAAATAGCGTCATACTCGAGTATATTACTCCAAGCTCTCATCTTTTTAAGTACCCTGTTCTTATTATGTATACGTTCCTTGGTCATAGAGGAAATGCTGCCCTCTCTATACTGTTTTCTATAGCACTTAAGCTTACTGGGATCTTCTCATTTGCCATTGATTATAATGCATATGCCATTTACGTCGTCCTACCACTAAACTGTGATTTTGACTACGTAAAGAACTATGTTTTGAGGATCCTACCCACAATAGACTTCAATAAAATGAAGGATCACATAATAATCAATACGAGCAAAGTTGAAAAGTTTAGGCGGACTTTCGCTAAGATCGCAAGAAAGCTAGGATTTAGAATAGAACGACGAAGTAAGTTAGAGTGGCTTATAGAGAGATCATTAAATAAATCTTCGCCATATTACTTCCTCATGCTAGAAGCACTAAATAAGTTCTTCTATGAAAAGGCTGATCTAGTCTCTGCAAAGGACTTCTGGGAGGATATCATTAATAAAAACAAACATCTTGTGCTCATTAAAGGCCCAACAAGGCTGTTCTATACACTTATTTATGCTGATCTTAGTATACCTAGGACACAAAATGCCGATGAAGAAGTCAGCCTTCAGCTATTCAGAGAACGCATTGAAGGCAAATTGTTATATCTCATATGTCTAAACAAGGAATGTGGATATGTTGAGGAGATAACACCTGCTGAAGCTATGAGATATCCCCGAAATCTTAGCGTGTGTCCTATATGTGGCTCTTCAAGAGGAATTTCAAAAATTAGGTTCTCAATTCTTACAGCTCATGAAAAGCAGATACGAGATCTTGAAGAGACTTCAAGGCTTCTCTCCCAATTTGGATATAAGGCCCTTCTTGCTATGGGAACGACAGGAGTGAGCGTAAAAACTGCTAAGAGAATCCTTAAGAAATTTGGATATAGTGAATACCTGCTGATGAAAGCTCTTAGAAAGGCATATTTAAACTACATCAGAACAAGGCATTTGTGGAAGATCTCCTAACTATTCCCAGAATCTTCTTTTTTGACTCTCTTTTATTGCTACAAATGCGTCATACATGCCCATAAAGAACATCACTATTGCAACAAGGACTAGTGGAATTGCTATTAAGCTAAGAAAGTAATATGGTTGCTCTACACCTTCTATCGTTAGCCTTAAAGAGCCCTCAGTGTGATTTATAGCATTCACTATGAGCCTTATCTCATCTGCCTCACTTAACAGGTCTGCGTATCTTATTAAGTTCCGATAATAATCCTGTGATCCATTGTAGTTTACGTCTAATATTGCGTGTTCTCCTCCGCTTGTGATAATGTATACGACCAAGGTACCACATCCTTTACTGATGTTTACGTAAAGATGAGCTTTTGAATAGACTGCTGTTATTGATGTTTTTATTGGAAGACTCACTGTCCCGAAATTTGATATATCAAACGTTCTTTCCTCGTTAATTCTTAGATCCTCTGTATAAAGTGAGGCATAAGATAACGTCATGGATAGGATCCCAAAGAGCAGTGCAAACATTAGCTTCCTATTTCCCTTAAGCATTATGAGTATGTTTTTCTTAAAAGACGGCAAATACCGTCACCTAGTTTATATCTTCCTTATCATCTTTTTATCATTTGCTATTATTTCCACAAGAACTCTTCCCATAAGCAGTGAGTTCTCAACTTTCTTCCTTAATATTTCATCCACCTGAAAGACCCCTGCAAGATTATTCATGTGTATCACTACCTTCAAGGGAACATCTGGATCATCGTTTTCCTCTATTAAGACCTTATCAATAGAATAAGCTGATACAGAATGTATATCTATGGTATTAGGATCATGCTTAAGCCTACTACGCCCAGCTTCAATGTCTAACCCGTCAGCCATAGTAACTATACTTGCCTCCATTGTTATTGACTCCACAGCTTCGTCGTGGGAAAATATTGCGTCCAATGTCAAATATGTTAGGAGAAGATAATTCTCACCGTTCACTAACTCTTTTGCATACTCAAGAACTTTATCCTTTACTAAAACTACAGAGAACAGGTAATGATACTTTCTGTGAATGGCATTCCCAAGGTCATGAAGAAGGGATCCTATAGATATTATGAACTTACTCCACTGCTCGTTCCCTCCTAGCTCCTCTGCAGTCATTTTGTAGCCCTTTCTTTGAAGTATTCTGAATATTTCTAATGATCTTCTTGTAGTAAGAAGAGCGTGAATAATGCCGTGATCATTATATTTATAGACTTTAAGAACAATCTTGTTCATTGTATTTATTAGAGGACGGAATTCTTCATACGCCTTTTTATATATCGAGAACACTCTGTTATCATTCATAAGTTCTCTAATTTCTCTTAATAGTTCCTCTTCAAAGTATGTCAAAATACATCACCTCCCATATGTTCGTTATATTGACACAGAGAGAACTTCATAGTCAGAGAGTATCATGCCGTACTCTTTTACGTACTCTATAAGGGCTTTATATACAGAATCTCTTGAAAGGGTCTCAACATTTCCTATAATTATTAACTTTCTCCTGGCTCTAGTCAATGCAACATTTAAACGCCTATAATCTCTTAAAAAACCTATTTCTCCATGAGGATTGCTCCTAACAAGAGATAATACTACAATTTCTTTTTCTCTCCCCTGAAACCCATCAACTGTGTTTATTTCAAGTCCTTTTACTCTTAGAAAACTTCTTAGCACATTCCGTTGGTCTTCATAGGGTGTTATAACTGCAATATCCTCAGGAGGGACTCCTAATTTTAATAAATTCGCAACGATTTCCGTGGCAACCCTTGCTTCCCTTATGTTTTCTCTTGAGGTACTTCCCCTTCTCTGACGCTCTGACCCTTTGACATCAACAAGTATCACTGGAGTGTCATCATAAGGAGGCCTGAACGTAAAGTACTTATCAGACATTTTTATTCCTTGAACGCTTTTATCCGCTATCAACATATTATTATAGAACATAGCACTTGAGAACTTCATTATGTTCTCGTTCATTCTATATTGAATTCTCAAAAGCGTGCTGTAGTTCTCACCATATATTCTCATTAGCCTTTCAAAGAGCGTTACCTCAAGAACCTTTCGTGCTTCCTCACTTAGTATTGTTGGAGGGAGCTGTTTATGATCTCCTATAAGAATTACCTTTCTTGCCTTTACTAGCGGTATTAGACACGAAGGCTCTGTTGCCTGTGTTGCTTCATCTATTATGAGTACGTCAAAGATTTCTTCTTCAAGTATTTCAAGACCTGCAGAGGAATTCGTGGCACATATAACTTGTGCACTCTCTACAGCTCTTTTATAAAGTATTTCAAGCTTTTTCCTTAACATATCTTTTAACTGTTCTATTCTCTTCTGTATCTTTATCCACTCGGCCATGCTCTTAATTTGGGATACCTTAAGACCCCTAATGCTTTTTGAGTACTCTGCCAGTATGAGTATCTGTTTGTCTGAAAGCCCTCTTCTGTACTTAGGTATGGGCTTAATGTAATTTTCTTGGGCATTTCTTAGTTTATTTATCTCATTTCTTATCCTAACAATGTCCTTATATTCTGGGAATCTTGACACATACATCTCAAGAGTATGTTCCCTGAGCTTTTCCTGAACCCTTGCAGGATGTCCTATCCTTATGACATTAATTCCAGCATCTACTAGCTTCTCCAAAACGTTATCAACAGCTATATTTGAATCTGCAGTTACAAGAACTCTCTTGCCCATCTTAACAAGCTGCCTTATAATCTCAACAGCAGTAACTGTTTTCCCAGTGCCAGGAGGGCCATGAATTAAATATAAAGGGTCGTAGTTTAGAGCGTTTATGACGGCCTTCCTTTGATAATAGTTTAACCTTTCATCGAAGAATTTTTCAACCTTTACGTTCAACTTTTTGAGCCTTTCCTTAAATAAGAGGTGTTTTATACTAAAAATAGACTCTCCTCTTTCTAATTTCTCAAGGGCTTTAAGCATTCTCTGAAAAGTAACGTCATTTGCATATAGATCAACACGAACCTTTCTTTTAGTTAACCATTTAGGGGGATACTCATCTAAAGCTATTAAAAGATGATGTTTGCTCTTTTCAAGCACTGTACCTCCTATGGAAAACTTAAGAGGGTTTCCGTCACTTATCAGAACGTAATCTCCAATAGATATTTCATTCTCGGGAAATTCCTTATCTCTAAAGACTTTCACTATATGCCTATCTCCGAGCATTTCCCCTGTGATCCTAAAGTTAAGATTTAGTAATGCTCTTCCTCTTTTTTCCCTCTCAGCTCCTGATAATTTCTTTATTTCGTTTAAATGAAACTCCATTTCTGCCTGTCTTTCTAAATTGACGGCTTTTCTTAGTCTGTTTACATATTCCTTTAGGGCTTTCTTAAGATCTCTGTTTATAGTCTTCACATCTCTACCTCCTTATTGACATTCTTCATGTGCTAGGAAGTGATGTTTTCTGTGATGAGTAGTAAGAGCTGTATTCTTGTCCATTTTTTATTAATGCTGGAATAGCTTTACGCTTTCATTTTGAAAACTGCACTAACCAATAAATATAGGAAATATATACATGTTTTAGAGTGTTGAGTATTCATAGCATCTACAATAAAGGTGAAACTCATGCTAAAGCCGGAAGATGTTAAAATACTTGACATAAATTCATCATTTTGGGGAGTTGAGACGCAAACCCTTATGGAAAATGCTGGAAAAGCAGTATATAAACTATTTAAGGAAAAGTATGGGTCTGGAAAGAACGTGCTAGTAGTGTGCGGCCCTGGCAATAATGGTGGAGATGGTCTTGTTGCAGCAAGACTTCTCTCTAAAGAGAACTCTGTAAAGGTATTTCTTTTAAAAGAGCCAAGAACTACAGAAGCAAAGGTCGCCTACAACAGACTTATAACTGAGGGAAGAGCTGAGGTAATTGTTAGGGATCTTGAAGGGCTCAAAAGTGTCGTTGAATGGTCCGACGTGATAATAGACGCAATATTTGGGATAGGAGTTCATGGTACTCGAGTCAAAGAACCATACAGAACTGCTATAGAAGTCATCAACCGATCAAATAAGGACATCATCTCGATTGATTATCCCTCAGGAATCCAGGGAGACGTGATAATAACACCAACATACGTAGTAACGTTTCATGACTTAAAGGAAGGACTACTTGAAGTTACAGAAAAAATTCGAATTGCAGATATAGGCATTCCTGAAGAAGCAGAGACTTTTGCAGGACCAGGAGATATCTACGTATACTACCCTAGACCAGATAAGAACACTCACAAAGGTCAGAGAGGCAGAGTTCTAGTTATAGATGCCGCAACATTCATCGGCGCTATAGTGCTTTCCGCTCTCTCAGCTTATCGTGTAGGAGTTGACCTTGTGTACATATACACATACTTTAACTCAGAGAAGCCTTTACGAAAGGTATGTTATATCTCATACTCACCTTCGATAGTTGTAGTCGATGACCTAGAGCTTTTTTATTCCAGATCAAATGCTGTTCTAATAGGACCAGGAATGGACCGTGAAATAGGGCTCTTTGACGTCATAAAGCCTCTTGTAGATGTTATAAGTGAGAATAAAAACATTCCTGTAATATTAGATGCAGGAGGGCTTACTCTACTTAAGGAGTACAGGGATGACCTTACAGATGCTGATATTATAGTAACACCCCATGCAGGAGAGTTTAAATACTTATTTGGTTATAGTCCCGGAAATACTCTTCAGGAGCGAATAGAAAACGCCCAAAGAGCAGCAAGAAGTTGGGATATCACAGTAGTATTAAAAGGTCCAGTAGACGTTATCACTGACGGTAAAAGGATAAAACTAAATACCACAGGATGCCCAGCCATGGCTGTTGGAGGATCAGGAGATGTTCTCTCTGGAGTGATCACAGGCATACGAGCCAAGGTAAAGGACTCCTTTAAAGCAGCATATATGGGAGCTTTTATCACAGGGCTTGCTGGAGAATACGCATACAAAAGACTTGGATATGGCATAACTCCAGAGGATATTCTTAATGAAGTTCCAATAGTTCTTAAGGAATGTCTTGAAAATCCTACCTCTATAAGAAGAGTTATTTAAATAATAAGACAAAAGATTAATCCTACACAGGAAGCTCTGTTCCATCATTGCTGTAAATTTTTATGCTTTTGACCTCTACATATCCATACATGTAAAACACGTCTATCAGACCTTTTTCCAGTATGTCTATGCCAGGAAGATACTGGTTAAACGCAGGAATAACTATAAACAGAGGCCATGAGCCTAGTCTTTCTTTAAGATCTCTCTTTATTCTATATGTCACAAATATAGGTACTTTGGGGTTTCCTGGATATTTTTTAACACGATAAACGGGATGTGAGTGTCCTAACATTACAACAGATGTATTCTCATAAATTCTAGGCCATGCATGTCCATGAGCAAAAACTACATCATTAATTCTTATTCCTCTTGAGTCCATAATTATGGCATTTTCTACAGGATTTATCACTTTGTCAATAAGGGCATCATGATTTCCCTTTATAATTATTACTTCATTATAAGTGGATGTAAGCTCTTCCATTGTCTCATTTAAGAACTTAGCTTCCTTGGAACTTAATTTTGCAATTTTATTTTTAAAGTCCCCGAGTATTATGATCTTTTTTCCGTATTTTCTCAAATTCAAAGCTCTTTGAACTATTGTCCTTGAGATTTCAAGAGGAGGATATGCTAAATCGAAGCCTAAGTGAAGATCTGTAATCACAACATACTCTTTAAATTTAATAGCATTTGTCTCAGGTATAAGCTTTATACCTTTAGTCTGCATGGTCTAAACTAATAAAATAATCATAAATAAAGATTTAAGTAGTTCAACTATACCTTAATGAAGCTTGGTAGTTATGCTATAATTTGTTCCTGTATACTTGAGGTGTTTATTAAAATGACAGAAGAAAACATTGCTCAGATCCTTAAGGAAATCTCAAGCGATCTTAAGGACATAAGCATTTCTGAGCTTTTAAAGGTTATTAGAAAGGCCCTTGTAGCAAAAAATATTCCTGAAAATCTTAAAAGGAAAATATACATGTTTTCTTCAAATCCAGAAATAATGAAGCTTATAAAGGAAGGTAAAATTGAAAATGTAAGCAAAATCCTGAAAAGGCTTAATATTACAATACATGACCTCCAAAGTATAAAGGATCTTGTGTCTAAAATAATATCAGAAAACAAGGAAAAGCTCATTAAGAGAGCTCTAGAACTTAAAAATCCATATTTTATATATAGTATGCACGCCGGAAGGGTTCTCTCGCCTGAAGAATACAGAGCACTATTAGAGCTTTCTGGGCTATATGACGAAAAAGAGGTCATCAATAAAGTTGTTTCTCTCTACACTAGGTTAATTGAGAGCCTTGAAAACAATGAGAGTGAACAAGCTCGAGAGATCATAAAATCTCTTCCAAAAGTCAACATTTCAAAGCTCACACAAGATCCTGTAACCCTAATCCTATTAATACTTGTAGGATATCCCAAAATACTTTATGAAATGTGCACTTATCAGCAACTTGAGTCAACAACAGAGGTCTGCGATAGGCTTTATACAATGCTTTATGATTTCGGAATTAAGCCTTCCACTGAAGGCATTATAGACGAGATAATAATCAAAGTAAAACGATCATTGGCATTCCATTACTTTGTGAGAAGAGAGTTTGAGAGAATACTGACAATACTAAAAGAGTTAGAGTACATCGAGGAGTCTAGGAGAGGTAGAGTTGATACAAAGGCCTCTATTTATAACTTATACCTTCATGTCTATAATGAAATAGGGGACAAGGAAAAGCTTAGAGAATACATAAACAGGTTAAGAAGCATAGTTGATTTCATAGCATCGCCGTACATTAAGGTCGCAATGTATAACTCTCTTGGGAACTATCTTCAATCTTTGGGAGATATCCAAAAAGCCCTTAATGCGTATAACAAAGGATATGAAATCGCAAAAAGGTATAACATAACGTTTTATGCTGATGTTATACCTCATAACATCGCTATAATAAAATATCAACAGGGATATTACGATGAGGCTGAAAAAATACTATTAGATGTCCTGAAGTCCAGAAAAGAGGCTGGAGGAACTCAGTACGCAATTTCATATGTGATAAGAAATCTCGTAGCTTTATATGTCGACAAGAAGGACTGCAAAAAGGCAGCTGAGCTCTTAAAAGAAATAGAGCAAATAGGCAAAAACTTTGCGGATCTAATGTTTCAGGTTGAAAACGCACTTGTTTGCGCATACTATTACATGCGATGTAAGAATGATCCCAAGAAGGCATTTGAGGTGTTAACATATATTTCCAAGGATGAAAAACTCATAGGAAGCATCAGAGGAAGTCTAAAGCTTTCCATGACAATGGCATTTGCAGAGGCATATTACCGAATGGGAAACTTGGAACAAGCATTAAACTATGCTTCTCTAGCTCATTCATATTTACGACCATATGGGGATCCATGGACTACGTTTTCTGTATCAACTCTTCTAGCAATTATATATCTAGAAAAAGCAAGAACAGAGTCCCCTATATATAAAGATGCTGCATATACACTCATAAATAGCGAGATTGAACCTCTAAGAGAAAAGCTTGGGATTATACAACATCCACTTTATGATGAACTTAAAGAAAAGCTAAAACAATAAACCAGAGCGGAGGCTCGACATTATGGAGGTTATTGAGAGGAGACATGGGGCTGGCGGAAGACTTATGGAGGAGTTTTTAAGGAAGTACCTGTTCCCTGAGCTTCCAGATGACGAGGAGGGAGTTGGGATTAAAGATGCTGATGATTCCGCAGCCATAGGAGATACAGCGTTTACTATAGACGGGTACACAGTTCACCCGTATATATTTCCTGGAGGAGACATAGGGAAGCTCGCTATAAGCGGTACTATAAATGACCTTTTAGCCTTAGGAGCCATACCACAAGCCCTACTTATAGGCATGATAATTGAGGAGGGCTTCCCTATTGATGACATAAGAAGGATAGCAAAAAGCCTAGGAAGCACTGCTAGAGAGTCAAATGTTAGAATAAAGGGAGGCGATACGAAGGTTGTACCAAAAGGGCAAGTAGACAAGATTTTTATAACATCCTCAGGAATAGGGTACAGAGACCCTAGGCTTGATGAAAACTTCAAGCAGGTAGGCAGGAACTTCAAATGGCTTCTTGATTCAAATATAAGACCAGGGGATAAGATAATTCTCACAGGTTACATAGGAGATCATGGGATCTCTCTTATAAGCGCACGTGGAGATCTTAACTTTGAAATAGATGTAAAAAGTGATGTTGCTCCTTTAATAGATGTATATAACGCAGCACTTGAGGTTGGTGGTATAGTTTCCATAAAGGATCCAACTAGGGGAGGGCTGGCTGAGGCTTTGAATGAATGGTCTATAAAAAGTGGATACGGAATAGAGATTAGTGAAGAAGCTATTCCGATTAGAGAGTCAGTTATGTCAGCCTGCGAGTTCCTAGGACTGGACCCACTTGAGCTTGGAAATGAGGGCAAGTTTATAATAGCTGTGCATAAGGACTACGCTGAGGATGTCCTTCAAGCAATAAGAAAAACAAGAAATGGAAAATACGCTGAGATAATTGGAGAAGTTACAGACAAACATAAGTTTGTTGTTATGAAAACAACTATCGGAGGAAAAAGGATTGTTGATAGACCGACAGGAGATCCCCTTCCTAGAATATGTTAAACGCTCTCTTGAACTTATACACTATGCTACATGCTCCTTCAGACGATACCATACATGGTCCAACAGGATGTTCTGGGGTACATGCCTTACCAAATAGGGGACAGTCCTGCGGAACCGCAACTCCCCTTATAATATCACCACACTTACATCCCTTTGGCTCTGGATAATCTTTTTCTAGGACTTCTGAAATTATATCTGAGAAAACCTTCTTAGCATTGTTGTCTTCAAACTCCTTCTTTAACTCAGCACCACTACTTTCTATGAGTCCAAAGCCCCTCCATTCTATATCCACAACGTCAAAGGCTTCATTTATTATTCTCTTCGCACTCTCGTTGCCTTCTTCAGTAACAGACCTTATATACTCATTGAACACATCAAAGACATCATTTTCAACCATATCGACTAGTATTTTAATAGATACAAGAACGTCCAATGGCTCAAACCCAGACACAACCATAGGTATCTTGTACTTTTTTGCATATTTCCTCCAAAGGTTTGCACCAATGATTGTTGAGACGTGCCCTGGAAGGATTATTCCACTAAGGCTTATTTCACCAGACTTTAGAACAGCTTCCATTGCAGGAGGAGTGAACTTATGAAATGATAACACATAATGATTCTCAGGCATTCCATCTATTAGTTGAGCTGCTGTAGTTGGCATCGTTGTTTCAAATCCAACAGCCACGAAGACAACCTCTTTATCCTTACTCTTCCTTGCGTATTCTACAGAGTCCTCAATACTATAAACCACTTTGACCTCACCTTCGACGTTCGATAGTGATCCTGTTGCTCCTGGAACCTTCATTAAATCACCAAATGTCGTGATAGTGATACCTTCTCTAGCAAGCCTGAGCGCGATTTCTATTTCTTTTGTCGTAGTTACACAAACAGGGCATCCAGGGCCTTCCCTGACTTCTATATTAAACTTCCTTAAATAGTCATCTATGCCATACCTGACAATCGTGTACTGGTGTGTTCCACAGAAATGCATTATAAGCATTTCTTCTTTCACTTTACTTAGGGTATTCTCTATCTCTCTCATTACTTTGGGAGAGTACCTCTTTAAGTTATTAAACACATAATCACCTCGATACACATTATTGTGCAAGTATTAAATAAATTTGCTTAACCTATTTTAATCTATTTGGGCTGTTTAATACATGGCAACAAACAAAACATTTAAATACTCTCCCCACGTAATCACGGTTAGGGCTTCCTTACAGGCATTTTATTGCGAGGCAGTTCCCAA
>Ga0190313_1000893_pt1 | contig 16765 bp, 24 predicted proteins | sample 4870071011_MG_FD_169989 | JGI IMG/M metagenome (GOLD analysis project Ga0190313, IMG submission 169989) | Hydrothermal vent sediment bacterial communities from Southern Trench, Guaymas Basin, Mexico - 4870-07-10-11_MG | ecosystem: Environmental > Aquatic > Marine > Hydrothermal vents > Sediment ...
TCGAGTATGCTTTACGGTTACTAAATAAAGAGTTTGAAGGTAACGGTATAATCGCATATGCAGAGCGCTTAGTACATGCTAAAATTGAACAGTGGTTAGACACAAGAAGACGAGAATTTTTATTTAATGCTCTGACTATTATATGAAGTTTCCTAAATACCTACAACAAAACGTTAAAAAGCAAGGACAGAAAGCAGAGAAAAAAGTTAAACGAACTCTTAACAGTGGAGCTTTATGGTTTGATAAGGGTGATTTAAAAACTAGCAAATATTTAATCGAAGTTAAACATACTAATAAAAAGAGTTTTAGACTTACTGATAAGCTTTTAGGCAAGTTAATAGATGAAGCTTATTCAGTTCATAAAGAACCACTTTTGATAATTTATATAGGTAATTACAAAGTAATAGCAAAGGTAGAAAGAAATGGAATTTGAAATTGATAAGTGTTTAAACAAGTCACGGAAAGAGTTAGAAAATATATTTTTAATGGCTTTACGTAAAGCAGCGCCTAAATACTTTGAAATTAACTATTCAAAAAATGAAGTACTTGGTATTGGACGAGTAGCTCAACCATTGAGTAATCCTATAAGTATAGATCTGACTTCTCTTGCGTGTAAGTGCACTATAAGCGATGAGATAATTTACAGCAGTCAGATAGACATAGCACGTTTTACGTTAGGATACTTTGTTGACGAGATAACAACGCATGATATTAACTGCTATTTTGCAATAGGAGATCGTAAGCACGCTCTATATGTTTCAAAACCTACCATTTCAGTCGAAAGGTCGTTCTTCTTTCCAACAACAATTAATATGTATTTACGCGTACGTGCTGCTATGATAATATTTGTTAAATCTCTTGATAAAATTCCTATCAGTAATAAATTAAAAGCTATAGTAGAATTAGAATCTAACGGTTATTATAAGACTAAAATGTCTATAAAAGAAGCGGAAAGATTATGCTATGAAATTGCTAGTAACAGGTGATTTTCATATTTGTAAAAACAATTATTCTGAGGTAGATAATTCTTTAAATCAAATACTACATATCATACAAACTAAAAACATATCTTACATAGCTATTTTAGGAGATATCTTTAACTCAGAACACCCTGCTTTAGAAGATGTTAGTAAGTTTATTAGATTTATAACTTCTATTCCTAATCATATTCAAATTTATTTAGTAGAAGGTAATCATGAAAAAGAAAGAAAAGATAAAAAATTACTGCAGTGGATTAGTTGGATAAGACCTAATGTTATTTATTCGTCTGATATATTAGAAACTACTATTTTAAACAAAAAGATTATAATGATGCATAAAGCTTTTTTAGAAAGCGATATTCATGAGAAAGCTAAAAGCAATATCTCTTACACTCAGTTTAAAGACTATGACATTATTTTATCAGGTCACGTTCATAAGTATCAAGTTATAAGTGAGAAACCGCTAACAATACATCCAGGTAGTATATATTACTGCAATTTTAAAGAAGTAAATGATCCTGAAAAAGGAGTAGTAATAATTGATTTGAGCACTTTGCAATACGAATTTATACCTTTAAAAGTGACTAAATTAAAGCAGATAGAATCAGACTTAACTAACGCTGAGAAAGCGATAAACCAGTTAGATAAAAATCTTAAAGTCAAGCTTATTTTAAACTTAAACTATGACGAATCTAAAAAAGTGAACGAAATTAACAAGATCATACAATTAGGTAAGTCTAAATTCATATCTTTCTCTTATGATATAAGAGTCAAAAAACCTGAAATTACTAAAGACACCACTACTAAAAAGAAAAGTTTATCCGATTTATTCAAAAAGTTCTGTAAAGATTTCAAAGTTGATAAAAAATATCAAGATCAGTTAAAACAGCTATTACCGTTATGAAATTATTAAAACTATATCTAAAAAACTTTATGTGTTACGAAGAGACAGAAGTAATGTTTCCTGAGTCTAAATTAATTAATATATATGGCTTTGATTATGATAGAAATACTGCTAATGGTGCAGGAAAGAGTGCTATAGGAGAAGCACTGTTATTCTGTTTATTTGGACGTTCAAGAACTACTTTACAAAACTTGATCAGAAAAGGTAAATCATTCTGTGCAGTAGGATTGGTATTTGAAAAAGATAACGATATATATGAAATCAATCGTAGATTTGATAAAAGCACTACTTTAAGAATTGTTAAAAATGATAAAACTATACAATTTCATCGTATTAGCCAAGCTCAATCCTATATCAATGATGTGTTAGGTATGAATTATGATAGTTTTGTTAATTTTTCTATATTTGATGTGTTGAGATTTGAAGATTTATCTTCTCTTAGTTTAGCTGATTTTAGAAAACTTCTGAGAACTGTGTTTAATTTTGAATCTTTTGAAAGTACGTTAAACAAGCTAAAAATAGACATCAAGTCAGCAGAGCAGTCTTTATCTTTAATTCCCACTGCTAATCATTATTATTCAACTAAACGTTTATATGTTCTACAAAAAGCAATAAAATCTATAAAACGTTATAAAGACATTTTAGATAGACGTCAACGTAAATTGCTAAGACTGATAAGAGCTTATGAATCTGAGCTTTCTAAATATAACACTATTATCGAACGTAATAACAACAAGATTAAATGGCTAATGAACAAAGACACTTGCCCTACTTGTTTTAAGCCTTTAGATAACAAAGTAGATATTTTAAACAGATATCAACAAGAGATTAATGACTGTCAGCAGAAAGCTCAAGAATTGTCTAATAAAATAGCTACAGCTCAGAAGCTAATAGACATAATTAAAGAAAAATACGAAAAACTGTCGGATAAGCTGTTTAAATTGAATAAGAGAGAATACGAGTTAACTTCAGCTGAGAAATATCATAAAAATACTGAGTCTATTAAACAGAAAATTGACAATTTAAAGGTGCTGTATGAATTAACTAATAAATTTGAGGAATATGTAATAAGTCATACTATACAGAACTTAGAAGCTTTAATAAACAGCTATTTATCTTATTTAACAGATATATCTTGTAAAATTATTTATGAACACAGTGGTAAAGCAGGTAAAATACTAATAAAAATATACCGTAATAATTCTGAATTCTTATTTCAACAGCTTAGTTCAGGAGAAAAGATGCTTGTATCTTATGCATTTAAACTAGCTATAAATACTTTTGATTATAAAGATACAATACTGTTTGTTGATGAAGGGTTAAGTAGATTAGATAAGAATAATCGTAATAAACTACTAACTATGTTACAACAAGCGCCTTTTAATCAGATATTTTTAATTAGTCACGATGATAACTTTAAAGATTTACCAACTATATTTATTGAAAAAAGAAATAATGTCAGTAATATAACAACCATATTATGAACCAACAACAACTAGATCCTGGTTATGAATTATGGCAACATAAAGAAGGTAAAGACATAGTAAAGGTAAAGTTTTTACGTTATTACGTGTTATTTCAACCTGTAAAAACATCAGTATCAGATGCTTTGTTTTATATAATACTAGTGCTGACTGCCGCTGATCATACTAAATTTGGATGGTACAAAATGCGTAAATCAAGCTTTTATAACTACTTTAAACCTATTCCTAAGCTAAGAAAAATTCTTTTAAAAGAAATGCTTGGTATATAACTATAATAAGAAAGGGGTAAAAAATTTATGGGTTGGAGTGGATATTTAGTAGATAAGAAAAATAAAATTCAATTTGAAATCTTTAAAACTACAGAAGAAGATTTTTTAGAAGCTGTTAATAGTGTACTTGAAGCTCTTAAAAAGAGCTACGAAATACATGAAAACGAAGAATTTTCTACATATGATATTCAAACTAAAAAAGCACAGGATTTAACTGTAAGAGATATGAGTATAATCAACCAGTGTTTAGAAATATCTAGCAGTCTAAACAGACCTTTGGACGAATTGTTGGCTGCTTTGTATTATATATATACTACACGTTTAATATTAAAAAACGAAGAAGTTTTAAGTCTTGATTCTAGATTTGATTTTTATACTGATAGTAATGAAGAAAAATGCAAAAAATACAAAGATTATAAATTAATAACTTGTTATGCAAACGAAGAAGACGTTGATTTTGATGAGATTGAAATTAATCCTGAATGGATGGATCATATAGAAAAAGGAGCACATTTAGGTAAGCCTAGAGAAGCGGAGGTAGAAAATGAGTAAAAGATTAGTTAAATTATTAAGCAAGCTTAATAAAAAAGATATAATTAAACTAGCCAAGATGAGATGTAAATGTGGTCATTCTTATTTAGAACATATTAATTGTGCTTTTAAAGATAAAGTTATATTGGAAACTGAAGACGGTAAAGTTATAGTAATGGAGGAAAAAATAGGCTTTTTAGATATCGAATCATCAAATTTAAAGGCAGACTTTGGCATTGTATTTAGTTACTGTATCAAAGAGCTAGATGGTGAACTTATATCTAACGTTGTAAAACCTCAAGAAATACGTAAAGGTATTTATGACAAGCGACTTATGAAAGACTTCTGTAAAGATGTTAGAAAATTTGATAGAGTTATCACGTTTTACGGCTCTAAATTCGACTTACCCTTCTTGCGGACTAGAGCAGTGTATTATAACTTAGATTTTCCTATATACAAAGAAATTCTTCATCAAGACGTATATCATATTATTAAGAACAGATTCTTAATTCATAAAAATAGATTAGAGACTGCTTGCAGATTCTTTAATATACCTTGCAAATCACATCCTTTAAAACCTGATATTTGGTTTGAAGCTATGGGTGGTAAAAAGAAAGCTTTAGATTATATATTGGAACATAACAAAGAAGATGTCATATCTCTTGAAGCTTTATGGAAAAAAGTTAATTTTTATAGTCAAAATAGTAAAAGGAGTATTTAATGATGCTAACTAAACTAATAGAATTCACTAATCTAAATCCTTCTTTAAATAGTAAAGAAATAAAAGAATTTGTTTTATTAGCAGCTAAAAGACAATATCGTTCTGTAGTACTTCCTTATAACTGTTGTTCAGTAGCTAAGACGGTAATAACTCAAAATAACTTAGATTTAAAAGTAGTAACAGTATTTGGATTTCCTTTTGATAGATATAGTAGAGACATGCTACATTTTTACAATAGATTTTATGATGAGATAGATGTGTTAATTCCTATTCATTTATATTATTACAATTATCCACCTTTTTTAGATGAGATAGAAAAGCTTTTAAAAACTGTTCGTTCTACATTATCAGATAAGAAAGTCAAGTTTATAATAGAAACTACTTTAATGAGAGATAAGTCTAAGCAGATAAAAGAGCTATGTAAATTAGCTTCTAACTGTAATGTTGATGTAATAAAAACCTGTTCAGGAATAATTAAAACACCTAGCAGAACGTTTCAAGATTTATTAGATGAAATCAAATTAATTAAAAAATACTGGAAAAAAGACATTAAAGCTTCTGGAGGAATTAAAACTGTAGATGAAGTAAAACAATTAGCTAAATTAGGTGTAAAATATATAGGAACTTCTACAGATATATTTAAAGACAATATAGTCAGTTTTAAAGGAGGAATGAAATAAAATGTTTCTCAAAGATAAAATATTAAAAATATTACAAGAAGAAGCAATATTATACGATGAAACAGAAGGAACTTACGCTATATTTAGTAATGATGAAGGATTTGAAAGGGTGGTAGAAAAGATTGCAAGGATGGTTGAAAGAAGTATTAAAAAGAAAAGGAGAATAAGTAAATGTTGATACGGAAAGGAAAAAAAGATGAATAAATTTCACATTCATATTTACGAAGTTAAATCAAAGTATGAAATAGATATAGAAGCAAATAATTCAATCGAAGCTAAAACAAAAGCTATTGAAATCTATAAGACAAATAAAGAGAAACTTATAAAATGTGAAAAAGATTGCAATATAATAGTTTGACTTTTAATGAGAAAGGAGAAGAAGTATGAGGAATAACAAACCTAAACTTCATTATAGTTTTAGTCATAATCATTTAGTTCCTTTAATAGGATTTAGAGTAGATTTACACGAAAACGGAGATTTCTTTGATGGTATGGATGAAAGTGTATGTTTTGTTTTAGAAAAAATAGAAAATAATAAACTTTATGTAAGAGTTTATCATCTTCGGTATATAAATAAAGTTAGAGGAGAACATTTAGAAGATAGTAATAAACTGTATGAAATAGATTTAAGTAAAGACTGGGATAAGTGGAATGTAAAAGAAATAAAAGGAGAAAAATGATAAATGATGTGTTATTAAGTTTTTTAGCCATAGTTGCAGGCTATTTAATGATGATTTCTGCTAAAGATGAAGGAGATGTGGAAATAGGAGCTATGTTAGCAGTTTTCGGAGGTTTAGCATTTGCTATGAGTTTAGCTGCGAGTTTAGCGAAATTACTCTAAAGTAAAAAGGAGAAGAAATGAAATTTTTTAGCTGTGTATGTAAAAACGAAGTATTAGCTGTTGATGTAGATAGAGAATTTTCTCAAATTTACTTAGCTATGTATAAAATGAAACATGCCTATACACTTTTAAGTAGATTAAAAATGATTTGGCATATAATTAGATATGGTCACCCTTACACTGATGAAATTATATTAGATAAGAAGACAGCAAAAGAGTTAATAAAGACTTTAAAAGAGTACGTTAAGGAGATTAAATGAAACCACTAACTAAAAAAGAAATAATAAAAAGAATAAAAAATAGTAAAACTTTTTACGAATATAATCTTTGGAAAGAAACTCTTTCTGAATTAACTAGATTGGAGAGAGAAGGAAGAAAAAGAATAGATGATATTATTAGAGCTAATAGAGAAGCCAAAAGAAAAGAAAAAATGAAACGGTTTGAAGAAGAGTTAAAAAAAGAAAGGACAAAAGAATATATAAAACGGTTAAAAATAAAATGGATGATTTAAATTTATTTGCAGATAAAATAAAAAACTTCAAAACAGTATATTTAGCAGGAGGGATTCAAAATCGTAATAATCCTGAAAGCTGGAGAGTGCCTTTAACTAGATTTTTTGAGTCTAATAATATAGAAGTATATGATCCTGTAAAAGATAATGAAAACATATTTAATCAAAGTATGTTAGGTTTCGATGTTAAATCTTTAGACGACTTAATGAGAATAGATGAGTTAAAACATGCCGTGTTATTAAGACAAACAGAACAGAACGATACTTATATCGTTAAAAATAAAGCAGACTTAATCATATTTTATTTAGATGGAACAGAAAGCTTTGGTACTTGGACAGAGTTTAAATTAGTATACGATCTTAAGAAACCTTTTATAATCATTAGAACAGAATCAAGAAAAAACTTGCCTGACTGGATTAAATGGAGAAGATATTTTGCTTTAATTATAGATAAAATAGCGTTAGAGTTTAGAAGCTTTGAAGAATTGAAAAGATTTTTTATAGAGTATTTAGAGTTTAAAGATGAATAACGACTACTATTATAATTACAGCACGACTCCTAGTAATACCGATGGTTGTTATGATAACTACTATACCTGCGATCCTAACAACAACTATCATATCAATATTCCTTATAACACTGATAATACTGAAGAAGAGTATGCTGATTATTTTTATGGTAAATATGAGTATGATTGGAGAGATGATGTAATTAATAGACTTAAAAAGATAATCGAAGAACTTGTTAATATACCTCCTATAAAAATACCTATATGGATTTATGAGAATTATGATTTATTAAAAGAGTTAGGAATTGAAGTGAGAGAGAAGAAAGAAGATAATAAAAAGGAGGATGCAGATGAGACCAAGAGAAATAACACTAACTTTTCATGAGTGCATCGAAGCAGCTCATTGGGTGCCAAATGATCCAGGGGTCTGTAGACAAGGTCATGGTCATTCATGGACTATAAATGTGTCTATAATAGGTCTATATCATCCGACTCAGGCAATGTTGGTTAACTTTAGAGACGCTAAAAACATTATACGAAGATTTGATCACACAATTCTAAATAATTATTTTAAGTTACCTACTGCTGAAAACTTAGCTAGATACTTTGCTATGAAGATATTAAGATTGAATCCTAATAATATCATTTCAGTCAAAGTTGATGTTGCTGAAAAGCAAGACAACAACATAGCTACTGCTATTATAGATAACTGGAGGTTTAGATGATGAAAGAAGGTGGCACTAAATACGATAGTCAAAAACCTAAACTAGCTTTATTACCTGCTATCTCAATTATAGAAGTAGGTAAAGTTTTCACTTTTGGAGCTAATAAATATGGTGAGAATAACTGGAGAGGTGGTTTTAAGTGGACTAGATTATTAAGTGCATGTTTAAGGCATATATTTGCTTTTTTAAAAGGAGAAGATATAGATGAAGAAAGTGGCCTTAATCACTTAGCACATGCTGCTGCTTGTTTGTTGATGTTATTAGAATTATACCATACAAGAAAAGATTTAGATGATAGATATAAGTATGAAGAAAAGGAGCAGAAATGAAAAAATCCAATTGTCATATTTTACAGCTATTAACAATACTTGATTTAAAGAAATATTTAGTAGACTTGAAATCAATAATTGATAAAATACAATACACACCTATTAAAAAATTTGAAAATTTAAAAGATAAACTCCTTCAAGGTTTAAGAATGGAATGTACTAATTTAGAACTTTTAATTGAAAAATTAGAAAAATACTATGAGAAAAAAAGAAAGAAAGAAAAAAACAGTTAAAATACCAGAAAAAATACATGAAATAATTAGCTACTTGGCGCATACTTTTAAGAACAGCTTTCTGGAAGAAGATGACTTAAAACAAAACATGTATTTATGGTATTTAGAAAGAATAAAGAAACATAGAAAACTAGCTAATATCAAGAAGTTTACTCCAGGTTACTGGTTTTTGTGGTTTAAGTGGAAACTAATGACTTTATACAGAAAGGAAGTAAATAGAATTTGCAGAGAGTGGAATGTTAAACTAGGAGATAGCGATGTCAAAACCAAATTACAATCTAAAGTTGGATATATCTCTTGTGATTCACGATTTGAAGAAGAAACTTGGTCGGAGAGCGAAGATTCTTGACGACTATTTTAATGGTTATAAGATAAGTGAGATCTGTAAAAGGCATAAACTTAGTCGGTTTATAGTGACTAATACTATTAAAGGATGCTTAGTATACGCTCGTAAGATCTTAGAAGAAGAAGGAGTGTATTATGCCAAGAAAAAGAAGAAAAATAGACGTTTACAAAAGAAGACTAGAAGTTAAAAAACTATATTTACAAGGCCTTACACTATATGATATAGCTCAGAAACTTGGAGTATCCGTTAGTACTGTTAAGAAAGATATACAAGAAATTAACAGATGGTATTTAGAAGCTGTTGAAAAGAATCCACATATATTAGAAAGACAAGCCGAACATATATTACGTCATTTAGATGAACTAAAAATGGTAAAAGAAAGACTATGGAAATTAGCTGATAAAGCTAACTCTCCTAGAGATGAAGTTAATGTATTGAGAGCTATATTAGACGAATTATCTCATGAGGCTAGGGTATTACGATTGATAGATGTAACTAAAACTATAAACAACTATATTAGCATAGATAAAATAGGAGTACTAGTAAATGGTGCTATCGAAGTAATTAAAGAGTTTGTGCCTCCTGAAAGACAAAAATATGCTTTAGAAAGACTTAAAAATATAGGACAGAAAGTAATAGATAGCGAGGTGAGTAAAGATGAAAAATAATAACAATAATAATAGTAATAACAACAACTTTGTAGCTAGTGTTAAAATTGATGATCAACAAAAACTTACAGCTTTAATGATATGTGCTAATCTAATAGATCAGACTCTGAATGATGCTATTATTAACTCTATGCATGAAGGTGCTTTAATTACTTCAATATTAAGACTATACCTATACGCTGAAACTATTTATTTACTTAGTAAGAGTTCAAGTGTTTATCATGTAATTCAAAATTTTATATCTGAATTATGCATAGCAGCTATTGAAGAGTTAAAAAAGAAAAATCGTAAAGATTTTCAAGATAATGAACATAAATAAATTTAAAGATATTTGGGATTCTTCTATAGATAATGCTATTAAAAATATAGAAGAAGGAAAACATCTCTCTAAATTCAAAATAAAACCAGTTCCTCCTAAAGAATTCTTTGAGGTGTGGTTAAAACAACCTCTCTTTCCCATGCAATATGAAGTTTTAAATCAAGTATTTACTAATAACTATATGGATTGGAATACTAGTATAAACGAGATCATTTTATGTTTCGGGGAAGGGTGTATATCTAAAGATACATTAATTAAAGATGTTATAACTAAAGAGCAGCATACAGTATCACAATGGTGCTGTCTTAACAAACAATTTCATGTACTTGCTTATGATTTTGAAACAGCATCTTGGAAAGTTGTACTAGCTGACGTGCCTTTTAAAAAAGGGAGAACTAAGATCTATAAAGTAGTAGTAAGAGACCCCAACCAGAAGAAATGCCATACTATTAAATGTACTAAAGAGCATAGATTCTACACACCTTACGGATGGAAAGAGTTAAAAGATCTAAAAGTAGGTGACTTGGTAGCAACATACAACCCACCTTCTGCGTTGGAATCAACTTGGAGTGCAGAAGAGCGCAAACAAAAACTCGGAAGTCCTGGCAGATCTAATCCTAACTACGGTAAAAAAGCGAGCCCTGAGAAAAGATTAAAAATATCTTTAGGAATCAGAAACTCTGAGAAATATAAAGCGTGGCTCAATAGTGATAAACGTAAGAAACTACTTAAAAAATACTCACTGTTAAGGCGTATAAATAACTATAAACGACAAACACATATTTTTGAAGGTAGTGGAAGATGTAAATGGGAGCGTTATTATAGTCCTATTGCAGGAGAAATTAAGATACAAGGAGAGCTTGAAAAAAGATTTGCACGTTATCTGGATCGTAAAGAATATAACTGGAGAAGAAATCTTCGCTGGTTTTATTATAAAGACGAAACTGGAAGAACTAGACAATATCAACCTGATTTTCTAGTTATTCACAATGATGGTAGTGTAACCTTTTATGAAGTAAAAGGTTATTTAACTAAGAGAGATCTATTAAAGCTAGAAGCAGTTAGGCAACAAGGATATCACATTGTTTTAATACAAAAGGACACAATAAAGAAATTAAACTTAGGTGAAATTGACTTACCTAAGAATGATAGTCATCTAATTTTTAAACCTATAGAAAAAATAGAATATGTAGGAGAAGATGACTACTATGATTTTAATGTTCCTATTTATCACAACTATCTACTTCACGGGATATTACATCATAATTCTGGAAAGGACTATACAATAGTCAGAACACTAGCATATGTATGCTATTGGTTATGCTGTTTAAACAGTCCACAAGAGTACTTTAGAGTAGGTAGAGATACTCCTATAGTTATTGCTAACATGTCTGTAAACGAAGATCATGCTAAAGATGTGTTTTTTAATCAGTTTACCACTTGTCTACGAAGTGTCATAAATCCTGCTACTGGAAACAACTTTTTTGAAGAGTTAGGTGTGGACTTAAGAGAGGGTAAGGATATTCAAACCAGAAAAGTCAAATTACCTAGTCACATAGAGGCTTATAGCCTAGATAGTGCCAAATATGCAGGGGAAGGTAAGAATATATTGTTTGCAGTATTCGACGAAATAGCTGAATTCAGGTTCGATAAGGCCAAACAAAGGTACGAAAACTTAAAAAACACTGCTTTTTCTAGATTTCCAGAACATTATAAAATAGCTATGTTATCTTATCCAAGAGATGAATATGATTTTTTAATGACTCATATGAAAGAAGTACAGAACTGGCCAGAAGAATTAAAATCTAAAGTATATATTAAAGTAGCTGCTCCTTGGGAAGTAAGGTCTAAAGAAGGAGCTCATCCTGATTTAATTAGAAAAAGACTATATAGAACAAAAGCTGATTATATTCAGATGTATCGAACTGATCCTATTGATGCTATGAGACGATATGAATGTAAATTTCCAGAAACAGGTATTAATAGATTTTTAAAGAAATTTGATATAGTGTTGAGTAAGTGTGTTAATTTTGATAGACCTTCTCCTTTTGTATGGGAGAGTATTGGTAAAGAAAAAGAAATATATTTAACTGAGAAAGAATTGAATGAAATTACTTTACAGCCTTGGTTTAAAAATGCTTATACTTATGAAATATATCAATTGGAACAAAAATTATTAGAAAGACCTAATGATGAACAATTAAAAAAGAAATTAGACTTAGAACTTCAAAAACATGAAAATGCTCAGTATTTTATACATATTGACTTATCAAGAGGAATAAAAGACTGTGCTGGATTGGCTGTAATACATCCCTATTTTATATCTCCTACCATCACTGGATATTATGTAGATTTAGTAATACAAATAAGACCAGAAGAAACAGAGATAGATTTTGAAGAAATTAGACGTTTCATATTTATGTTAAATGATAAAGGTTTTGATATAGCTAAAGTCACGTTAGATGGTTTTCAGTCTGTAGACTTTTCGCAGATTATTAAAAAGAGAGGAATTGATAGTGATATTATCTCTGTTGATAGGTCTAGAAAACCATATGATACTTTTAAGAGTTTGTTGTATCAAGGTAAAGTAAATATGTATAATTACTTAGTTTTAGTAAGAGAATTGAAAGAGTTAATAGTAACTCCTAAAGGTAAAGTGGATCATCCTGAAGAGTCTCAACAACGTTTAAAGGAAGAAGGACTTAAAGAAGGCAGTAAAGACTGTAGTGATGCTGTTTGTGGAGCTGTATATACTGCAGTATTACAAGAAACTGAATTTGGACCTGCTGTAGTAGATGAAACTGATTTAGAAACTCCTGATGTTGAAGATATACTATGATAAACATAGTTTTCAATAAAGGAGGCGTGTATAATTATGCCTTTATGGTTTTTCAACTTCAAAAAAGGTAAAACAGAAGAGAAAGAGTCTTTAGTAACTGAAACGGCTAGTGCATATGGAGCTCACGATTACGTAGAACCTTCCTACGAACAAATATCTCCTAGTATTATTCAGCAGTTATATGATCAATCTAATCTATTAAAAAAATACGTAAAAACTATTATAGATGAGTGTTTGCGTTATGAATTTAAGGCTCATCCTAAAAAAGAATATGAAGATGATAATGAAGCTAAAGAACAAGCTAAAGAAGTAAATGATTTATTATCTTTTTGTAACACATATGAAACTTTTAGTGAAATAAGAGAAAAATACTTAAAAGACTTGTTATTATATGGATATGCAGGAGTAGAATTGGAACCTACTGAAGGTCATGTTGTAAAAGCTATTTATGCCGTACCAGGTTATGCTATTCGTTTAAACGTAGATGAAACAGGTGCTAACTTTAAAGATGATGAAAAAGCTTATGCTTTATTGAATCCTAACGATCTTGAAGAAGTTGTAGCTTATTATCCCGCAGATTCTTTTATATACTTTGTTTTAGATAAGATGAGCGATAGAGTTTATGGATCTCCTCCTATCACTAGTATATACCAAGAACTACTGACTGATATAAATTCATCTAAAAATCTTAAAGCTGGTTCTAATTCTTTAAAAGCAGGTGTATTATGCCTTCCTAAAGCACCTAGAACTCTTTTAAAGGACATTATTAATAGATTATTATTAATGTGTAAAAACGATTCAAGAGTTAAGATAGTAGCTTCTAGTACAGATGGTAAATTTTTAGATTTAACTAACTTAAATCCAAAAGATACAGTAGATTTACAAAAGTGGTTATTACAAAAAGCTAATATTTTTAATATACCTCCTTTTAAACTAGGATTAGCTGCTGATGTAGGTTCCTCTAATGCAAGAGAACAAAGAGATGATTTTAAAGCTTTAATAGAAGGTATGGTTAAATATGAACTTGCTAAATGGAATGCTATTTTATTAAGAGCTAAATTAAAATATGATAAAATAGAAATAATCTGCCCTAACTTAGCTACTAAATTAGACTATGAAAGAGCGAGAATAGCAGTTAGATTAGTTAATGGAGGTATTATCACTCCTAATGAAGCTAGAGTTAAGTATTTAGGCCTGCCTAGATTAGATGATCCTGCCGCAGATCAACTATTAAGAGGTAATCGTTCAATTTCCAGTTTATCTTCTGAAAAAAGAGAAGTAAAAGAATAATTAGAAGGTTAGGTTTTCTCTGACTATTCTATAGGTATGTCTTTCTAAATATTGTCTGTAATAATTTAAATTAGCTCTTATTATATCAGGATCAACTGTAATTCCTGTTATATTTGGTAAAGTTGATAACTGAATAGTAGTTGTTTTTTCAGGTATGTTATAAGTGATCTCGTATACTTTTAGATTTGAACTTTCAGAACTTGGTAAGTTTGTGTTGGTAATCGATATTAGATCTCCTAAATTAATATCAATATGAAGACCATCTAAAACTAAAGTACCTCCATATATAGGTTTGTAATACTCTGCTAGTTTAGAAGCTATTATTTTCATTATAGAAGTATCATCCACTTTTTGTTCTTGTCCTTCTATTTTTTGCGCTTCAGGCATATGAAAAGTATAAGTACCTCCAGGATGTCCAGTGTCAATATGTACTACTAAGGGCTTAGTAGCATCCTTAAAAGCATAGTAGACTTTATACTTCTTCTTTGCATACATATTTGTAACTATATCACCCTCCCATCTACCTTTAAATTGATTGTAGCTAACCCTCCATTTACCTAATACTATTGTTCTATTACTTATATACATAAGTCTAGCAGAATAGTCTCTAGATTCTTCACCCTGCTTATAGCCTAAGTTAGCACCATCGTATAGAACGTAAGTGACATACGGTGACTCTCCGTTTCTTAGTGTTTTGAGCATTTCACTGTTCTCAGATACTGAGACTACTAGATATACATCATATACCTCATATGAGTACTTAGAACCGCCTTCAGGTGCTCGTACTAAAACCCATCCATTCTTCCCTTCCATATCAGAAAATGAGTTGGCTGAATGAAACGTGCTTAATAATGTTTTACTCTCATACGGACTAATAGACTCAAAAGTAGCTACTTTTTCGTGTATTTCATAACCGCTGCCTCCAACTACCACTATCTTAGAACGACTAAAAGATAAATCTTGCATAGTGTTAAAAGATAATACTTTATGATCACCTATTGATTCTCCTTCTGATGGTATTCTAAAAGAGTGAACAGTTCCATTTAATTTATCTATATGTAGATATCCATTCTTATCAATCCAGTAATAATATTCTCCAGCTACACTGCACAAATAGTCTAAAACCATACTTAACGGTTCTGCTTGCCAGTTAACTTTAACTTTAACACCTGAAGGTAAATTATTATAAAAGTTAGTTATACCTGCTCTAATTAAGATGTCATTTGCTATAAATTTAATATCATGATCAGTAGATTTATAAACTACAGGAGTGTATAACTGAGTAAAATAATGTTTTAAATCTCTACACTGATATACTATTTCTTGTCCATTAGGTCCTAACCTTCTAGAAATAGAGTAAACATAGCCTGCAAAAGAAGGTTGATAATCTCCATCTTGATTAATAATATATCCATAAACTTTTTCTCCTACACTTAACTTTAAAGTAGAATCAAATTTAGCTACTTGAACTACGGTCATAGTGCTTCCAGTTATACTAAGTTTAATTGATTCTATATATAAAGCTTCTCCATTAGGATAAATTCCACTTTCTGATATTATACCCCCACCACTGCTCACTAAACTATTATAATCATCACTAGTTAAGTAAATACTATCAAAGGAGGTCACTAAATCTTCATAGTGGGTATGTGTTTTATTTAATCCTGACGATATTGAGCCTTTGGAAGTAGTTACCTTAGCATTGTCACCTGTTTCTGTCTTGTCCTCATCTCCTTCTGGAGGTTCGTCTGGAGGTTTTTTCCTTTCTTCCTCATTAGAAGTAGATACTTTTTTCTTTTTTTTCCAACCACTGGACCAGTAGTCTTTACTAACATAAGATGTAGGAATTAAAAACACTTTAATAGTAGCAGGAAATTCTACATAATAACAATTATCACCTGCTTTAACTGCTTTAGGATGTATAGGTTCAACACTAATAAGATTAAATTTAGTTGTATATTTATCATTAGCAGCATCATATATTTTCATCCAGTTATATTTAAAAGCAATATGTTTAGCATTAAATACTTGTTTATGTTCATTTCGACCTTTATCGTGATATGCTTTGTTTAAATAAGTAGATAAATCTGTAATAATAATTCCATTTGAAGACTCGTATTTCATAGAAGGATCCATTATAGCTAAATTTTCACTATTCCAGTCTGTATCTCCTAGCTGCCAGTTAACTATAGTATATTGATCTGGATTTACATAATCAGAGCTATCTGGATTATAAAGAGGTTCTAATGTTTTTTTCCAATCTATTTCATAATGTTGGCTTTTTACTACGTACAGCTCTACTTTATCATCGTCACTTACTCCATAACCTGCCCAAGCATAACCTTCAGCTTTACACCAATTACCTTCTCCTTCTGGTGGCGGTTCTTGCCACTCACCATGGTAATAAAATCCTTTAAAGTTAAAAAATCCATACCAATCTCTGTTATTGTAAGTATCGTGTAACCTGTCTCCGTACTCTCCACCTCCCCAAGATGGATTTCTATAAACACAATGATAAGCTCTTACTACCTCATTATATTTATCTTCCACAGATGTTTGTGTGTAGTGAGTTTTTGCATGACTCTT
>Ga0190313_1000895_pt1 | contig 16699 bp, 17 predicted proteins | sample 4870071011_MG_FD_169989 | JGI IMG/M metagenome (GOLD analysis project Ga0190313, IMG submission 169989) | Hydrothermal vent sediment bacterial communities from Southern Trench, Guaymas Basin, Mexico - 4870-07-10-11_MG | ecosystem: Environmental > Aquatic > Marine > Hydrothermal vents > Sediment ...
CTGTGTCTACTGTGTCGCCTTCTTTTACGAGGATTTTCTTCACAACACCATCCTTAGGTGATGGAATCTCATTCTCCATTTTCATTGCCTCCAAAACAAGCAAACCTTGACCAACTTTTACCTGATCACCCTCATTAACAAGAATCCTCAAAATCTTGCCAGGCATTGGCGCTGAAACAACATTCTCACCCACCGCCGGCGTTGGAGTTGGAGTTGAAACAGGAGCTACTGAAGGAGCAGGAGCCACTGTTGTTGGTTGTACAACTTCTTCTTGCGTTACTTGGGGAGCATATGCTGGCATTACAAGATTTTCAAGCTTTATTCCTTCGATTCCAACTTCATATTCTCTTCCACCAATGTAAATCTTGATGATTTTGCCTTTTGGCTTTTCTTCGACAGGTTTAAGCTCTCCTTTCTTTCTTAGCTCAAAGAACTCAAGGGCAACCTGTGGAAAGAGAGCGTAAGTTAATATGTCTTCCTCTTTCTCAAGGTATCCTTTCTCCTCAAGTTCTTTTCTGCATTTTTCAAGCATAGGTTCAAGTAAATCAGCAGGTCTAACTGTTATTGGTTCTTCATCTCCAAGGATAAGCTTCCTAATTTCCTCCTTTATTGGGGCTGGTGGCTTTCCATACAGCCCTTTGACGTAATTCTTGGTTTCCTTAGTAATCATTTTGTATCGTCCGAATAAGACATTGAAAACTGCTTGAGTTCCGACTATCTGTGAAGTGGGAGTAACTAAAGGAGGATATCCGAGTTCTTCTCTAACCCTTGGTACTTCCTCAAGGACTTCATCGAGTTTGTCCAACGCCTTAAGCTCACTTAGTTGCTTTAGCAGATTAGAATACATTCCACCGGGAATCTGATGAAGCAGAACATTTGGGTCTCCATGAAGGGCTCTCTTATTCATCAAGTGCTCATATTTCTCATCAAGAATTTTCCTCAGGTAGCGGGAAATCTGGAAGATAAGCTTCATGTCTATCTTAGGCTTGTCCCTTAATGTATGATATATTGTTTGTATTGCCGGTTGTGCTGTCCCATTGGCTAAGGGGTAGATTGCGGTGTCTATAAAATCTGCCCCCGCTTCTACGGCTTTTAAATACGTTGCTGGAGCCAAGCCGCTTGTTGCATGAGTGTGAACATTAACTTTAATACCATAGCGTTCTTTGATTTCCTTCACGAGTTCATATGCCATTTGAGGATCCAAAAGAGCCGCCATGTCTTTGATTGTTATGTAATCAACATCAAGCTCTATTAGTTCATCAACCCTCTCCATGTAATAATCCACCGTAAAAATTGGTCCTGTAGTGTAGCATATTGCCCCTTGAACCTCTGCCCCAACCTCCTTAGCTTTTTTAATTGCTGTTCTCATGTTTCTAACATCATTTAGAGCGTCAAAAACTCTAAAAATGTCAATTCCATTCTTATATGCTAACTCCACGAACTTTTCTACAACGTCATCGGGATAATGTTTATATCCAACGACATTCTGAGCTCTTAGAAGCATCTGAAGTTTTGTCTTTTTTATATGTTCTCTTAGACTTCTCAGTCTTTCCCAGGGGTCTTCTCTCAGAAATCTTAAGGCAGCATCAAAAGTTGCTCCTCCCCATACTTCCATTGAGTAAAAACCAATCTTGTCCATCTTTTCAGCTATTGGAAGCATGTCTTTTGTGCTCATTCTTGTTGCTATTAGTGATTGGTGAGCATCCCTAAAAGTTGTATCTATTATCTCTACCATTTTTACTCACCTTGTGACTCAATTTAAAAACACGGGGTATAAAATACCTTTGAACAAACTTTTGTTCAACTTTGAAATTTTCTTGTCAACTAAAGAATCAACTTGTGGGTTTTTATGTGTTTTTGGGCAAATTTGGATAAAAATAAAGAAGAGCACTTTAAATTAGTCCTTCAGCTTTTGCAGCCTCTTCAGGTTCTTCATTGCGGTGGATTACTCTAAGCAGAGCTTTAATCATGGGTTCTGGGTTTTCACGCTGGAATATGTTTCTGCCAACGACTGCTCCAGCTCCGCCAGCTTCAATAACATTGTAAACAACCTTTAAGAAGTCGAGAGGGTTCTTAGCTTTTGCTCCCCCACTTAGAAGGACAGGAACACCAGCAGCAGCGTCAACAACTTTGGCAAATGTCTCTCTTGAGCCAGTCCAATAAGTCTTAATCATGTCAGCACCCATTTCTGCCGCTGCTCTTGCTCCATACATAACAACCCTATAATCCTCTTTTTTGCCATATTTTTCGTTGATATAAGGCCCTCTTGGATAGGCAAACTGAACAACAGGTAACCCAAAATCATGTGCGATGCTCGCAACCTCAGCAAACTGCTTCATCATTATGTCCTCATAGGGTGAGCCCCAGTAAACAGTGGCAGCGACTGCATCAGCTCCAAGTTTAATTGCATCTTCAACAAAGCCGAGAGGGCTCTGTAAAAATTGGTCTTCTTTTGGTCTTAAATTTGTCTTACTCGTGAGCTTGACCATCAAACCTGTATCTGGTTTCAACTCATCGGCAGCAATTCTTGCAATTCCTGGCAGCATCATAACGCCATCAATGCCTGCTCTAACGACCTTTCTTATGATTATCTTCGGCTTTATATGCTCCCAGACTTCATTGAAGTCCTCTGGTCCATGCTCAAATCCATGATCCATGGCAAATATTAAAGCTCTGCCATCTCTTCTGAAAAACCTTCTAAGCCTTCTCCTAATCCCAACATTTTGAAATGCTTCCATACTAATCACCTTGGGTGATATAACAATTTTGTAAATTTAAGCTTTGCCGTTAATTTAAAATTCTACATTCAAGAACTCATAAGTGGTGGTTTTATGCTTAATCTGAACACCAGGATAATTGGGAAAAAGATTATCTATCTTCAAGAAACGGATTCCACAAATGAGTTTGCCAAAAAGATAGCTCTGATGGAAAGTGATGGTACAGTTGTTATTGCAGATGTTCAGAAAAAGGGTAAAGGAAGGAAACTCAGAAAGTGGTCATCTCCAAAGGGTGGGCTGTGGATGAGTGTTATCCTTAAGCCCAATCTTCATCCAAAGCACATCACAAAACTTGTGTTTCTCTCTGCACTTGCTGTTGTTGAGACCTTAGAAGAATTTGGAATTGAGGGAAAAATTAAGTGGCCAAATGACGTTCTTGTTGATGGGAAGAAAATCTGTGGAATTTTAAGTGAAGGAAAATATTCAGTGGATAGTGTGGAGTATGTGGTTCTTGGTATAGGGCTGAATGTCAATAATCCAATTCCCAAAGATCTTTCGAATATCGCAACTTCTATGAGGGAGATTTTAGGATTTAGGGTTCCAATTGTTGAAGTTTTCAAGAAGCTTGTGGAGAAGCTGGATAGATGGTATTTGAAATATCTTGACGGTCAACACAGCATAATATTGGAGAAATGGAAAGCCCATAGTGCAGTTATTGGAAATGAGGTCAAGATCATAGGGGATGAGGAGGAAATTATCGGCACTGCAGTTGATGTAAGCGATGACGGTTCTCTTATCATAGCCCTGAAAAATGGCACATTGAAAAAAATCTACTATGGGGATTTATCACTCAAGCTCTCATAACCTGATATTTAAAGTCAATTGTCGAGTCCCCATTAGGCAGAATGGAAAATTTAATATACCAAATGTGCATAATCCTTAATTGCTGTCCATCAATGGGCAGTGAGTTGGGGGGAAACAAGCATGGCACAAAAAGGTATTTTAAGAACTTATTTGGACATCCCAGTGCTTCAAAAGATTTTTGCTGGTTTGATTCTTGGTGCTATCTTCGGTTTGATTATGGGACACCTGGGGTATGCAGGTGCCGTTAAGACATACATCAAGCCCTTCGGTGACATCTTTGTCAGACTGCTGAAGATGTTAGTGATGCCCATAGTCTTCGCATCTCTTGTTGTGGGTGCAGCAAGCATAAGTCCAGCAAGACTTGGGAGGGTTGGAGTTAAAATCGTCATCTATTACCTGCTTACATCAGCATTTGCAGTGACACTTGGTATAATAATGGCAAGGATATTCAAACCGGGACTTAGACTCCAATTGGCTACAGGAGCTAAATTCCAAGCAAAGCAAGCACCTTCTATGGTTCAAACACTCCTCAACATAATTCCAAAGAATCCCTTTGGAGCTTTAGCAAGCGGACAAGTATTGCCAACCATATTCTTTGCAATAGTTCTGGGTATTGCTTTAACTTACCTCATGACCAGCAAGGACGAATTTGTGAAAGACAGTGCTAACACACTTTTCAAGGCGATAAACGGTCTCGCAGAGGCTATGTACAGGATTGTCGGCGGTGTCATGCAGTATGCACCAATAGGTGTTTTTGCATTGATTGCTTATGTTATGGCAGAGCAGGGAGTTAAGGTCGTTGGCCAGCTGGCAAAGGTGGTTGTCGCAGTATATCTTGGTTTGATCCTTCAGATTGTCTTGGTTTACTTTGTGCTCCTCAAGGTCTTTGGACTTGACCCAATCAAGTTCATTAAGAAAGCTAAAGACGCCATGATTACAGCATTCGTTACAAGGAGCTCAAGCGGTACTTTACCAGTTACAATGAGAGTGGCTGATGAAGAGATGGGAATAAGCAAGGGTATTTACTCATTCACACTTCCACTTGGTGCAACAATCAACATGGATGGTACCGCTCTGTACCAGGGTGTCTGTACGTTCTTCATCGCCCTTGCAATAGGTCAGCACCTTACTCTCGGACAGCAACTTACAATAGTTCTCACAGCGGTTCTTGCATCAATTGGTACAGCTGGTGTTCCCGGAGCTGGTGCGATAATGCTTGCAATGGTTCTTCAGAGCGTTGGACTGCCATTAACAGACCCAAGTGTTGCCGCAGCTTATGCAATGATTCTCGGTATTGACGCCATCTTGGACATGGGCAGAACAATGGTCAATGTTACAGGAGACCTTGCAGGTACTACAATCGTTGCAAAGACAGAAGGAGAAGTTGATCTAAGCAAGTGGGAGTGATTATTTTTCTTTCTTTTTGTCACTTTTCTGTTTTGCCTCAGAGTTTAGGGGATAATGTTAAATACTCAAACATAGCGCTACTTCTTAAGCACTAATAATGGAGGTAATGTGGAATGAGAAAGTTGGGTGTATTGTTAATAGTTCTCCTTTTGGGAATCTCTATGGCTTATGCTCAGGAAGTTCCGTTTTATAAGGAGGAGTTCGTATTCACAATTAAGGTTTTGGACAATGGGAATGCTCAAATAACCTTGAAAACCTCTTGGCTTGAACCTAAGGATGAGATACAGAAGCAGGTTGAGCAGATCTTAAATCAAACAAACCTAACAAAAGAAGAAGCTATAAAGAAGTATGAAAAAGAGCAGCTTGAGAGGTATATAGCAAGTCTTGCCAACTACGGCATAAGGACCACTAATCAAACTCTGAAAATTTTGGGAATTGATGAAGGAAAGAATTTAACTGTCGTGTTTACTGCTGTTGCAGAGAAGTTTGCCAAATATTACTCATATGATGAATATTGGGAAATTATAGTTGATCCAACCAGAGGGTATGGAACTGCTCCAATACCCGATACTGGTCTTCCATATAAGGCTGAGCTTCATAATGTCTTCATAATTGAGCTTCCTCAAGATGCAAAGCTTTTAGAATATCCAAAACCCATAACAAGGGAGTACAACCAGAGCAAGTTCTATGTGAGATCAAAAGTTGAAGGGAACAAAATAATTGTGACCTCGGATATTTATCTTGAACCTTATCTAAAGCCAGAAGGATTTAGAGCACTTTTTGGCGATTACAACACATTCTACGTTAGATACACAACTCCTCAACCGGGAGAAGAGGGACAGTATCAAAAAGTAGTTTCTGAGCAATACTTGAAAGCACAAGTTCTTCCAAATAGCACAATGAAGCTCCTAATTCAAGATAAGTACATTGAACCTGCAGATCAAATTGAGCTCATGAAAATGCAGATAAAGCTAATGGGTGTCCAAAATGTTACGGATTTAATTCTCCAAAATAACATCAAAGCCCTCGGAGGACAGGGGATTAAAGTAGAAAAGGCTGATGCAAAAATTATTGGGTTAAATGAAACTGGTCCCCTTATCATTGAAGCCAATTATGTTGTTCAGAACTTTACAAAGAAAGTTAATGAGACATATGAATATTCTTTTGATCCAACTCTTGGATACTCACTTTACAATATAGGCTACAGGGCTCAGAGTGAGATAAACCAAACTCTAAAAATTGAGTTTGTTCTTCCAAAAGATGCCAAAATCGTTGAAGTTCCCAAAAATATAACGAGGGAACTCAAAGGCAACAAGTTCACTTTAACTACACTGGTAAATGACAATAAAATCTCAATAACCGCAAATGTCTTTATCAGATATGGTGCACCTCAGGAAGATGTTCAAAAACTTCTTGCAAATGTTAGCAGAGCATACATCAGATTTACGCTTCCGGAAACTTCTCAGGGACTTAACTATAAGCAGGTAGGGGCAGCAGTTGGTGCACTTGTGCTTATAGGTTTGGCAGTCTTTTTGATTAGGAGAAGATGACCTCTTCTTTTCTTTTAATGCTTTTAACGTTACGATAAGCATTTATACTCGCATGTAAATTTTTCTTCAGGTGATTAACATGACAAGGAAACTTTACTATGAAGACGCTTATTTAAAAGAAGCAAAAGCCAAGGTCGTTGAAATAAAAGACAATGCTTTACTTTTGGATCAGACCATTTTCTATCCAACAGGTGGAGGACAGCCACATGACAGGGGAACAATAAATGGTGTTCAGGTTTTAGATGTTTACAAAGACGAGGAAGGTAATGTCTGGCATGTTGTGGAGGGACCAGAGAAGTTTAAGGTGGGAGATGAAGTTGAGCTTAGGATAGACTGGGATTACCGCTATAAGCTCATGCGCATCCACACAGCAATGCACCTCTTAGACCATGTGCTGAATGAAATTCTCGGTAAGGGCAAATGGCAGCTTTACGGTAGTGGAATGAGTGTCGAAAAGGGGAGATATGACATTCTTTATCCAGAAAACGTTAACAAATACAAAGGGCAGATTATTGAGCTTTTCAATAAGTATGTGGACGAAGGCGGAGAAGTTAAGATTTGGTGGGAAGGAGAGAAAAGGCTCACACAAATCAGGGACTTTGAAGTCCTTCCATGCGGTGGAACCCATGTAAAGGACATTAAGGAGATTGGGCATATCAAAAAGCTGAAGCGCTCAAGCATAGGGAAAGGAAAGCAGAGGCTGGAGATATGGCTTGAGGATTAAATTCCCAATTTTTCCTTTACCTCCTCTATTGTTGCTCCTTTAATCAGCAAGTCTTTCTCCCTTGAGGTTTCTCCCCTGAGTATAACAACCTCCCTCCCAAGTAGCTTTGAGAGGAACTTTATTAATTCTTTGTTAGCTTTTCCGCCAACTGGGGGAGCGCTAACTTTTATTTTAATCCTTCCCTTCCACTTGTCAATTCCCTCAATGCTGTTCTTTTTTGCATTTGGCTGGACATGGACGAGGAGAACAACACCATCTTTTGTCTGCTTTATCATTCTCTTCCCTCCATACCATATTCCCAAACGATTTTTGGAGGAAACATCTTTTCCTTCACAGCGTTCATTATTTCATCTGCAACTTTGTAGGCGAAATCAAAGGTCTCTTTGTCGATTAGACCATAATTGAGAGCCATTTCAAGCTCGTCTTCATCTAACAAGAAAGCTTCGCCGTTTGGGAAGATGAATATGTCTAAAAATAGGTCGAGCATCTCTAAGGTATTGTTGTAGCGCTTTGTATATGCCAGAACATCTACGTAGAACCCTTTAAAATTCCCTTCCTCATCATAAACTTTCAAAACATCATAATTTCTGCCGATAAAGGCGAAGTATATCATTGTGTAGCCGTTTTCAATTACTTTAACTCCATTTACGTAAAGAGGCGTTAGCATTCCATAAAATCTGGATTTGGCAACGATGATGTCTCCTAAGTTCGCTATGAGTTCATCGTATCTTTCAAGGACTCTGTTTGGAATGCGCTTGTAGATGAGGTGGATCTTTTGGTTCATATAATTTTATGTAGCATTTTAGGTTTAAAAACCTCAGCCATGCACAGAAGTATTGAAGCCTAATAAAGCATGGTGAGTAAAGATGGATGCAGGATTAATTTATCTCTCTGGCTTCTTGAGTGGTGTTGTCCTTTTCACTGTGGCAAGAATAATTTGGAGAAAACTGACCTCCTCCCCTTTGCGAGGGTTTGGCTTAACTCCCTCGCTAATGACGGGGAGGTTTGCGGGCAATCATCTCCTACTCCCGTTGCCGGTTTTGGTTCAGCCCGCAGGCCGGGTCTTCGGCCCGTTACCCCTACCGCAGAGCGGATTGGGGTTATCGCTCAAAGGCCACCCATTGGAGTTTTTGACTGCCACAGTGAGCAGTCTTGAAAGGATACTTAACAGCGTTATCCCTCCCAACGGGAGGGACACGGATGAAACCCCTCGTCTCATTGGGTTGCTCTTTGGTGGCCTCTCCGAAGCCCTATTACGTTGCAAGAGGTTAAAAGGGTTTCGATGCTTAAAGACTGATTGGGCGGTGTTCTGTGCCCCCAGCCTAAAGGGCGAGGCTTGAAAAAGAAAAGTCAAGAGGAGCCAAAGATGAGCTCCTTCAGCTTCTCTGGTAATTCGCCGATCTTGACCCTAATCTGCTCCCTCGTATCTCTGTCTCTGATTGTTACGGTGTTGTCTTTCGGTGTTTGATTGTCAATGGTCACACAGTATGGAGTTCCAATTTCGTCGTATCTCGCATATCTCCTCCCAATTGTATCTTTTTCATCATAAACTGCTATGAACCCAGCTTTTTGCAATGTTCTAAAGACGTTGTAGGCTATCGTTATTAGTGGCTCCTTTGCAACTAATGGCAGAACGGCGACCTCTATTGGAGCCATGTCCTTCTTTATCTTAAGGTAAATTCTTCCGTCCTCATCAATCGTCAGTGAGTTCTCAAGGAGGAGATAGAATGGTCTGTCAATACCAAAACTTGGCTCTAAGACGTGAGGGACAATTTTTTCACCTGTTATCTTTTCTTCAACTTCTTTGATTATAAAGTCCTCCCTCTCAAGCTCATACCCATCAATTATGGCCTTTCCAGTTACTTCTAAGCTCTTGACAAGTTTTTTGAGTTCCTCTTCGCTCATTTCTTTGAGCTTCTCGTTTATTCTTTTTGCGTCTTTCTTAAGCTTTGGACCAACTCTTTTCATATTTAGGCTTACTTTAAGCTTTTTCACAATCTTCGGCTCATCATAATGAATCATGACTGTCAAATCAGCACCACTCATCTTCATGTGTCTGCTCAAGTCGTAATCTCCTCTGTATGCAATACCAACACACTCAATCCATCCAAATCTTTCGCTGTAAATTTCAACGTCCCATGTGTCGCTTGAATAATGTGCCCTTTCCTCCGGGAGTTGTTGTCTAAATCGTATTGCCTTTTCTGGAATGCCTATGTCGAGAAGGATTCCTTTCACCATAGCCATGTAGTAGGCAAAAAATGTGTTCATGACATAGCCTTTCTTAACAGCTTCTTCAAGAGTTATCTCAATCATCCCCAAGTTCTTAAGCTGGTGTTCAATGGGGTAGAGCCTTACAACCTCGTCTTTGACTTCATCAAAGTGTGGATGCTCGGTCTCTTTTGGGTTGAAGAATATTTCAACCTCAGCCTGGGTGAACTCTCTAAGTCTAATCATCCCTTGCCTTGGTGAAATTTCATTTCTGTATGCTTTTCCAATCTGGAACACGCCGAATGGGAGCTTGTTTCTTGCAAATGCGTTGAGCCTCTTAAAGTTCACAAAAATACCTTGGGCAGTTTCCGGCCTTAAATACCCTTTCTTATCCTTGTAAGGGCCGATATACGTCTCGAACATCAAGTTAAAATACCACACATCGCTTAGCTCTCCGCCACACTGAGGGCATTTTATACCATTTTCTCTTATTATCTTAGTGAGCTCTTCAGCGCTCAAGCCTTCAACATCAATGTCCAAGTTCTCCTCGATGAGATGGTCTGCTCTGTATCTTGCGTGGCACTTGGTACACTCAACTAAGGGATCAACGAACTTCTCAACGTGACCTGAAGCTATGAAGACTTCCTCAGGAGTTATGTCCGGGGTTTCAAGCTCAAAAAAGCCCTCTCTCTGAAAGGCTTCTCTGATTTTACGCTCAATCTTTCTCTTTATCGTTGCTCCAAGAGGACCGTAATCGTAAAAACCTCTCGCTCCACCATAAATTTCAAAGCTCCCCCATGCAAAGCCCCTTCTTCTCATCAAATCTGAAAGGATTTCATACTTGTCTATCTTCATGCCTTCACCACCTTAAGGTGTGATACTTCAAAATCCTAAAAACTTTGTGGAATATCCTTTGATGTTTTATCAAAGTTGGTGCCTAATAGAACATTTTAGGGCTGTGATACGAAAGAGTTATAAACCAATTTTTCCGTTATGAATGTGAGCTTTAGCTTTGATTATTTAGGAGGGAAGAGAAATGGCGGAAAGACCACTTGATGTTATACACAGGTCCCTGGACAAGGATGTGTTGGTTATACTTAAGAAAGGATTCGAGTTTAGAGGCAAGCTTATCGGTTATGACATTCACCTGAATGTTGTCCTTGCAGATGCTCAGCTTATTGAGGGCGGCGAGGTAACAAAGAAGTATGGTAAGATTGTAATTAGAGGAGACAATGTGTTGGCTATTTCACCAGTAGAAACTGAGTGAGGTGATTCTCGGTGGGAAGCGGAACAGCGCCCCATGGAAAGAGAAATAGGACTCCTACTCACATAAAGTGCAGAAGATGTGGGAAGAAAGCCTACAATGTTAGAAAGGGCTACTGTGCTGCCTGTGGCTTTGGAAAGAGCAGAAGGTTGAGGAAGTACAGCTGGTCAAAGAAGTGGAAGAAAGCTAAGAACGTCCATTGATTTCTTTTTTATTTTGCTTTTCTGTACTAAGTTAACTGTGTGGGGGATAACTCTATAAATCCTTGCTTTGAATTCTAAACTATGAGTGCAAAAGATGACATTTTGCGCTATTTAAAGTCAAAGGGGCATGATGGTGCTTTGCAAAGTGAGCTGTATGAGTTGGGGTATTCCCGTTCGACAATTGCTGAGGCCTTAGAAAGTCTTGAAGAAGAGAACCTTATTGTAAAAAGAAACATTGGGAAAAAAGCATACAGAATATGGATTATTGATGAGGCGCCCTTTCCCATTAAAAACACTCTTAGACTCGGACTTTTAAGGGCTGTTGAATATCCTCATGCCCTTTTGGCGGCTCATGATTTAAAAGAAAAGTACAATGTTAGAGTTTTGGTTTACAACTCAGCCCTTGAGCTTACGAATGCTCTTGCAATAGGAAAGGTTGATTTAGCGTGCTCGCCGTTAATTACTCAAATCCTTTATGCATTGTTGATGAAAAGCATTAAAGTTGTTTCTGGATGTGGATTTTCTGGTAGCGGACTCGTTGTGAGAGGAGAGCTCAAGGAAGGAAAAACCATTGCCTCTTCTGAGCTTTCTACAATGGAAACCATGCTAAAGTTGTTCCTTGAGAAAAAGGGATTGAAGAATATAAAAGTGACATACTTTAAAAATCCAGAAAATGCTGTGGAGTCTTTCCTTAGAGGAGAGATAGATGGGATAAGCATCTGGGAGCCGTATCTAAGTCTGCTTAAAAAGAAGGGCTTCAATGTCTACCATTACTCTGATTATTTTGGGAAATATCCCTGCTGCGCTTTGGGAGTTAATTTGAGCTTTTTGGATCTCAACAAAAACCTGTTCTATGAATTTTTAGAGAAATTCAAAGAGAATACTGAAAACCTGGAGAAACGAAAAGGGCAAGCTATAGAGCTTATGGTTGAGGTTATGGGATTTGAGGAGAAACTTGTAAGGGAAAGCTTCGGAGGATTTGTCTATGATTACAGACTTACAAAAAAGCAAGTTGAAGAAATGCTAAATCGATTTGGTCTCAAAGTATTCAATCTTGAAAAGCTCTTCTTATCGCAAGATTTTTAACTTCTATTTCTCTTTTATCGCTTAGACATTCATCTAAGTGATTACTATGGATGGCGAATTAAGGAAGAAGTTATGGGAGCTTGCATGGCCGGCAATATTGGCAAACATCTCTCAAACCCTTGTTAACTTAGTTGACATGATAATGGTCGGACAGCTTGGTGCTCTCGCGATTGCCAGCGTGGGATTAGGAGCTCAGCTTTCATGGTTCATGATGCCAATAATGTTTGCAGTCTCAACTGGAGTTTTAGCATTGGTTGCTCGTTTTGTTGGTGCTAAAGATTACGAAATGGCAAATCAAACTTTGGAGCAGGGGATTTATCTTGCCTTTCTTGTTGGGATACCTGTTATGTTAATTGGCTTATTCTTTGGGGATGATGCACTTAGAGTAATGGGTGCTGGTGAGGACGTAATTAGACTGGGCTACGAATACATCAGGGTATACTTCTTATTTTATCCCATTAACTTCATGGGTTTTGCGGCTTTTTCAGCTTTAAGAGGTGCTGGTGACACAAAAACGCCAATGAAGTTAAGCCTTTTGATGAATGTGCTGAATGTTATTTTAAACTATCTCTTAATTTTTGGAAAATTTGGTTTTCCAAGATTAGAAGTCAAGGGAGCTGCATTAGCTTCTGGACTTTCAATTGTAGCGGCGTTTATTATTGGCATGTTCCTCTTCTTAAGTGACAAGCTTGTTTTGAAGTTTAAACCCAGCTTTAGATTTGATATTTCACTGGTTAAAAGAATCCTCAGAATTGGAATTCCAGCAACGATTGAGAGAATAATCTTCAGCGTTTACAACTTCATTTACATAAGCATCGTTACAAGATTTGGTACAGTAGCTTTAGCTGCTCATCAGGTTGGCTTAAGGGTTGAAAGCATAGCCTATATGCCAGCTTTTGGCTTTAATGTTGCCACATCAGCTTTGGTTGGACAGAGCTTAGGTGAAGGAAACCCAGAAAAAGCTGAGAAGGTTGTATATGAATCACTGAAAATGGTAACGGCTTTCATGAGCGTCATGGCTGTGGTTTTGATTGCTTTTCCAAAATACCTTGTCATACCTTTCATAACAAAAAGCGACCCCAATTATTGGCAAGTTATTCACTTGGCTGCAATCTATCTCATGATTGTGGGTATAAGTGAAATTCCATTAGGCTGGCTTTTTGTTCTCAGCGGAGCTTTAAGAGGTGCAGGAGATACAAAAAGTCCGATGTATATAACAGCTGTTAGCAAATTGCTCTTTAGAATTCTCCCAGCCTATCTTTTGGGATTTGGATTTGCAATAGGTTCATTCCGCTTTGAGGGGCTTGGAGTTATTGCCGCTTGGATTGCAATGAGCCTTGAGACATTCACAACCGCTGGCTTTTTCTGGTGGGTGTTTAAGAGGGGGAAGTGGAAGTACATAAAAGTATGACACAATGTTTATAAGTATGTATGACGCCTATATATACGGTGATGTTATGGCTGTTGTCAGCATTCGTATCCCCGATGAGCTTAAAGCGAAAATGAAGGAGGTTAATATAAACTGGAGCGAAGAGATACGGAGGTTTATTGAGATGAAAATACGGGAGCAGGAAAAAAGAAAGTTGCTTGATGAGATAGATGCTTTTCTCGAAAAGGAAGTTCCTCCCATGAAAAAGGGACAAGCAGTGAAGCTTGTGAGGGATGCCCGTGATAGTAATTGACACCTCGTCTTTAATCAAATACCTCCTTCGCGAAGAGGGCTGGCGTGACGTTTCGAAGTTCCTCCGTCAGAATCAGTTGGTTTCCTTAGAAATGGCATTGATTGAAGGCGCAAATGCGATTTGGAAGCGCTGTGTTCTTCACCAAGATATTCCTCTCAAAACGGCAGAGAAATTGCTTGGTTATCTTCACTCAACTAAAGGCATAATCATATATGAGAATCCGATTGAATACTTGCCTAAGGCGGAAGAAATTGCCCTTGAGAATAACGTTACCGTTTATGATTCTCTTTACATCGCTCAGGCTCTCAAATATGGAAAGTTAGCAACCAGCGATGAAAAACAGGGAAAAGTTGCAGAAAAGCTTGGCATTGTGGTGTTCTACCTTTAGAGTGTTGAAACGTGGAATAGAGCCTCCATAAGTCTTCCGAAGAGATAGCTAACAAATGCGGCTCCTAATCCTGTGGTGACCATCTCCGTGACTTTCTTCTTTATTGAGATTCCTGAGAGTACCGATATAAAAGTCGCAACTACCCCCAGTGCTGTTCCAGCCAGTAGCACCGAGAAAGGCAGGGCAATTAGAGATGAAGACGCAAAGAAATAAGGTGTAACTGGAAATGCTACACCAATGAGGTAGGAAATTCCGGTGTATAGTGCTGCCCTCACCTCATTCTCGTCCTCTTCTTGAACGAGCAACTTAATTATTGCATCGTGATTTGAGGAAAGCTTCTCAGCAACCTCTTTTGCAACTTCCTCAGGCATTCCGCTTTCTAGGAGCTTGTCTAAAAGTTCATCTTTCGCTCTATCCGGGGAAACCCTGAACAGGACTTCCATTCTTTGTCTAATGCTCTCGTTTACTTGTCTCTGAGAGCGGACTGATATGAAAGTCCCAATTGCCATTGATAAAGCCCCGGCAACTCCAACGATGAGACCGCTAATTCCGACAAGCTTTGGGTTGTAAACGTAAACCGCTGACAATCCAGTGACTGCACCAAGAATCTCAACTAATCCATCATTCATACCGAGAACCAAATCTCGGATGTTTTCAACATGGAACCTCTGCTTGCTCTCGTAGAAGAACTTCTCATGTTCAAGCTCGTCTAAGATGACTTCACTTAACTCTCTTCTCTCTTCCTCATCGAGCTTCTCTTGATATGTTGTGAGGAATTTGAAGTACTTTTGGATTGCACTGTTTTCTCCCATCTCAAGGAGCGAAGCAACAGCACCAGGCCCTAAAATTTTCCTTAGGAGTCTTGTGCTGTAGAGCGAGAACTTGCTAACCTTTGCTTTAGATATTTTAACGCCTCTCCTTGCCAAGAAATCGTGCCAGAACTTTGCATGCTTTGCCTCAATGTTTGAAAGCCTTAGAAATTCATTCTTTAAAGCCTCGTCTTTCTCAATCTTAGCAAGCTGAGCATAAAGAACTGAGTCTGAATATTCATCTCTGTAGAATTGAAGAGCAGACTTTACCATCTCATTCATCTTTCATCCCTTAAAAAGCTGAACAAAAGGGTTTAATTAAGGTTACTGTAATGATTCTAAAGCCTCAAGCACTTCCTCAAAAGGAGCATTTGTCTTTAGAGCCGTTGGTGAGAAGTGAGTTCTCGTTGCTTTGTAGCCCTCTTTTTCAAGAATCTCGATGATTTTGGCAATTTTCCTAACCTCAAGATTGTTTCTCCTCGCTAATGCATGAGTGTCGTAGAAAAATGGAACGTCAAGCTCCTCTTTGATTATTCCTAAAAACTTCAGCACTTTCTTTTTCTCTGCAATCTCTTCTTTCTCCAATAGCTTATGCATCTCTTCAACAATTTCTTGATTCTTAAGCTCCCCAAGCCACAAAGGTCCATAAGCTTTAGGTTTACTCGGTAAAAAGCTTCTCTCAATCTCAAACTTTCCGTTATTTTCATCAAAATACAGATAACCGAGCTTTTCTAAAGTTTCATTTCCTTTCTTTGCTCCACCTTTAAACCTTAAGAAGGCCCTAAAGTAATGGTCTTTGTAATACGCAAAAAGAACTTCAAAGCCCATATCATACTTTGCAACATATCTCGCAACGGTTCCTATTAAAATCCTCAGCCCAGCTTCATGGCAGAGCTCGCCCCTTATTGGCACTGTGTTGTATTTTCTTAGACATGCCCTTGGATGAGCTCCGCAGAGGGGTGCTGTATCTGTTGCAGTGATTGCCAAAACTCCTTTTCGCTTTACACTCCTCAAGGCAGAGTCTAAGAACTCCATTGGAGAACCAAAGGGGTCTAAGTCAATCAAGTCAAAATACCTAAACTGTTCATTCATCAATCTGTTAGCATCCAAGTTTGTTGCGACTAAAACCTTGTCCCCTTTTAAAATTGCTTTCTTCTCGTGTATCTCAATTTTACCGGAGAAGTTGAGCCTCAGATTTTCGATTACCAGCTTAAATGCGTCGGGATTTATGTCGTTCATCCAAACTTCAGTTGCTGGTGTCTCTAAAGCATACCTAATTCCCCTGATCCCTGTAGCACTTAGAGCATCTAAAACTCTCTTCGCTTTAACAACCTTAAGGAGAAGGATGCTCAAATCCCTATTCAGAGCCATCATGGGGTTGTAAAAAACTGGAGCATCATAAATACGTTCAGCTTTTGGAACAAGAACCCTTGCTTTTCCTTCACTTATTTCTATCAGCTCCATGGTACCACCAATTTATTTACAAAAAGCTTAGGTTAGGAAGAAAAGAAATCAGAGAATTTCGATGTAATCCCCAAGAGCTTGTCCGGGTAAACCTTTTTCAAACCTTACTTTAACTTCGCCCCTAACTCCATGTGGCTTGACAATTTTGCCAGCAATGGTTTTTCCGCTCGGGCTCTTCCAAATGACTTTCTTTCCTATGAGCTTTGCTGCCTCTTCTCTGCTCTCAATTCCAAGAGGCTTGATAATCATGTGGTGGTTGTGCTGATTTTCCTTACTCCTCATGTAGCTTAACACTATCCCCTTCATCGCCCTCACCGTTAATGCCTATTGAAG
>Ga0190313_1000897_pt1 | contig 16693 bp, 15 predicted proteins | sample 4870071011_MG_FD_169989 | JGI IMG/M metagenome (GOLD analysis project Ga0190313, IMG submission 169989) | Hydrothermal vent sediment bacterial communities from Southern Trench, Guaymas Basin, Mexico - 4870-07-10-11_MG | ecosystem: Environmental > Aquatic > Marine > Hydrothermal vents > Sediment ...
ATATTATATTATTGTAGTTAAAATCTTGACATAGTTTCAATTTAAAATTAGAGTGATATAAAGTTAAATGAAAGAGAAGACAAAGAACAAAAAGCAAAGGTCGGAAAAAAATTAAATTTTAAAGAATTAAAAATATGGCAAAAGAAGAATTAAGCTTTTACGATGTTAAATTAAAAAAGAAGTTTACTACTACTGATTATAAAATCGTTAAAAAAGAGGCAAAGGGGAGAGAAAGGTATTTTGCTGTAGCAAAATCAACAGCCGGCGATCATGAGTGCTGGAGAGTGCTTTCAAAAGATTTAGCAGAAAAGCTAATGGATTAAAGAATTAAAAACCCTTTATCTTTATAAAAAAAGATAAGAAAATGAAAGGCTTTAGAATAAAGATAAAGGGTTTTTAATAATAAAAATAATTTTAATTTTATTAATTTAATTGAGAAGTATGGAGTTTCCTTTATTTAAAACCAAAATTGATAATTCTTCAAAAAAGTTTGATTTAACAGATGTTAGTCAAAGAAGGGAATATTTTGAACTAAAGGCAGGTGAAGAAATTAGAAAAATACGAGAATATTTAAAAAATAATAGCTTTATTGCTTATTTATTAGGTAAAAAGAGTTCAGGGAAGGGGACTTATTCCAAAATGTTTAAGGAAATAGTAGATAGTGAGAGAATAGAACATTTTTCAATAGGAGATATGATTCGTGATCTTGATGAGATTGTTGCTGATGATCAGAAAAGAGAAGAATTGATTCAATTTCTAAAAGAGAATTACCGTGGATTTTTATCAATAGACGAGATTATAAATTCTTTAAAAAATAGAGATACAAAAACCCTTTTACCAACAGAATTAATTTTGGTTTTAGCTAAAAGGGAGATCTCTAAAAGAGGCAAAAAAGCTCTTTTTATTGATGGTTTTCCTCGAGATATGGATCAAGTTTCTTATTCTTTGTTTTTTAGAGATTTGATAGATTATCGAAGCGATCCTGATATTTTTGTTTTAATTAATGTTCCAGAAAATGTTATTGATGAAAGAATAAAATATCGAGTTATTTGTCCTGTTTGTCAGACTTCAAGAAACCTGAAACTTTTGCCCACAAAAAAAGTTGGTTATGATAAAGAAAAAAATGAGTTTTATCTTATTTGTGATAATCCTGAATGTCCTGGCTTAAAAGAAGGAGGAGAAGGAGTGAGAATGGTTAGAAAAGAAGGGGACGATTTGGGAATAGAACCGATTAGATCTCGTTTAGATAAAGATCAAAAAATAATAGAGCAGGCTTTTAACCTTCAGGGTGTACCAAAAATCTTTTTAAGAAATTCTATTCCAATTGAAAAAGCAGAAGAGTTAGTTGATGATTATGAATTAACGCCAGCTTATGATTACAAATTTAATCAGGATACAGGAGAAGTAGAAATTATTGAAAAGCCGTGGCAAGTTTTAGATGATACTGGCGTTCCTTCTTATAGTTTAATGCCTCCACCGGTAGTGGTATCTTTGATTAAGCAAATGGTTAAAGTTTTAAACCTTTAAGGTTTTAAACCTTGAGAAAAGTAAAGTTTGTTATTACTTAAAACTAAAAGAGAATTATATTTTTGATTCCAGAATATTTTTGGTTTTGGAAATTTTCCTATTTGGACGATATTAATTTTATCTCTATCATCAATCTCAGAAATTTCTATTTCTTCACCATTATTAAAAATTAAATAATCGTTTGTCCACCAAAAAAGGTTATTAATTTCTCCCTTAAATCTGCTTAAAAAGCTAATTTCTCCTTTTTCTTTTGTTGGCTGATTATATTTTTTCTTTAAGAAGAGAAGATAGATTTCATGGTTATTGTAAAAAGCTATCTTTTTTTCGTCAGGAGAGATTGTAAGGTTGTTGAAGTTATCAGCGATTTTTTTCGCCAGAGTCCCTTTTTCTAGAAGGTATAGATTTCTTTCTTCTTCTTTGAGAAATATATAATTATCTGTGGCTTTTAGGATTTGCCATTTTTTTTGAACATCAAAAGGATAGAGGTTTAGTTTTTCTTTATTTTTTAGAGATAGGTCTGCTTTAAATAAAAAGCCTGATTTGTTTAAGTAATAGATATTATCTTTAAACAAAGTCAAAGTGATAACATCTTTTAATAAAACTTTTTTTTCATTTTTTTCTAAGTTGATTTTTTGAAGAATTTTAAGGGAGGAAGGGTTATAAGGACTTTTTTCTTTTTTCTGATCTTCGTATTTTTCTGTAGTTTCATCTTTTGGTTTGTTTTCTTCTAAATTTGTAAGAACAAAAAGTTCTTTTTGGTTTTCAGGATTAAAATAAACATTTTCAAGATTACTTAAAGGTAATTTGATATTCTTTAAAATGGCTGGCGTTTGATCAATGCTAAGAAGAAAGAAATATCTTTTTTCTTCTTTTTCGTCGGTTGTTATTTCTAAGAGAATTTTTTTGGAATCAGGAGAAAATTTTAATTTTTGAAGGAAAACTTTTTTAATTTTGTTTTTGCTTATTTTAGAAGAATTAAGTTTATTCAGGATGTCTTGTTCTTCTATTAAAGAGCTTTTTAATTCTTTATCAATTTCAAAAAGTTTTAAGGACCAATGAGTAGTGGCTTGTGTGCTGGAAGAATCGTAATTTACAATTTTTTCTTCTATAATTATTTCTTTTTGATTGGGAGAAATAAAGAAATTTTCTGCTTGGTTTGTTATTTGAGAAAAAGAATAATTTTTAGGTATTAGGACAATACTTTTTGCTTCTGTGACTTCTCTTTTTTTAATAGTAAGCGTTTTTTCCCACGGGAAAAAACCATTTTTTTTAATTTTAACTTTATATTTGCCTGGTAAAAGATTATCTATTAAAGCCGAACCAAAGAAAAAATCAGTCTTCTTTTTTGGTTTATTATTTATATATATCTGAGCGTTAGTTGGTTTTACTTTAAAGTAAAACATTCCCGGTTGGGTGATTTTTTTGTTTTTCCAATCAAATCTCCAGCCGAGAGAATAGGCAATAATTATTCCTGCACTAATAAAAAACAGGATAACCAAAATAAAAAATATTCTTCTTTTAGTTTGAGATTTCATATGAAGTAAATTTTTTGGTTTTGTTTTTATATAATACCTTAAAATTATTAATCCGCAAACTTTTTATCTGTTTAAAGGTTGAATATAAAAAATGATTAAATTTTGAAAAAATATTGATATTCATAGATATTTATTGAAATTAGCGATTTCAGATTTAAAATTTAAGATTTACTGTGGCGGAGGTTTTTGGCTTTCGCCACAGTTTTTGAGATGTATTTTTTCTTCTCAACTTTAAACAAAATATTCCAATATTCTGCAGAATGTTGGAATATTTTTTAAACTAAAAATTTAAACGGGAATTTTTAAGTATTTTCTTAATTGTCATTGCCAACTACTTTGGTAACGGTTTGATTGGTATTATTCCCCTTTTTCATCTTATCTTTCTTTTTTATTTTCAATCCTTCTTCTTTAAATAAGGAGGGTATATTCTCTCTATATTTCCTCCCCCTCCTCTGGAGGGGGAGGATTAAGGAGGGGGAGGTTTTTATTCCCATCCCCCTCCTTTTTCCTCCCCCTTCCCAAAGGAAAGGGGGAGGAGAGGAGGAAGTAAAGAGGGGGGATTAAGGTGAGGGAGAGTATTTTGGATTTTTGGTTGTTCAAGTATAGGGCAAGATCTGCCCCTGCCCAAAGTTTTTGTCAAGGGCAGACCTTGCCCTGAACTCCTTGTGAAATTCTGAATAAATATAAGGAGAAAGTAATCTCTTGTTTTTTCTTTGGTTTTAATTTAAAATAACGAATAGCGCAAAAATAAATCCGGGTTTAGAATGAAGGATAAATTTGTCATCAAAGGAGGCAATCAGTTAAAAGGAGAGATAGAAATAAGAGGAGCAAAGAATGTTGCCTTTCCTGTTTTAGCGGCTTCTCTTTTAACTGATGAAGATTGTTTTATTGATAATCTTCCTTTAATTGAGGATGTTTTTAAGATGCTTAAAGTAATGGAGGGAATGGGGGTTAAAGTTGATTGGCTTGGAAAAAGAAGAATTAAAGTTAATACTTCTCAGGTTAATCCCGAAAATATTCCTTTTGATATAATTAAATTTTTTCGAGGAGCAATTCTTTTAGTTGGTCCTCTTTTGGCGCGTTTTGGTAGGATTAAATTTCCTCCGCCGGGAGGTTGTGTAATTGGAGCTCGGCCAATTGATACCCATTTGGATGCTTTTGAACAATTAGGTATTCAAGTATCTGGTTTAGGAATTGAAAAAGAAGAGAATGGTAAGTTTTTTTATTTTCAAAAAAAAGAAAATTTTATTCCTTCTTTTTATACAGCTTCTTTTATTGTTAAAGAAAACAAGCAGACAACAAGAGAAGTTATTTTAAAAGAATTTAGTGTAACAGCAACAGAGAATGTTCTGCTTTTTACTGCCTTGTCAGAAAGAAAGACTATATTAAAAATAGCTGATGAGGATTATCAAGTTCAAGAGTTAGTTAAAGTTCTTAGAAGAATGGGTGTTGAGATAAAGATAAGAGGAGGAAACAAAATAGAAATTATTGGTAAAAAAAAGTTGGAGGGGTTTGAATATAAAATCATTTCTGATCCAATAGAAACAGGCACTTTTATAATAATGGCTTTAGCAACTCAAGGAGAAGTAGTAATTAAAGAAAGTGAATTGAACTTTTTAGATTTATTTTTGAAGCGACTAAAGGATTTTGGGGCAAAATTTAAAATTTTAGATGAAAAAACAATAAAAATTTTTCCTTCAGGCATTCTAAAAATGGACAAGATTCAAAGTTTGCCTTATCCAGGAATTCATTCTGATCTTCAGCCAGAGTTAGGTGTTTTAGCCACTCAATCGCGAGGTCCTACTTTGATTCATGATCCTTTATATGAAGGGAGATTTAAATATCTTGAAGAGTTAAATAAAATGGGAGCAAAGATTATTTTTTGTGATCCTCATCGGTCAATAGTTTATGGACCCACGAAGCTAACAGGAATTAGGTTTGCTAGTCCTGATTTAAGGGCAGGAGCAGCGTTAATTACGGCTGGCTTAGTGGCTAAAGGCGAAACAATTATTGAGAATATTTACCAGATAGATAGAGGATATGAAAAGATAGAAGAGAGATTACAACAATTAGGGGCAGACATTAAAAGAGTAGAAGAGAAATAGTAAAATAATTTTTGTTAGATAATATGTTTATTAAAAAAATTGGTATTGATTTAGGAACTTGCAATTCAGTTGTTTTTACTCCTAAAAAAGGAACTATTCTTTATGAACCTTCTGTGGTTGCTGTTTCTGTTTTGGAAAATAAAATTTTAGCAGTTGGGAAAGAAGCAAAAGAAATGACTGGTAGGACGCCAGATAGTATTAGAGTTTATAGACCTCTTCAGGATGGGGTTATTGCTGATTATCGGGTAGCTGAAGCAATGCTTCGTTATTTTATAAAAAAAGCAAAAGGAATAAATTTTGGATTTTTAAAGCCAGAATTATTGATAGGTGTCCCTGCAGGAATAACTTCAACTGAAAAGCGAGCAGTAATAGAAGCAGGAATATCAGCTGGAGCAAAAGCAGTATATGTTGCTAAAGAGCCGATTTTAGCCGCTATTGGAGCAGGTATTCCTATTAATTCTTGTTCAGGACATATGATAGTTGATATTGGGGGTGGTACTTCGGAAATAGCAGTAATTTCTTTAGGTGGAATAGTAACTGATCAATCTTTAAGAGTGGGAGGAGATAAATTGGACGCCGCAATTGCAGATTATATTAGAAGGAAATATAATTTGGCTATTGGCGAACAGACTGCCGAAGAAGTTAAAATCAAGGTTGGGACAGCAGTTCCCCTTAAAAAACAAAAAACAATAGAAATTAGAGGAAGAGATTTTGTTTCTGGTTTGCCGAGAAATGTTAAAGTTTCTTCTAATGAAGTTTTAGAAGCAATTTCAGACAAATTAGATGAAATAGTTCAAGCTATAAAAATGGTTTTAAGAAATACTCCTCCTGAATTATCGGCAGATATTATGGATAAAGGATTAGTAATTTCAGGAGGAGGAGCATTGTTAGAAAATATTGATGAAAGAATATCCAAATCAGTAGGTGTTCCTTGTTTTATTGCCAGCGATCCTCTGCTTTGTGTAGCCAAAGGAACAGGTATAGTTTTAGAGAATTTGGAAGTTTATAAGAAAAGTATAATGATGAGGAGATAAATAAAAGAATGAAGATTATGATTATTGGACATCAAAAACAATGGGAATTTTTAGTCAACTTGGCAAAAATAAAAGATATTCCTCAGTCAATTTTATTTGCTGGCCCAGAAAAAATAGGAAAAAGAACAGTTGCTTTACATTTTATAAAATTTTTAAATTGTTTGAATATTAACCCAAAGGCGGAAAATCCTTGTTTGTCTTGTAAGAATTGTCGGGATATTGAGAAAAATATCTTTCCTGATGTGATATTAATAAATCCTCAAGGAAAAGAAATTAAAATTTCTCAAATAAGAGACTTGATAAATAAAATGTCTCTTCATCCGTACTCTTCTTCGTTTAGATTTGCTGTAATTGATAATGCTCATTTAATGAATAAGTCTGCTCAAAATGCTTTTTTGAAATTTTTAGAAGAGCCCTCTTCTCAGAGTATGATTTTTTTGATTACTTCTTATCCAGATATGCTTTTGCCAACCATTATTTCTCGTTTATATCGTCTTAATTTTTTTTTAGTCCCAAGGCAAGAAATAGAAAAGAAATTAATAGAGAGATTTAAAGATACAAAGAAAGCTGCCGAAATTTCTTTTCTTTCTTTTGGCAGACCTGGCAGGGCAATTAATCTTTTTAAAGATGATAATTTAAATAAAGAAAAAAAAGCGATATTAGATTTTTTAAATTTTTATCAATCAGATTTGATTACTCGATTTGACTATGTAAAGGGGCTTTCTAATTTATCTCCTGAGACATTAGAAGATATTTTAGATAGTTGGTTGATTTATTTACGTTTAATTTTTATTAGTCAATTAGAGAGAGAAAAAGGTGATTTAAGTAAAAATTTATTCTCCATAATAAGGTTAGAAAATTTAAAAAATGATAAGTTTTTAGAAAAAAAACCAGAAGAAATTGTTAAGGTTATTAAAAGGATTCAAAAAATAAAATTTTTGCTTTCTAATTATAATTTAAATTTAAAATTGGTTTTTGAAAATTTACTTTTAAGTTTTTAGTTGTTGTCGACAGAGACAAAAATTTTTGGTATATTTAAGAGATAATTTATTAAATATTAAAAATTTAAAAAATTAAAAATTATGGAAGATTATAAAGAGATTATTAAAAAAATAGAACCAGAAATGGAGAAAGTTATTAATTTTTTAGAAAGAGAAATGGCAGGAATAAGGACAAGCAGGGCTACTCCTTCTTTAGTTGAAAATATAATAGTAGATTGTTTCGGACAAAAGTTTCCTTTAAAACAATTAGCCGCAATTTCTTCACCCAGTCCGCGGGAAATTTTAATTCAACCTTGGGACAAATCTTATATTGAAGGCATTGAAAAGGCTATTTCTCAATCTTCTTTAGGAATTTCTCCGATTGTTGATAAAGAAGTAATCAGGATTACTCTACCTTCATTAACTGAAGAATATCGTCGGGAATTGGTGAGATTAGTTTCAGAAAAACAGGAAGAGGCAAGAAGGACTATTAGGCGGTGGAGAGAAGAAGCATGGAATAAGATTAAAGATGCTGCCCAGAAAGGAGAGATTAGAGAAGATGATAAGTTTAAGGCAAAAGATGAGCTTCAAGATTTGATAGATAAATATAATGGAAAAATTAAAGAAATAGGAGAAAGAAAAAAGGCAGAAATAGAGGGGTAAGATTTAGTAAAAAATATTTTTCTGATTTTTAGTAGTAACTTTTATTAAAAGAAGTGATTATGTTTTTGTCTATTTTTGTTACTATTTTAATTTTAAGTTTTTTGGTTATTTCTCATGAATTTGGGCATTTTATTGTAGCCAAAAAAACAGGTGTTAAAGTTGAAGAGTTTGGGATTGGTTATCCTCCGCGAATTTGGGGAATTAAAAAAGGGGAGACAATATATTCTTTTAATCTTATCCCGTTTGGCGGTTTTGTTCGTTTATATGGAGAGGAAAGGAAAGAAGGAGAATATGAAAAAGATCCCCGAAGTTTTAACGCTAAATCAGTAAAAGTAAAAGCCTTAATTTTGTCTGCTGGAGTGATAATGAATTTTTTGGTAGCAGTTGTTATTTTTTATTTTCTTCTTGGTTTTAGCGGATTTAAAAGTAAACAAAGTTTAATTTTTGATTATCATTTTCCTTTTGGCAAACAAGAGAATTTTGTTTTAGTCTCCTTTGTTGCCAAAAATTCGCCTGCAGAAAAAATAGGGTTAAAACCAGGAACAATTATTTTAAGCATTAATAATCAGTCAGTAGATAGTCCTGAAAAAGTTATTCAATTAACAAATCAGAATAAAGGAAAGGAAATACTTTTAAAAGTAAAAGATTTTCAATCAGAGGAAATAAGAATGATTAAAGTTATTCCTCGCGAGTCTTTTCCTCAAGGAGAAGGACCTTTAGGAATAGGTATTATTGGAATGAGTGAAATTAGTTATAATTCTTTTTTAGAAAAGATGAGTGTTGGATTTTTACATTCTGCTAATTTGTTACATTATTCAGTTGTTGTTTTTGGGCATTTAATAAAAGAATCTTTTCAAAAGAAAAATATAAAGGTTCTTTCTTCAGGGGTTGCCGGACCAATTGGAATTTTAGCGATGACAAAAGTTACCCTTGTTCAAGGTTTGTTTTCTGTTTTAAATCTGCTTGCTTTGATTTCTTTGGCTTTGGTGATGGTTAATATTATTCCTTTTCCGGCTTTAGACGGTGGGAGGTTGTTTTTTTTAGTTTTAGAATCTGTTATTGGAAAAAAAATACCAGAAAAAGTAGAACAAAAAATAAATTTAATTGGTTTTGTTTTTTTGATTTTATTGCTTATTTTAGTAACTATTAAAGATGTTTCTCAATTTGGAAAGTTGTTATTTTAGAAATTATGCTTAATAAATTTTTTTCTCGTTTTTCAAATAATATAGCTATAGATTTGGGGACGGCCAATTCACTTGTTTATGTGCAGAACAAGGGGATAGTTATTAACGAGCCTTCAGTTGTTGCTGTTAATCAAAAGACAGGTCAGATTTTAGCAATTGGTAAAGAAGCAAAAGAAATGGTAGGAAGAACTCCTGCCCATATTGTTGCCACTCGTCCCTTAGTTAATGGTGTTGTTTCTGATTTTGAAGTGACCGAGCAGATGTTGAAGTACTTTATAGAAAAATCTCATGCCAGAAAGTTTATTTTAGGACCTCGACCGCGAGTGATTGTTGGTATTCCTTATGGAGTTACTGAAGTAGAAAAAAGAGCAGTTTGTGATGCTGCCAAAAATGCTGGAGCGGGCGATGTTTTCTTAATAGAGGAACCAATGGCGGCAGCAATTGGGGCGAGGTTAGATGTTCAAGAGGCTGGCGGGAATTTTATTGTTGATATTGGTGGGGGAACGACAGAAGTAGCAGTTATTTCTTTAGGTGGAATAGTGGTTGCTAAAAGTTTACGCGTTGCTGGAGATCGTCTTAATAAAGATATTATTGATTTTGCTCAAGAAGAATATAAATTATTAATAGGCGAGAGAGCAGCAGAAACGGTTAAAATTAATATTGGTTCAGCTTATCCTTTAAAAGAAAAAAAAGAAATGCCGTTACGGGGAAGAAATATTATTACTGGATTACCAGAGGAGATTTTTATTTCTGACGAAGAGGTTAGAAAAGCAATGGAAAAGTCAATAGAACAAATTGTAATGGCGGTTAAAACAACCGTAGAAGAAACTCCTCCTGAATTATTAGCTGATATTATGACAAAAGGAGTGTACTTGTCAGGAGGGGGTAGTTTATTGAAAGGGTTAGATATCTTAATTCAAGAAGAAATAAAAATGCCTACAAGAGTTATTGAAGATCCTTTAACTGCAGTAGTAAGAGGGGCGGGTATGGTTTTGGAAAATCTTGATCATCTGCGAGATACTTTAGCAGAAACAGAAAATTTAGAACCACCAAAATAGAAGATAAACAATAATTAAATAAGGTTATGATTAACAAAAAGGAAATTGAACACATTGCTAATCTTGCTAAATTAGAACTGAGTGAAGAAGAAAAAGAAATTTTTGGCAGAGACCTTTCTTTTATTTTAGAATATTTTAGTTTATTAGATGAATTAGATGTTTCTAAAATTGAGCCTACTTTTCATTCAACAGAGAAATTTTTAATCAAGGAGGAAAGGATGAGAGAAGATGAAGTAAAAAATTGGTCCGAAGAAGAAAAAATGAAAATTAAAAACAATTTTGTTAAAAAAGAAGGCGATTATCTTAAGACGAGAACAATTCTTTAGTACTACCCAACCACTTTGGTAACAAAATTAAATTGTAAGTTAAAATTTCAAAAATCAAAACTGATTTAAGTGTAAAACTCAAAACTACAGCGCAAAGCGCAAAACTTATTAAATCCTAAATTCAAAATTCTAAATCCTAAATAAATTCAAATGACCAAAATTCAAAATACCCTCCCCCTCCTTAATCCTCCCCCTCCTTATTTCATATCCTCCCCCTTCCCAGAGGGAAGGGGGAGGTGAGGAGGGGGATGGGAATAATAACAATCAAATCATTACCAAATTAATTAGCATCACATATAAATTTAAATTGTTAAATTAAGAAAAATGGAGTTTTGCGATTTAACTATAAAACAGATTCATCAAGGATTGAAAGAAAAAATTTTTTCTGCTTTAGAAATTACTAAGTTTTTTTTAGACCAGATTAAAAAAAAGGATGAGGAGATTTTTGCTTTCATAACGATAAATGAAGAAGGTGCTCTTCATCAAGCAGAAGAGGTTGATAAAAAAATTGCTAAAGGGGAAGAGATTTCTTTGTTAGCAGGTGTTCCTTTTGCTGTTAAAGATAATATTTTAGTGAGAGATTTGAGAGCAACATGCGCTTCAAAAATATTAGAAAATTATATTGCTCCTTATGATGCGACTTGTATTAGGAGATTAAAAGAATTAGGTTCTATTATTTTAGGTAAGACAAATTTAGATGAATTTGCGATGGGAAGTTCAACTGAAAATTCTGCCTTTTTTTCTACTAAAAATCCTTATGATTTAGAAAGAGTGCCAGGAGGGAGTTCAGGAGGATCAGCAGCAGCAGTAGCTTCTCAAATGTCTGTTTTTGCTTTAGGTTCTGATACTGGCGGCTCTATAAGGCAACCGGCTTCTTTTTGTGGAGTAGTTGGTTTAAAGCCAACTTATGGAAGGGTGTCGCGTTATGGTTTAGTTGCTTTTGCTTCTTCGCTTGATCAGATAGGTCCCTTAACTAAAACTCCAGAAGACGCTAAAATAGTATTAAAAGCAATTGAAGGAAAAGATTCTTTTGACTCTACAACGATTAATTTAGATAAAATCAGAAAAAGAAATAATAATATTGATATTTCAAAATTAAAAATTGGTTTTCCTAAAGAATATTTTACAGAAGGAATAGAAAGAGGAATTAAAGAAGTAATTGATAAAACAATAAAGAGTTTGGAAAAGAAAGGATTTCAAGTTCAAGAAATTAGTTTACCTCATACAAAATATGCTTTAGCAACTTATTATTTGGTGGCTACTTCTGAAGCTTCTTCTAATTTAGCCAGATATGATGGAATAAAATATGGTTATTCTTCACTAACAGGAGAAACTTTGTCAGATATTTATTTTAAGAGTAGAGGGAAAGGTTTTGGTAAAGAAGTAAAGAGAAGGATTATGCTTGGGACTTATGCTCTTTCTGCTGGTTATTATGATGCTTATTACTTAAAAGCAGAAAAAATGAGAACATTGATTAAAAGAGATTTTGAGGAAGCGTTTAAGGAAGTTGATATAATTTTTACTCCTACTACCCCGACAACAGCATTTAAAATAGGAGAAAAGGTTAAAAATCCTCTCTCTATGTATTTGGCAGATATTTTTACTGTTCCCGTGAATTTAACTGGATTGCCAGCAGTTTCAATACCAGTAGGTCAAAGTAATAATTTACCAGTAGGCCTTCAAATTATTGGAAACTATTTTGAAGATGAGTTTATTTTAGATATAGGAAAATTAATTCTTGAAGATAAATGAGGTTAATCCAATTTCTAATTGATTTGGGCAAAACAAAAATAGTTTCTTATATAAAAATAGTGGTTTTGGGAATTTCTGGTTTTTTCTTATTTTTTATTATTTTTTCTCTTTTTAAAACCACTTTTTTAAAAGCTCATTTTTTAGAAGATTTTATAGAGTTTATTACTTTTAAGCCGTATGGAATGAAAAAAATGTTTAAGCGATGGAAAAAAATTATTAGACATTTAGAAAGTGATATAGAATCAGAGTACAAGTTGGCAGTAGTAGAAGCAGATGATTTTTTAGAAGAAATTTTGAGAGGAATGGGATATAAAGGAGATACAATGCAAGAGATTTTAGAAAAAATTGACACTTTAGTTCTACCTAATTTAGAAGATATTCGTCAAGTCCATCAAATTCGCAATCAGGTGGTGTATGATCCTAATTATCAATTAGATCTAAATAAAGCAAAAGAAGTTTTAGATGTATATGAGGAAGCCCTCCGTAATTTAGAAGTTTTTTAGTAGTTAAGTTTTTGTATAAATTAATAGTTTTACACTTTGCGTTTGCTAAAAAAACAAGAAAATTTAGCTTTATCATTTTTAAATACTAAATTTCATATCCTCCCCCTTCCCTTTGGGAAGGGGGAGGAAAAAGGAGGGGGATGGGAATAAAAACCTCCCCCACCTTAATCCTCCCCCTCCAGAGGAGGGGGAGAAGAGTAAAGAAAGGAGAGGAAAGTAAAAGGAAGGGGAGGAGAGAGTAAAGAGAGGAGGAAAAGGAAGTAGAGAGGAGGGGAGAAAAATTTTGTGGGCAAGGTCTGCCCTTGCAAATTCTTAATTGAAAATTTAATGGAGATCTACAGGATTCTACAGGATTTAACTTCAAAAGACCTCATAAATCTTTAGATTGCAAAACACCTATTGAATTTGCCTGTGGAAAGAGCCAACTGTCAAAAATGTACTCATCTTGTACAAGATCTTGATTTTTGATGTTTTGACTTTATAATATAAAGAGGATATAAAAAATAAAGATAAGTTTTGATGGAAGAGGAAAAAAATAAAAAAGAAGAAAGCCAAGAAAAAAAGAAAAGGAAGAGTAATAAAGAGGAGCAAGAAAAAGGAGAAGGTGAGAGAAAGAAAGAGGAGAGGGAGGAAATGATGGAAATGAGAAAAGCGTTAGAAGAATGTCAGAAGGAAAAAGAGGAATATTTGAATGGTTGGAAAAGAGCAAGGGCAGATTTTTTAAATTATAAAAAGGATGAGATGGTAAGGATAAAAGAAGCAGTGGAGCGAGAAAAAGAAAATATAATTCTTCAAATATTATCGATCTTAGATGATTTTGAAACTGCTGAAGAAGAAATGATGAAAAGAGAGGAATTAAAGAATAATGAGTGGGCGAAGGGTATTTTGAAAATTAGAGATAGGATTAAAAATTTTTTGAATAGTTTAGGGGTAGAGGAGATTAAGGCAATAGGAAAAGAATTTGATCCTTATTTCCATGAGGCGATAGAAATAGTAAAAAAAGAAGGTGTAAAGTCAGAAATGGTTGTTGAAGAAGTAAGAAAAGGTTATAAGATTAAAGATAAGGTTATTCGACCAGCAAAAGTAAAGGTCGCAAAATAAAATATCTAATCTAAACTCTAATAATGCTTAAATCAAGTTCTTGTTTATAAACACAAGAACAAGATTTAAGTAAAAAAGTATGGCGTTAATACCATGGGATCCCTTTAGAGGAATAGATAGATGGTTTGACGAATTAGAGCCAGAAGGCTTTTTTTCCTCTTTACCAGCAATTAAAACACCAAAAATGGATGTTTATGAGGATAAGGGAAAGGTTGTTGTTGAAGCAGAAATTCCAGGTGTTAAACCAGAAGATATTGATGTGGAAATAACAGATAATGCTTTGAAGGTAGAAGCAGAGTCAGAGGAAAAAAGAGAAAAGAAGGAAAAAGGATATTATAGAAAGGAAATAAGCAGTGGTTATTATAAAAGGATAATTCCTTTGCCAGCAGAGGTGAAAGGAGAAAAAGCGGAAGCGAGTTATGAGAATGGAGTTTTAAAAATAATAATTCCCAAAAAGGAAGAGAAACCAAAGGAAAAGAAAGGATTAAAAGTGAAGGTGAAGAGTAAAAAATAAATTTTTGAATTGTGGTTAGGTTCTGTCTCTGGTTTTTGCCAGGGACAGAATTTAATCTCAATTAAGTTTAAAAAATAAAGACTTAAATTTTATCCTCTAAATTTATTTTCAAAGGATAAAATTTAAGTTTTAAAATTATGGCAAAAATTTTAGGCATTGATTTAGGGACAACAAATTCAGCAATGGCTGTAGTGGAGAATGGGGAGCCAAGGATTATTGAGAATAAAGAAGGAACAAGAACAACTCCTTCGGTCGTTGCTGTAAATAAAAAAGGAGAGATTTTAGTAGGTATTTTAGCCAAGAGACAACAAATAACCAATCCTGAAAACACAATTTTTTCAGCCAAGAGATTGATTGGTCGGCGTTTTTCTGATCCAGAAGTGCAGAGAGATAAAAAACTTCTTCCTTATGAGATTAGAGAATCTTCTGATGGAGGAGTAGAAATTAAAATGGGAGAGAAATGGTATAAACCAGCCGAAATTTCAGCAATGATTTTGAGGAAGTTAAAGCAAGATGCTGAAGAAAAATTAGGAGAAAAAATTACAGACGCGGTAATTACTTGTCCAGCTTATTTTGATGATTCTCAAAGAAAAGCGACAAAAGTGGCAGGAGAAATTGCTGGTTTAAATGTTAAAAGAGTTATTAATGAACCAACAGCTGCTGCTTTGGCTTATGGTTTGGACAAGAAAAAGGGCCAACAGATATTGGTTTATGATTTTGGAGGAGGAACTTTTGATGTTTCAATTTTAGATGTTTCTGAGGATACAATTAAAGTTATTGGAACTGGAGGTGATACTCATTTAGGAGGAGATGATTTTGATCAGAAAATAATGGATTGGATTATAGAAGAATTTAAAAAGAATGAAGGGATAGATTTATCAAAAGATCAGTTGGCTTTACAGAGGATTAAAGAAGCAGCAGAAAAAGCAAAGATAGAACTTTCCACCACAATGGAAACAGAGATTAATTTACCGTTTATTACTTCTGATGCTTCAGGCCCAAAACATCTTTTACTTAAATTAACTCGAGCTAAATTTGAAAGTTTAGTTAAAGATTATATTGATAAGTCAATTCAAATAGTTAAAGATGTTTTAAAAGAGGCAAAATTGGAAGTAAAAGATATTGAAGAAATTGTTTTGGTTGGTGGACAAACCAGAATGCCTAAAATTCAAGAAGAGATAAAGAATGTTTTTGGCAAAGAACCTAATAAGTCAATTAATCCGGATGAGGTGGTTGCTATCGGAGCGGCTATCCAAGGAGCTATTTTCCAAGGAGGAATGAAAGATGTTCTTCTTTTAGATGTTACTCCTTTAAGTTTAGGTATTGAAACATTAGGAGGAGTGAATACGGTTTTGATTCCTAAAAATACTACTATTCCTACAAGCAAAACTCAAATTTTTTCAACTGCGGCTGATAATCAAACCTCGGTTGAGATTAATGTTCTTCAAGGAGAGAGGCCAATGGCAGCAGATAATAAGAGTTTGGGAAGGTTTATTTTAGATGGAATTCCGCCGGCTCCGCGGGGTGTTCCTCAAATTGAGGTTACTTTTGATATTGATGCTAATGGAATTTTAAATGTTTCTGCTAAGGATAAAGCAACAGGTAAAACTCAATCTATTAGAATTGAAGGATCTGTTGGAATGTCAAAGGAAGAAATTGAGAGGATGAAAAGGGAAGCAGAAATGCATGCTGAAGAAGATAGGAAGAAAAAAGAGTTAATAGAAGCAAGAAATGCAGCCGATGCTTTAATCTATAGTTCAGAAAAAACTCTTCAAGAAGCAGGGGATAAAATTAAAGAGGAAGATAAAAAAGAAATTCAAGAGAAAATAGAAAGTTTGAAAAAAGCAAAGGATGGAGATGATATAGAGGAAATAAAAAGAAAAAGCAATGAACTTTCTCAGGCAATTCAAAGAATAGGTACAGAGTTATACAAAAGTGCCGGAGGAGAAGAAGGAGTTAGTCAAGCAGGAGGAGAGACAAATCAAGAGGATGAGAATCGAAAGGAGGATGACAGAAAAGATAATAATGGAACAGCAGAAGAAGGAGAATATAAAGAAAAATAATTTATAAAGATCCCACCTTAATTTCCCTCTTTTTACTTCACATCCTCCCCCTCCTTATTTCATATCCTCCCCTTCCCTCTGGGAAGGGGAGGATTGAAGACCACCCCCTCCTTAATCCTCCCCCTCCTTTGGAGGGGGAGGAAAAAAAGTAAGGAAGGGGAGGAGAAGAAAGAAAAAATTTTCCCCTTCTAGAAGAGGAGAAGAAAAAAAGGAAAGAAAAAATATCTCTTCAATCCTCCCCTTGATAGAATTTTTTTAATTTTTTATCATTCTCTTAAGGAAGAAAAAACATCTCTCTTTTCCTCCCCCTTCCCCCTGGGAAGGGGGAGGAAAAAGGAGGGGGATGGG